>Ga0308167_1000316_pt1 | contig 98346 bp, 88 predicted proteins | sample PhyCR1_2_FD_202138 | JGI IMG/M metagenome (GOLD analysis project Ga0308167, IMG submission 202138) | Phyllosphere microbial communities from UC Gill Tract Community Farm, Albany, California, United States - DLSLRC.R1 | ecosystem: Host-associated > Plants > Phyllosphere > Unclassified | place...
AGCTGCGGTTTTTTTGCGCCTTGCTGTTGGCGATGGGGTGGGGGCCGGAGCACGTCACAACACTATCGGCTTGAGCATCGCCAGTCGAATTCCGTCAGGAAACGAATTGTTCAGGTCCGACTAGATAATCTTAATTGAAAATACGAATTTTCTATTGCAATCATTGAGTTAATGTAATTTTCCGGCGTGCGAGAACCCCGTTAAAGTAACAAACTCACCCTTGAGTAAACAAAGGGTTACAAGCGGGTTTTGAACGAACCTGACGCGAGATCTGTAGGATAAAACTCAGACCTGGGGGCAAATGTGCAATCCTGTCGGTCAGTCGACGAATTCGAGTGGTACGAGGACACTCGGGAATTGAGCGATGCCCCGGCATGACGTGCTTGCGCTGATCGAGACGCAGAAGTAAGCTTCAGCGCGACATTGCGTGATCCGATTCACTCGACGCTTCAAACTCGATGAGGATACTTGCTCCGACCGAGGGCGAGAACTGCACGATGTGCCGCATCTCACTCGGACGAGGCGAGTCGGTCTGATCCAATAAAAGAACGGCGTCTGCAAACTGAGCACTGTCCGGATCAAGAATTTTCGCCTCATAAACAATATTTTGAGTGTTGAAGCCGTCCACTCGAACTCGCGTTACGCCCATAAATGATAGCCGCTTCCGAGTCGTGCCAACTTCGCTAACAAGGTCTACGTCTACCTTTCCAGGTATCGGGGCAGCGATCGAATGGATAACCCAGTCGTGAAATGATTTTATGGCCATGATCAATACGGAATGATAGAAAGCGGCACGCCAGGAGAGCGTACACCGTTATCCCAATTGTGACCGTGTGGCGTCCCGGCGCCGTGGTCTGCATGAAAGTCAATATCGTACGCAGCGTTACCCGCTGAGTCATATCGGCGCATCTGGCCACTCGGTAATTCAAGCCATCCGTCGGGCGGCCCGCCGGTTCTCGGCAAACTCTGACTTGCTGCTAATTGAATGCCGTTGCTCGGATCTAGCGCAAACGAATCTTCGACGCTGATGGCGTTTTGTGATGTCGATAGCATGTAAGGGCGATGAAGACATTTACAGGCTATCGAATCGTACTCAAGCGCGACTTCTTTTCCCAAGTATTTGGAGCGGCGGGGGCCGCCTGATTTCACAATTGGTGCATAACTGCGACACGAATTGCAATAAGCCAGGCTGCCTATTAAAGCTGCCTGTGCTTTGAATATCGTTTTTGTAGCTGCTACCTTAGTCGATAGCACATAACCACCAGATGACGGCTGGTCACTAGCGGTCACAACGCGTCGCTGCACTTATTTTCTCGCAATAATAATACGAGTCTGTAATATAACCCATTTCCATTTAACAAGTCGCACGCGATAAAGTGATAGGCTTCTCGTTAGCCATCGGCCCGAAGCCGACAAGCCTTTACGGCAAGGATTACACATAGGCATTACTCGATGATAAGACATTCCGAATGGCCGATATGTACCGAAATTCGCGTGGCGCGTAGTGCGCTGAAGTGAAGGTCAAGACGTCGTAGTTTTGGATAGCCGAATTACTTGCCCAATCAGCAACCAATTTATTCCTTTAAAATCAATCCTGCTTCACGTAGCGCGGCTGTTCTTGATGAGACGGCGAGTTTCTTGTAGATATTTTTTATATGGCACTCTACCGTCAGTTTTGACAGCGCCAATCGTTCAGCAATTTCGCGGTTTGACAGCCCTTCCCCTACGGCCCCGAGAATCTGCCGCTCTCGCTTGCTTAATACCGACGCGCGCTCGGTAGAGGCAACAACCGCTGCCGCTACGACGGCATAGTTAACAGAAGGCGCCACAGGCCCCTCGGATGACGCTATCGTCAAGACTTCCGCTTGCACGGCATCCGGCCCTGCAAGCGTCTGCGCCACCAGCGCTGCTGCCCCGTCAGCACTATGCATCTCGGGCCGTCGACCGCCCGCATTGACTTCGTTTAACGGCGCACTTGATATTGGCAAGGCGACCGCGCCAGCTTGCCGCTCCGATGTCTGACCAAAAAGATGCAAGATATATCGCGCGACAAAAGGATCGATTGGTGCCCCCCCACGCAATGCACTTCGAATACTGACAAGAATCTCAACATCGTCGCGCTCTTTCAATAGATAGCCCGTGGCGCCAGCCTGCAGAGCCCCGACGATGATCGTCTCCGTACTCCAAGACGATATGACCAGGATTGGAAGCGAAGGATCGCCAGCATGCATCTCGGCGATCAGATCGATACCACAACCGTCCGGCAGACCAACATCCACCAAGGCCATGGCCACCGGCTCTTCTTGCAATAACGCTCTTGCCTCGCCGATGGTACTCGCGAACAGCAACGCGTCGTCGCGATAGCCCAGTTGTCGGAGAATGTGCTTCTGACGTTCCCGCATGACTGCCTCATCTTCCACCACCAACAAGGGAGACGGCAGTACGGAATCAACTCGTGAAACGAGCAAGTCGGACATGGTCGATCCGTAAAGAACGCTTGGATGGCGCGAAAAGAACGGCAGTCCGATACAACCGGCGCCAACGTAAGAACCTTCACCGCACTTCGGGGTAAGTGCGGGCCAGACTATCACTTACCTACGACATGAAACGCGCGTTTCAGCATTGGACGCCATATCGCGTCTTTTGAATATCCCTAAAAACAAGTAATTTTCACCTTCTTCTAGCACGCCGTACTGCCCTTATTGCCTCAAAAAACGCGCAAGGTGCCCCGAGCACTGGTAAACGTCACGCTTGGCATCGTCCCCATACCTGCAAAATCATTACATTAGATAGACAACATCCTTCCAAAAAACAATTGCGACACTATGTCGCACGTCGGAATCACAGGCGAAGCGAGCCAAATCAAAATCGACAATAGGAATCATTCTTATTATGGTTTAACATTGTTACTGCTACAACAAGCAACATCGATAACGGGGCCGAGCACATTCGGCCCCGTCCTGCTTTTAAAGGAACCGAAGTGAAGAGATTCGCCGTTGCAGTGATGGTTGCCACATCGTTGGCGTTCGGCTTGACCTGCGTGTCCGCATACGCAACGCAGTACCCGGTCACCGTCACCGATACGGCGGGACGAATGGTCACCATTGACCAGGAACCCCAACGCGTGGTCATTCAGGATGGTCGGGATATTCTCACCATGGCCCTGCTGGATCGTCAGGACCCGTTTAAACGACTGGTAACCTGGAACAACTTGATCAAACGCGGCGACCCAGGGTTATGGCAAACCATGTCGACGCACTGGCCGGACGCAAAAAAGATTCCTGATATGCAGTTCTCGGATCAAGGCAACGTCAATCTCGAAACAATCATTTCGAAACAGCCCCAGTTGATCATTGCTCAGTTGCGGGCAAAGTCTGCGTTTGAGCAAAGTGGCGTCATCACACGCATGGACCAATTGCATATCCCGATCGTCTTCATCGATTCGGAGCAAGACCCCGTGGCGCACACCGCAGAAAGCGTTGCAATACTGGGCAAGGTGCTGAATCGCGAAAAAGAAGCAGAACAGTACGTCAATTTTTATAATCAGCGTCTACAAAAACTGCGAACAACCATCGCAGCGATTAACGCGCCGCGACCACGCGTGTTCGTAGAAGCAAAGGCGGGGTTCACGGGGGGCACCGACTGCTGCTTCACCCATGCGACCGTCGGCTATGGCCAGTTATTGAAAGCCGTGGATGCCGTCAACGTGGGTGCGGAACTACTGCATACGCCGTCCGGCAACGTAACGATGGAAAGCGTGATTGGCGCCAAGCCGGATATCTACATCATGACGGGTGCCAATGTCACCGGCAACAACAATATCGCACTGCCCTTCGGCTATGGCACCACGCTGCAGCAAGTAAATGCGGCATTCGCCAAGCTCGAAGCACGCCCGGGCTTCATGCAAACAAAGGCTGCACAGAATGGACAGATCTACGGAATCTATCATCTGTTCTACAACCATGCTTATAACATCGTGGGCATGGAGTATCTGGCGAAGATACTGTACCCCACGCAATTTGCCAGGTTAGACCCCGCCGAGGATTGGCAGACCATCATCTCGCAATTCACGACGATTCCGGCCAAGCCCCTGCTACTGGAAGCCAAAGCCCCAGCAAAGTAATACATGGCTGATATCCCGTCCCTTGATCAGAATATCGCGAATATGACCGCTCCCCAGAGCGTAACGCCGCTTGCGGCACGCGGCGAACACGTGACCAGTCGATCAGCACCCAGACCAGGAAGCAATACGATTCCCGAGGACGACATGGCCTCCGGCGTCCTTGCCGCGCGTTACCGTCGTGGCATTGCGAAACGCTTGCTACTCTTGACGGTTGTAACAGGGCTAGGCGTGGTCGCGATACTTGCTGACCTCGCAATCGGATCCGGCACCTTGACGTTGCAACAGGTATTGACAGCACTGCTCCACCCATCCGAAGTCGATATTGGGACCCGGGTTATCCTGCATGATATCCGCATGCCCATTACCTTCACCGCGGCACTGTCAGGCATCGGACTCGCACTGGCCGGCACGTTGATGCAAACGTCGCTGCAGAATCCCCTGGCCGAGCCTTTCACGATTGGCATTTCGTCAGCAGCAGGCTGCGGCGCCGCCATCGCCATCGTATTCCAGGCCTCCCTCGCAGGCTTCATGCCCTGGCTCCCGCCGGACTTATTCGTGTCGATGAACGCGTTCGTGTTCGCATTGCTGACGGTCCTGTTCATCAGCATCTTTGCGCGCAGTAACGGCCTGGGCGTGGAGACGGTGACATTGCTGGGAATCGCGATCCATTTCGTCTTCGCCTCCGCGTTGGGAATGATGCAATACTTCGCCGACGCGGATCAGTTGCAAACGTTGGTGTTCTGGTTGATGGGCTCACTACTGAAGTCCAGTTGGCTCAAGGTCGGACTGAATTTCGCGGTGATCGTAGTCTTGATGCCCCTGGTATTCTTGAACAGCCGGACCATTACAACGCTTCGCAGCTTCGGAGATCAGGCTGCCACGCTAGGCGTCAACGTCGCACGTACGCGTTTCCTGATGTTGTTTGCCGCCGCATTGCTTGCAAGCGGCATCACCGCTACCATCGGTGTGGTCGGGTTTATCGGGCTGGTTGCCCCGCATATATCGCGACTGCTCGTGGGTGAAGACCAGCGTTTTTCGCTACCCATGACGGCGGCATGTGGCATGTTGGTCATGACACTCGCATCGGTCGCCAGCAAACTTATTCTACCAGGCGGAATCCTGCCGATCGGCATGGTGACCTCGCTACTGGGCGTACCGTTCTTCCTGGCACAGATCCTGTGGCTTAAAAAGCGAGGAATGCGATGAATCGTCCTGACGTCGAGGCTATCGATGACCTGGTGCAATCTGGTCTGCGCATCCGTAACATCCATGTCGCCATCGGGCGCAAGCGCATCGTCCACGATGTCAGCTTCGATGCCGGTGCCGGTGAATGCCTCGCGGTGCTCGGTCGAAATGGCGCGGGGAAGACAACCCTGATCCGTGCCCTGGCGGGCCTGCTACGTGCAGAAGGCAAGATTGTTCTGGATGGGCAAGACTTGGACACCATGCCGCCCTACGCCCGTAGCGCACTGATTGGTTATGTTGCACAATCCGTTGCGCACGGCGATGTGCAAATGTCAGTGTTCGAATTGCTGCTCCTGGTCCAGAACGGGCAAACGGCGGGCATGATCGGTCATCATTCCCTGGCCACGCCCGCATCTCACCTCGCACGCGCGGAGCGGGTGTTGCACGAATTGAAATTAGAAGCACTGGCAGAGGCGAAGCCGGGTAATCTTTCAGGTGGCCAGCGACAGATGGTCGCCTTGGCGTTGGCGCTGGTCCGCGAGCCACGCTTGCTATTACTCGACGAGCCGACATCGGCATTGGATTTAAATAACCAATTGCATCTGCTCGAGTACGTGCGGGACTACACTCGCACGCATCGGATCGTCACGTTGATGATTTTGCACGACTTGAATCAGGTCAGCCGCTATGCCGATCGCGTGCTTTTGCTTGATCAGGGCGCGACGGTCGCTTTAGGTGCAACCGAGCAAACCCTGACAGCAGAGCGGCTGCGTGAGACCTACCGCGTTGAATGCCAGATCGTGGCGTTACCAGACAACCAACGCGCGATTTACCCGTTGCATCGCGCGCTCTAAGCGTATGCAGCCCTCCATTGGTGCACGGCTGCCGGACGACATGACATCATAGCTGGGTACGAACGCTCCACAATTCAGGGAATAGTACGGTATCCAGCATCTTGCGCAAGTATTGCGCACCGTTGGTACCACCCGTTCCCTGCTTTGCGCCAATCACCCGCTCCACCGTGGTGACATGGCGGAAGCGCCACTGGCGGAACGCGTCCTCAAGGTCCACCAACTCTTCGCCCATCTGGTAAAGCTCCCAATGCGCGTCAGGCTCGCGATAAATCTGCAGCCACGCCGCCTCCACGGAGCTATCCGCGACGGTCGCCTGCGTCCAGTCCCGCTCCAATCGCGATGCGCTAATCCGAAAACCTCGACGCGCCAGCAGACGCACCACCTCGTCATAAAACGAAGGAGTATAGAGAACGGCACGTGTGGCTTCGTAACGCGCGGCATGATGCGAATGTGGCTGCAACATTCGGGCATTCTTGTTACCCAACAGGAATTCGATCTGTCGATATTGAAACGACTGAAAGCCGGAAGACGCTTCCAAATAAGGGCGCATTGCCGAGTATTCGGATGGGGTCAACGTCGAAAGAACATTCCACGCCGTCACCAGTTGCTCGAATATCCGCGACACACGGGCCAGCATTTTGAACGATTCCTGCAATGCGTCTCGCTTCACCGCGTCCAGTGCCGCGTGCAACTCGACCAGCATCAGACGCATCCACAGCTCCGACGTCTGATGCTGAATGATGAACAGCATCTCATTATGGTCCGGGGAGCGTGGATGTTGCGCTTCTAATATCTGGTCCAAAGCCAGGTAATCGCCGTAACTCATCGACGCGGAAAAATCGAGCTGCGCGTCGTGCCAGCCCTCGGCAGGTGCCGTTTTTCCGGTATGCGATTGCGTTGCCTGGGCCGCGGCCTCCATCAGCGGCGCTGCACCGTCGGTGGCTGCTACCGCACCGGCACCATAACCGAATGGGCATACCGCGCTTTTGGGTGTCGGTTGATTCATGATGTCTCAATTTTCATCGGGTATGGTTTGTATGGCTGTTCCGTCGATCGGTCAGGTCACTTGATCGCGGGTCGCCTTTGCAAACTGTCGCCACTCACCGCTATCCAGGATGTCCCCCAATATCTGCGCCGCATCCCATACATCGACAAAACGCGTGTAAAGTGGCGTGAAACCGAAACGAAGAACCGACGGTTCGCGATAGTCACCAATCACGCCGCGCGCGATCAATGCTTGCATCACCTCATAACCATGCGGAGAGGCAAAACTGACATGCGAACCGCGTCGTGCATGGTCGCGCGGCGTCACCAATGTCAAGTCATGGCTGCCGCATCGTGCTTCCACACAAGCAATGAACGCATCAGTCAAGGCCAGCGACTTGCGGCGCAGTGCCGCCATATCGGTTTTCGAAAATGTGTCCAGACCGCATTCAACAAGCGCCATTGACACAATGGGTTGGGTACCGCACAGGAAGCGGGCAATGCCGGGATCGGGGCGATACGCTGACTCCATTGCAAAAGGTGCCTGATGCCCCCACCATCCGGACAGCGGTTGCGAAAAAGCGTCTTGATGACGCTTGGGAACCCATACGAATCCAGGAGAACCCGGTCCGCCGTTCAAATATTTATATGTGCACCCTACCGCGTAGTCCGCGTTCGCACCATTCAGGTCGACCTCGACAGCGCCCGCCGAATGTGCGAGATCCCAGACGGCGAGCGCACCGCGCGCCTGCGTCAAGGCTGTGAGCGTGGCCATATCATGCAGATAGCCGGTCCGATAATTGACCTGCGTCAGCATTACGATTGCGGTGGACGCATCGATGACATCGGGCAGTTCCGACGGATCATCGATCAGCTTCAGAGTATGTCGCCCTCCCAATTGGGCGATGACGCCTTCGGCTATGTACAGATCCGAGGGGAAATTGGAGCGCTCCGAGATGATCACGGTACGCGCGGCGTGGCGTTGCTGCTGCATACGCAGCGCCGCCGACAAGACCTTGAACAGATTGATTGAAATCGTGTCGGTGATGACGGTCTCGTCCTGCGCCGCACCAAGCAAGGGAGCAAGCTTGTTCCCAAGACGCTTTGGCAAGTCGAACCAACCGGCAGTATTCCAACTGCGAATCAATTGTTCCGACCACTCACCCTCTATGACCTGCTGGGCTCGCCGGACGGCAGCCGCCGGCGATGCACCAAGTGAATTACCATCCAGGTAGATAACATTCCCCGGCAACGAGAAAGCATCGCGCAACGTAGCAAGAGGGTCGTTCTTGTCATATTGCAGGGCGTCGTCACGCGATGCAAAAGACGAAAAGTGCGTTAGTGTCATGGTGCTATCCAATTTCTCAAAATAGTTCGGCTTACGCATCGGACACGGGGCCGCGCAGGACCGCCCGTACTGGGCTCGCATCTGCCGTCGTGAGCTTCAACGGCAACGCGATCAATTCGTAGTAGTCGGGCTGTATGTCATCGAGTAAAAGCCCTTCAAGAATGGCCATCCGATGTGCCGCGACACGACGGTGTGCATCCATCGTTTTCGACGTTTGCGGATCGAGCGACGGGGTGTCCACCCCGATCAATGTGACGCCCTGCTCGGCCAGCCAGTCAATCGCCTCTGGCGCAATCGCCTTGAAATTCGTATCCCAGGTAGCTTGTGGCGCAACACGGTATGTCCGCACCAATACCCGTGGCGGCATCCTCCGGCCGCGCAAGGTGACAGCCGCCGCGGCGACGATGGTGGACACACCGACCACAGGCACGGCATCGACCATGGCGCAGCAGTCCAGCACCACGCACGTCCCAATATAGGTCTCCAATGGCACAACACCAATCGGCGCACCGTTCGCCTCATAATGCAATGGACCGTCAGCATGCGTGGCCGTGTGCGGCGACAATGTCAACCGCGCGACATTGACGGGCGAACCAGACTCCATATGCCATACCGGCTCGACCGACACGGTCGTATCGCCAGGCCATACCGGCGTTGCGTCATGAATGGGAGCACTGATATCGAATAAGGAGAGAGGCATCGCTCGGAAACTCCCATCGGAAACGAGCAGCGGTGAAAAATGTCATGTTATGACGATCCAGCCGGAGAATTTCTCCTAAAAATATACATTCCTCCTCTATAAATCGCATAAAATTCCATTTCTAATCTTATTTCTCGAATAATATGCAAAGTCTATTGCTCGATGCCGTCGACATTCATATTCTCGACGTCCTACAGCGGCATGGGCGCATCAGCAACCTCGATCTCGCGGACCGGGTGTCACTTTCCGCGTCGGCCTGTCTTCGACGCACGAAACTCCTGGAGGAACGCGGCATCATCGGCTCGTATCAGGCGCATCTATCGACGGAAGCGCTTGGCTTGACCCTGGAAGCATTCGTACATGTATCGATGCGCAACGATGTGCCTAATTGGCACGAAACATTCACAGCCGCAATTGAAGGTTGGCCAGAAATCGTCAGCGCCTATGTAATCACTGGCGACAGTCATTATTTGCTGCGTGTGGTAGCCCCGGATCTGAAGCATTTTTCCGCATTCATCTTGAATAAGCTGTACAAAGCACCTGGCGTGATGGATATCCGATCGAACATCGTGTTGCAGGCCGTCAAAGACACACCTGGTGCGCCGGTCGGCTTGATTCGCCTAGCCAATACAGCAGTAGGCTAATCTTCAGAACGTATGGCGCAATAATTGTTACGGCAATCGACTGGTCATTTGTATATAAAGATCCGAAGCAACCTGCCGATAACCTATTCAAGAACGACGTGGCGCGCTGCTGCGTTGGTAAGGGAGCCGGGATCGGGGAACCGTAATGCAAGTCGCGAGTAGCCAAGCCGAAAGCAAACAGTTGACCACCACGGCGGCTTCGCGCGCGAAAAACGACGCGCCGAAAGCTGCCGAGGCGTCAAAGAACGATAGTGCAGCAGCCCCCGCGAGCAGCACGAAAGTCACGCTATCGGAATCCGCTCGCCAGTTGCAAGCGGAAGACAGCAAGAAGGCGGATAAAACAGATACCAGTCGGCCCGAAGTGGCACCAACGTCGGCAATGGCCAAGTCGGCCGATGCCGAGAAGACCGCCGAAAAACCATCACCCATCAAGTCTCTTACTTACGGCGCTTTAGGATTGCCTAGCCCTGAAGAGCAGGCAAAGAATACGAATAAAGCCTATAGCGCGGGCAAATGGATCGCCGCACTTGGTACCATCGGCGGCATCATTGCAATGATTGCGCGCTTCGTTTAAGTCACACGTTTCTTTACCGGCATGTTTGCGTGTCCGGATCGACAGGTGCATGTCTATGGTACTCAGAATAGCCACCGTCCTACATTGCGCACAATTAGCCGCCTGGTTTAACGTGTCTACCGCGATTTTGGAAGCCGCTGGAACCATAGGCATGCACCTATCGCATTTCACGGACGTGCCTGGTCACGTGATGGCGTATCGTTGAACATCTGATGTTACTTCTATCCGCCTTCATTACTTTCTATGTAGAAAGTGGTGCACCCTAGGAGCGCTGGGGCTATAGACAATCAATAGGATGTCTCCGCGCGGCCGAGACCGCCCTTGACGTCATGGCAGGCGTGACAAATAAAGCATCTCCCCCGTCATCGGTTGTTGTCAAAGCCTGGGCTACGTCTCGCGGACCTGGTCAATGAACGCTGGATTCCGCCGCGCTCGCAGTCACCGGCATGACTGCTGTTCGACGGACTGTTCATACGCAAGCGGCTGCGCGCACCACAGCCGGTTGTGGAAACGGCAGATCTCGCTGTGATCCGCAGGCTGTTGCTTAACACCGATATGGTTGCGGTGCTCTCTGCCGGACAGTTGCATTTTGAACGGGAGTCGGGCCAGCTCGATGTCCTGAATATCGAAGACATGCTTGCACAACAAACGCATCGATAGATCAGTCTTACGCAACGGGCCGCCCGTGAACCCTCGCCAGCGGCAACTGTAGTATAAAAATACACTCAGATTGCATATAATTAGTATTACTAAAATTTTATGTTATCGCTTTTTACAGGAATTGCAATTTTCAGATTGCAAGAGGTGGCACTATTAAACATCACATGTATGATTCTTGTGCGAGAGCGTGAAGCCAGATGCCTGAAGGCATTGTTGCACGCATCAGGCGCCCTAGGCGATTGCTCGTGCCGATAACGCTGCAAGCCTGTGGCATGATGATATCGATACAGTGAACATCATGGTCACGACATGACACCGTAGCGGCGGCACGGGAGGCAACTATCTAGAACCAAAAACGTACACCTGCATCGATGCCGACCTCGTCGAGCGTGGTACCCCTGCCACGTAACATCGCGGCCGTCGCCCCAAAGGGGCGCTCCCAGGTCAAACCAATATACGGTGCGAACTTCCGCGTCACCTCATAACGTAACCGAAGTGACGCGGTCATATCGGAAATGCCAGCCCCAACACTACGGGCCGCGTCACGTCTACCATAGGCGTTCACCTCAAGTTCCGGTGTCAATACGAGCCGCTGCGTGAAGCGCCAGTCATAATCAGCGCGCGCCCACAACGCCGTGCGACCCGACGGATCGACATATGCCATCGCTGACAAATTGACGTACCACGGCATTACCCCCTGGACGCCCACCATACCCCAATAGCGAGTCGGGCCGGATCCAAGATCGGTGCGCATTCCGAGCAATGTGTTCCAATACCGGTCAACGGCGTGACGCCACGCCCCTTCGATGCGCACATCGCTCCAGTTGCCACGGATACGCTGTCCCTCGCTGCGGAAGAAAAACCGGTCGCGGTCCCCACCGATCCAGCCAGACATGTCCCAACGCATACCTGAAACACCGCGAACGCTTTGATAGCCGAATTGATCAAAAAGAATCTGATGATAAATCGCATCGTCATGCATATCCATGCCCGACATTGCCATACTCAGATTCGGGGCAGTCATCCGCACCGGGTCGATCTTGTCGGGCAGAATCACATTCGCCGGTGCAATCGCTGCTGCGGGCTGAGACGTCAAGGTATCACTTGACGACGTTGTCGGCGCGTCATGCCCGCCATGTGGATCGCTATTCATCTCCGGCATGTCGTGCATAGATCCCGACACGCCAGTATCGGGTGCCGCAGTGACATGCGTGTAGACCGCTATTGCACCCACGCACACGAAAACCCGAGACAGGTTCATCGCCAATTGTTTTGTTGCTGGCCGTTTGCGCAACAGCGTTTGCGGGCGCGTTGCCATCATGCAACCACCACCTTGCGAAACATCCCGGCCTCCATGTGATACAGCAGATGACAATGAAAGGCCCACTGTCCTGGTGCATCGGCAGTAACAAGCGCCGAAAGCTGTTTTGCCGGTTGGACGTTGATCGTATGCTTGCGCACTAGGAACGTTCCGTCTTCGCTCTCCACCTCGAAGAACATCCCGTGAAGATGAATTGGATGATTCATCATCGTGTCGTTGATCAACGTGATCCGGAGCCGCTCACCGTAATAAAATCGATACGGAGGGGCCTCTGAATATTTGAGCCCATCGAAACCCCATATGAAGCGCGACATATTTCCGGTGAGGTGAATGACCATCTCCCGGGACGGCGGACGCGGATCGAGCGGACCACCAATGGTGTGAAGGTCCGCATAGGTCAAAACCCGCCACTCCGATGCCCCCTGGGTCTCTCCTGTTCTCAGACGAGGACCAGGATCATCAAGGCGCTTCGAAGGCATTGCAATTCGCATATCGACCTCCACGCCCGTTGACAACGGCGCATCGGTGTCGGACCTGGCGGACGTGATGTCAGGCGATGGCGCATGATGTACCGCGGTCTTGGCCGAAGACAACGGGTGCATGTCCATGGTTCCCATGGCCATGCCTGGCATCGTCGTATCGTGACGCTTCCCGCCATGGCCCATGTCCATGCCATGCATCGGCATCGCACCCATCATGTCTTCGTCGGCAAGCCAGGTCTTAGCCCGCATCATAGGCACGCTACCCACCATATCCATGCTTGGCGCCAAGGTTCCGCGAGCATAACCACTACGATCTATCGACTCGCTGAAAATCGTATAGGCCCGATCGTCCGGCATCGTGAACAAGACGTCGTAGGTCTCTGCGGCCGCAAATCGGAATTCATCCACGTCGACGGGATCGACTTGCTGCCCATCGGCTGCAATCACCGTCATCTTGATGCCAGGAATACGCACGTCGAATATCGACGATGCGCTTGCGTTGATGAAACGCAAGCGTATGCGCTCGCCCGCCCTGGCAATTCCGGTCCAATTCGCCGCTGGCGACTTCCCATTAGTGAGATAGGTGTATGTGGCACCGGACAGATCAGCAAAGTCCGTAGGGTTCATGCGCATGGTATTCCACATGCGGCGTTTCAGAATCGCGGCGTGTAGGCCTTCGGTATGCACGTCCCGGAAAAATCCAGGAACCGTCGGCATCTGACGATTGTAATAATCGCTATCGGCTTTCAGATTGGATAAGATCGTCGACGGTTTTTCATCAGTCCAGTCACTCAACATCACCACATAGTCTCGGTCCGGCCTGACCGTATCGCCATCCTGCGGAACGATGACGATCGGCCCATACAGCCCCAACTGCTCCTGGAAGCCGCTATGACTGTGATACCAGTATGTCCCCGCCTGGCGTACCTTGAATCGATACGTGAACGTTTCGCCCGGTGCAATGCCCGGAAAACTGATACCGGGTACGCCATCCATCCCGAAGGGCAACACGATACCGTGCCAGTGGATCGACGTTACCTCGTCAAGCGCGTTGCGAACCCGTAACGTGACCGTATCGCCCTGCCGCCATTGCAGCAACGGTGCCGGCATGCTGCCATTCACGGTGAACGCACGCCGTGATTTGCCGGTGAGGTTCACGGCGCGCGTTCCAATTTCGAGATCGAACGTATTGCCAGTAAGCGGCTCGGCACGCGCTGGCTGCTCGGCTGCAACCGGCAGGTCAGCAGAGTTGCCGGATACGTTCTCGTCACGTACTGTCGCGTATGCTGAAACGACCCAACTTCCCGCGAACGTCGCCGCTGTTGCTGCGATGCCTTGAACAAAGCGGCGCCTGCTCAGAGGGGTGGCGTCGTCGCGCGAAGGTATCGCGTCATGACATGTGTTGAAGCCAACTTCGGCGCCTATACCACCTCGTGGCGGTAAGTTCATACACTTCGCTCCCCATGCGACCATTGATGAGATATATCCGCATTAAACGATAGTGCAGAGCGGATAAAGCGTAAGCGTAGTCCATTGCTCAACACGAAGACCGAAGACAATGCCATCGCCGCGGCGGCAAGCATCGGCGACAATAAAAGTCCAAGGAGTGGATAGGCAAGTCCGGCGGCAAGTGGGATCAACACGACATTGTAGCCAAACGCCCACACCAAATTCTGGTGAATATTGCGCATCGTTGCATGGCTGATAGTCACAGCGTCCACCACCCCATGCAATGCACTGCGAGCCAGCACGACATTGGCGCTCTGTATCGCCACGTCACTGCCGGAACCAATCGCAATGCCGACATCGGCATGCGCCAAGGCCGGCGCATCATTCATGCCGTCCCCCACGAAAGCAAGCAAACCGTATTGCGCGCGCAATGCATCGAGGGCCGCTACTTTGCCATCGGGCGTTACATCGGCACGCACGTCGTCGATACCCAATATCGATGCCACGGCTGCAGCGGTCGCGGCCGCATCTCCGGTGATCATCGCCACACGTAATTGACGTGCACGTAACGCTGCGATGACGGTAGCCGTTTCTGGACGGATCGGATCGGCCACGGCAAGCGCGCCCACGACCCGCCCCGATAATGCTACGTACAGGACCGTCTTCATCGCCGCGTGCCACGGCGCGACAACCCTTTGAAGCACGTCGTCATCAGGCATCGCGGGTGCTGCTCTGTCGGCAACGCACTGATGCGCCATCCAAGTCGCATTGCCTATTGCTATAAGGTGACCGTCTATGGTTCCAGCGACCCCTTGCCCTGTGCTGGAAACAAAGTTCGATACGGTATGCGGTGACAAGGCCGAAGCGTTTTCGGCCAAACCAATATGCCGCGTGGCGGCAGCGACGACCGCATGGGCGAGTGGATGCGCCGATAAACGTTCCAGTGCCGCCATACCCGACCATAGCGCCACTTCATCGACCGAGACAAACCAGTGCGTATCCGCGACCGCGGGCTTGCCTACTGTCAGCGTGCCGGTCTTATCGAACGCGACAACCTTGCATGCCTGCAACGTCTGCAACGCATCGCCTTGGCGAAACAACACCCCAAGGCGCGCTGCCCGGCCGGCGGCAACCATGATCGACGTCGGTGTCGCCAAGCCCATTGCACAAGGGCAGGCGACGATCAGTACCGCCACCGCGGTGGAAAGGGCAAATGCCACGTCGCGACCCAATGCCATCCACGCGGCAAACGTCAACACGGCAGCAACCAATACAGCCGGCACGAACCACGCTGTAACAAGATCGACTTTCTGCTGGATCGGCAGCTTCGCACCTTGAGCGCGTTGCACCAGGGCGATGATCCGCGACAGCGTCGCATCGGCACCGACGCGTGTAACACGGGCCCGCAAGATACCATCGCCGTTCACCGTTCCGCCGGTGAGGTCGGTTGCCACACCGTGTCGTTTCTCAACCGGCATCGACTCGCCGGTCAGCATACTTTCGTCGACATACGATGCACCGTCGATCAATACCGCATCCGCAGGCACCCGTTCGCCAGGGCGGATCAAAATGGCATCGCCCACTTTCAACATGGCCAGAGGCACATCGCTTATGCGACGATCATCACCATTGTCCAGACCGTCGAGACGATGCGCGGTATCGGTACGCAGCGCCAGCAGGGCGCGAATCGCATCACCGGTCCGCCCCTTTGCACGCGCTTCCAGATACCGACCCAATAAAATCAACACGACGATCACCGCCGCTGCTTCAAAATACAGATGCCGTGCCTGTTCCGGTACCCAGTCAGGGCGTAGCGCGGCAATCATCGAAAAGCTCCATGCGGCACCCGCGCCCAATGCCACCAGCGTATTCATATCGGGCGCCGCGCGCCGCGCGGCCTGGGTACCTTTAATGAAGAATTGCCGGCCCGGTCCAAAAAGCACCAATGTGGTTAAGACCGCTTCAATCGTCGTAATCGTGCCGGTGCCAACGCTGCTCACCAACAGGGGAATAGCCGACAGCCCAAGATGGCCCGCCATTTCGAAAAGGAACACCGGTAACGTCAATGCGATCGCCAGAATCAAATTCCGGCGCTGCTGCATCACATCGCGGGCTTTACGTGCCGCCTTGGCATCGGAGGTGCCAAGCTCCGATCCTTCACGGGAAACAACCTCAGCGCCACCATTCAGCGTATGTGTTTCCGAACCGGGGAGGTCGGTAACAGGTAGCGTTGCTGGAGAAGCGGCAATGCGGCGTACTGCTTGCGTTGACCGCGAGTCCATCTGAGGCGCCGCCTCCGCAGGCTGCCTCCATTCATCCGCCATTTGAAGTTGGGTGGGATAGCCTGCGGCGGTACCCGCTTCGGCGATACGGGTGGGCTGTACTTGCGACGGATCGTACCGAACGAATGCAGTTTCACTCGCCAAATTGACCGCTACATCCGCCACACCGGGAATGGCTTGAAGTGCCTTTTCCAGGCGCCGCACGCACGATGCGCAGGACATGTCGGCGACGTCAAATGTGCCCTCTTCGAATGACGCGGATAAGCTGGGAGCACTTGCAGAAGGCGCATTCGGCGATATGTTTTCTGAGTTAGCCATATTGTGCTCCACGTTACGTTTCCACGACGATCACCTTAAACCTTCCAATTAGGTCAAGGTCAAGCGATGATTTTCAATGTCATGACATAAATAGCCATAGCAATCAAATTGGCGACGTCCCTTGGCTTGTCAGAAATGGCAAGTTTGGTAGCAAAACGAAGAGCATCGCTGTTGCAGCCATGCAAAATGATTGCAATTCGCATTCCTTCAAATTCATCCTTACGCGAGTTCTGGTAGACCGTCCCTTCACTTTGATGCACCATCGCCGCGATAGATGATGACTTGTTTTAAGTGGACCCTACGTAACGTCGCGCCAGCGTTGCGGCTGGTCTGAACAAGCGTGCATTTCGCGTCTGTTTTACACGCTCGTACCTTACGTTCGTTTGTCTGAAACCGCTCATTGAGCAAAGCCTGGTCTTCCCATGCACGTTCGCCCCGTTCGTACCAACTCTTTTATCTGGACTGGTTCATTGCTGGTCTGCCTCCTTGTCGCATTCGCCATCGTCTGGTTCGCGCCATTGGACTTGCGCCATCTCATTCCAAACGACGAAGGTCGCTATGCGGAAATGGCCCGGGAGATGTTCACGACCGGCGACTGGATCACACCCCGATATAACGGCTACAAATACTTCGAAAAACCACCGTTGCAGACCTGGGCAAACGCATTGACGTTTGCATGGTTTGGCATTGGTGACTGGCAGGCTCGGCTTTACACCGCACTGACGGGGTTCGGTGGCGTGCTATTGCTTGGCTATACGGCAACGCGGCTTTATGGTGCCGCGACGGGTTTTTATGCCGCCGTCATCCTCGCCGGCGCACCGTACTGGGCAGCGCTGGGCCATTACGACACGCTGGACATGGGCCTGTCTTTCTGGATGGAATGGGTGCTATGCGCACTGCTACTCGCGCAGCGCACATCTGCGACCACAAGGCAACGGCACGGCTGGATGCTGGTATGTTGGGCGGGGATGGCTGCAGCGGTGTTGTCCAAGGGGCTGGTCGGCTTGATCCTTCCCGGCTCGGTTCTGATCGTGTATTCGATCGTCAGCGCTAACCTGCGCGTATGGCAGCGCCTGCACATTCTTGCAGGGCTGACGTTGTTCATGGTCATTGTGCTGCCGTGGTTTTTCCTGGTTCAGAAAGCCAATCCTGAGTTCTTTCATTTCTTCTTTATCGTTCAACAATTTGAACGCTACCTTACGCCACAACAGAATCGGCCCGGCCCGTTCTTGTATTTCGTGCCCGTCATCCTGCTTGGATTTTTACCTTGGCTCACACTTGCATTTCCGACAGCCGGAACAGTAAAGGCATGGCGCCATCCAATTGACACCTTGCGCCGCGCCGTGTCCGTATGGCGCGCCGATGGCCGTCAGGGCGCGATCAATGGCACTGCCTTTACCGTGGTCTGGGGCGCTTTTATCTTCTTGTTTTTTAGCGTTTCGCATTCGAAGTTGATCCCCTACGTGCTGCCGGTTGCACCAGCCATCGCACTCCTGCTTGCCCACGGCGCGGTCTTGATTCCCTCTACGCGCTGGCAACGACATCTCCAAGGTTATTTGATCTTTTTGGTCATAGCCGCAGTTGCATCATTTGTCATTCGGTTCGTGCGAACACCGCGTGACTCGCACCAAGCGTTTCAAACCTTCCAGTGGTGGGTGTTCGCCGGTTTCGTTTTCTGTGCGGTGATGACGTGGTTCGCCATGTATCTGGCGCGCAACCCGCGAAGAATGCCAGCATCCTTCGCGGCGGTAGGATGCGGCTGGTTAGGCCTTTGTCTGATCGCCGGCACCGGGCACGACGCCTTGGGAAAACCCATGTCGGGAGCGCCGCTAGCCCCGGCGATCAAGGCCGCGATGGCGCGCGCGCCCGCCGATACACCCTTTTATGCGGTGGAAAAACTTGACCATACATTACCGTTTTATATAGGTCACACCACGATCATGGTTCAAGGAGCAGATGAACTGGCGTTTGGCGTATATGCAGAGCCAGAAAAATGGATTCCGAACATCAAGGACTGGGAAGCACGGTGGCGCGCCGAGCGGTATGCATTCGCGTTAATGAATCCGGCACAGTATCGGAAACTGGTGATGGAAGGGTTGCCCATGACAGTCATTGCGGCCGACGCCTGGCGCGTGGTGGTCGAGAAACCGCAAACTGCACCCTCGTCACCTTAAGCAAGGGCAGCGTTGGTCAGGGACAGGAAAGACGGCGCCGTAATCGTGCACCCCGCGAAGTCGCGGGAACGCCTCAAGCGAGAGCATCGCGTCAAAAGCCCATGGTGATCTTTCGGCCAATCGATTGGCACGTCACTTGCTTGTAATTCTGCGCCACTCGGCGCGATGCTTAGTGGACCATCTGCTCATTTCTTGCGCCGACGGCACTGGCCGGGATCGCAAGACGCATACGCTCCTGATTTGACCAACCCAGGTCGCCACAAAAATTTCACAAAAAAATCATGGAACTAAGCTATTCGCACTAGGAGAATTAACAGAGATATCCACAAAATCTGTGGATATCTTTTCGCCAGCCGCGCCATTGCGAAGCCAATGACCGTCCTCGAATAAATGTTCGGGGCACGACCTTAAATAACATGCTGCTCACACCAGGGGCGCATGGAAAACCGTCACGGCGTCAGGATGTCCCAGTGGTAGCGACCATGGCGCCGTGAGCGTGCATCGTCGCCGCAAAACGCGCGAGTACGCGGACAAGCGTACCAGCGGGAACCGCGGCGGACTGCGGGTCGAATCCTGCGGCAGTATGCCGGAGGAAAAGCCACGCATCGGGGCTGACCGACCCTGATTGTGCTTCGCGAAGCGCAAGATAGTCTGATAAAGCGCACCGGAGTGTCTCGATGGATAATGACGTTGCTTGAACCCCCGGCGACAGTTGCACCCGACATGCATCGGCTTTTGGGTAGCGGCAGCGTTGCCGCCCCCGACGCGCCGTCACCAATGTCGTGGCACGCACGACCGGCATGTCCTGCTGAATAAGCGCATCGATATCCCGAACACGCAACGTTGCCACTTCCGACATTCGTAGTCCTGTCACTGCGACGACATGCGCAAGCAATCGCATACGGGCCACATGTATTGCAAGAGGCGGTCGTCGACTGGATGATGTGCTCGCCATCGATGCACCTATGTCACACCACGCTTTTGCAGACTGCGGTATCGCGGAAACAACATCAGTGCGCGTATGTTCGATCTCTGACTGCGCGACTGGCTTGATCGAAGGCAACAGCGAATCGAATAGCCCGTGGCGAACCGAACCCGCGAGCGCCAGATGCCCGAACAACACCTTCAACGTACGACGGGCAATTCTGACCGATGCGTCGCTGGCGGGACCTTCGAATGGACGCCAGGTCGGCAGACCGCGCTCCACCTTAGGGCCACACCATTCAGAATCAGGTGCACGCATAAATGCAAAATATGCTTCCACATCGATCACGCGCAATTGCCCCAGCGTGGTTTGTCGTATCAACGCGGTCCATAGCAACAGGCGTTCCGCCTGCAGGCGGAAGCATCGATAGGTGCTGGCGGACTGCTTATACCGGTCAAGGACGCGAATAAGCATATCGCGGTCGGCAGCCACTAAGGCATCCGATGGGGTGAAGTACTCGATGGCGGCCAATCGATCACTTGTGACACGGCGCGCGGCGTCTACATTTGGACTCCATTGCCGACGCGGTGTTGCCGCATGTCGGGCAATGCGAGCGCCAAGGTCGACGGCGTTCATGGACAGCCAATCCTGAAGTCGTTGTGCCGCGCGCAGGCCGATCCGGGGCACATCCCGATACCAGCGAAAACCTCGACGATTGATCATCGACAATAGATCGCCTACAGTCTTCACATCGACCGCTTCCAAGCGGCGCGCCAAGACAGGATCGATCCAATCGCCGATGAAATGATGCAATCGAGGTGGTTCGACCAAAGTGGCTTCTAGTCGATCCAACACCTCTCTACGTCTGGCGCGAAGGCGCTGATTACGCGCCTCTCGTCGCACGGCCCGGTCCGCGATTACACTCGCCTTTTTCAAGGCCATATCGGGCACGGTCGCCAATAATGCGGACGGGGTTTGCATACCCGTCGTGTCGTCGACCAAACGGGCGGTAGACACAGCGAAAGTTGACGCGCCGCGACCTGCCTTGAGTCGCGCTTCCTCGTACAAAGCGATCAATTCAACTTCTGAATACACGCCGTCCGGATCATGGGTCTCGCGAAAATCATCAAGTGACGCGAACACATGCGTCGGAGCGTCTCCTGGCATGACGCTTACCGACGCCGGCACCATCGATGTCTGTCGAACCGTGCCTTGCAACGGTATGGTGGGCTTTGATAAAGGAGTCGCGCGATCTCCTGTACGAATTGCCCCACCAGGTTGCAAGCGTGTGTCGTCTTGCCACGTATGAATGACGGTCGCATCAAACGGCGTATCGGCAAGCTTCGCGGTTGGCAAGCGCAACAAGCGGGCGCCGGCACTGTCACCGCGCTTTCGCGCGGCATTTGACAATTCCTCGACGAGCCAACGCAGCGTGCTCTTCACTCGCCTGCGATCACCAAGCGTGCCGAGATACTGCTCGGCTAACGCACCGATATCGAGCCCTTCATATACCCCACGAATGAACGCCATGTGGTGTAAGCCGATTCGCCGTCGATGTAGACGATCAGCCGACGCGCCTATTGCCTGCGGCGTCTTTATTTCCGGGACGGCCCCGATATCAAGATGTGCCGCCACTTTGACAGGATTTTCTGGCATATCAGGGGAATGACTGAATACATTCGAATGCAATTGGCCGATTACGGGGTATCTACGGCAGGCTTGTGATTCATTATAGCGTGTTATCAGGCTATCATCTTTTTTTCAACAAACTCGGACGATCCATTACGTTTTGCGGAAATATACGCAAATACAAGCACTTAAGCACCGTCGACTGACATGCTCTCCGAATCGAAGTCGGCGGTGAACGAGATCTACCCTGCTCTGTCCATGGTACGGTTTGCCATCGAACTGACACACCAAAGCGCTGGAGAAGAATGAGACTGCGTTACGGCACTGCGACCTTGTATAGACGTGACTTTTTTGTGTCCGCTGAATTCACACCTTGCAATCATTGCTTTTAGTTGACCCGATGAGCATTAGTGCGATCAGTTTCCCCTAACCCAAATGTCAATTGTGTTGAGTAAATAACAACTTTCCCATTTACTTTTGGATGCACTGCACGCTTGGATGTCTGCCAGACATATGACGGATATCATTATCCGGGGCGCATTTCGTTTTTTTGTGGCCTCCATGTCGGCGTTGCCCCAGCCGGATGTACGATAGGGACGCGCAACAAAGTCAGTCGCCATTTGATTGTGTAGATAGATTTCATCACTAGTAATTAAAAATATATTATTATTTTTATACAACCGGATTCCATCGATGAGGCGAGTCATCGTGCTGGCTGCCCGTGATCGATTCGCTAAATATGGTGTCCGGAGGCAACCGACTGGTGAAGTAAGATTCATGTGAACGCTGTTATCTACTATCAACACGGGAGTGCCATCAACTGTAGCCATCGGACTTTCTACGTAGAAAGTCCACCATCTGGGTGCGGAATGGCATCGCGTACAAATTGGCCTGAATCAAAGGCCGACCTTGTTGCGACAGCTGATAGTTTTGCTGCTCTTGTGTATTGCAAAGGCTTATGCATTCCTGGCATAGGTGACTTTCTACGTAGAAACTGCCCATCACTGCATCATACGAATCGATACTGCCGAGTTTCCAGGTCCGTATTTCATGGTTCGGCCGAAAACCTTGCGGATGCTCCGTGAGAACTAACCAAACGTAACCCTAGGAACCTAGTCACAGTGACGACCGGCAACAAGACACCGTTACGTGCCTTCACGACTATGCCGCCTGCTCACATTGCAGTCGATCGAAATTACGGATTCAGGCAAATCTGGCATTGTGTTGCCCAATATCGACCGATCAGCATCGCCCTTTTTCATCGACAACGCCCTTACTTACGTAGCGACAGCCTCGCCGTGCGATTATGAATAGTCTTTCTAAAAAGGCGCAATACCAGCAAGTCATTTAAAACGTGCCGTGCAGGGTCAGATCGGATGGCTATCACTTCTGCGAGCAGGTTTCTACGTAGAAAGTCCTTGCTGCGCACGTTGCTTTAGCTCACGCAATAGCATTATGTGTAGAAGATCAACGACAGATCATCGACTACACGCACTCACGGGCTACAGTCGAATACCAAGAGAAGGAGTATGCGTAGCCCAATGCTCTTAAGTCAAAGTCAATGCGGAATCTGAAGATATATCCGGATCTGACGCAGCGTAAAGGTAGAAAAGTTTGGCGCCGGACTCCTCGCATTCACATGGCTCTTTCTACGTAGAAAGTCGTACCAAGTCGAACAAAAGCCTGATGCTGTTCGCGTGTTTCAGCGATCTGGGCACCCCTGACAATGAAAGCTGTCGCGTTTCATGCCGTGATTAGCCACATCGATTAAACCGTGTGGAGGGATGTTGGAATCAATATTCTTCCTTGTACATGCTCACCGTACTGAGCGTCGTCAGTTAAACATCGATCAGTCGGTGCGTATGACAGGAATGCGCAGATGGCTCCATAAGATTTTTTGCAGAACGCTCAAGATTAGCTCTCACGAGATATCGTTCATTAATACTATCTTTCTTTGTTTTTATTGATTGAATAAGCCTTTCTTGGTTACAATGCTGAAACGACTTTCTACGTAGAAAGTTTCGGCGTATTCGCGGGAGGCAGGTACAAGATGGCAGCGAAAATCATTACAGTGTTCAATCAAAAGGGTGGGGCGGGCAAAACCCTTGTCAGTTGCCATCTTGCAGAAACCCTCGCTTTGCGTGGGAATAAATCCCTGCTGGTGGATCTCGATCCGCAAGGGACCGCCACCATATGGGCATCCATGTCTAGCGAGGATCGTCCCGTCAAAACTACGGCGATCAATCTGAGCATGATGGCTTCCGCAGCGCACAGAGAAATTCGAAAATTTGTCGCTGATTACGATTACATCGTCATAGACTGCCCGCCTGCAATCCAGTCGGTTGCACCGTCTGTGGCCCTGCTTGTTTCCGACCTTGCCTTGATTCCGGTCGGTGGTTCTGGAGGGAATTTGTGGGCTATCGAAGAAGCAAAGAAACTTGCAGCAACGGCAATGGCGAACAATGAATCTTTGAAGGTTCGCACACTTCCTAACATGTACCAGAACATCTCGATCGTCAAACAGGTCTTCCAGCACTTATCCGAAGACCCCAGTGTTCCCATGCTGAAAAGCCGGCTTGGACTGAGGGCGGCATTCAAAGAGGCAGAGACTACTGGGCAATCGGTACATACCATTTCTGGCGGGAAAGACGCAGTGCGCGAAGTCAATTCGCTTGTCGACGAAGTTCTGGCACTTATCTAAGGAAAATTGGAATGGCTGGAAAAAAGAACTTTTCTGGATCGCTTGTAAAAGGGATCAACCGTGATGGTGCCATGCGCGCGTCGCTTGACGACCGCTTCTCGCGTGCCGAGGAATTGATCAGCGAAAAACCGAATGGCTTGCTATCGAGCAGTCCATCGAATCCCAATGATGCTGTGAATAGCGAAGGGCGTATCCATAACGACGCCGCACCACTGACGCTCATATCTTCCGCGGCAACAGCGTCACCTACGCCGGCACATCCCACTGCACTAGCGGACAGCCTCGACAACCTGGCAGCAAAGGGTGTCCGACAGCGGTTTGCCGCTTTGCCGATTGAAGCTATTCAAAGTAACCCTTTGAACAGTCGAAGCTATTACAATCCGGAGGCAATTGAAGCGAGGGCAGTCTCGATTCAGAAAGAGGGGCAGTTGGTTCCTGTCCTTGTGACACCGGATGCGCATCGCCCTGGCAAATATCTGCTAATTGATGGCCACTATCGACGCCTGGCAATGCAGTCGATCGGGCGCAAACAGATGGACTGCTGCATTCTTGAAGATTTACAGCCAGTGGATTTCTACCGCTTGTCCAAAGCGTTGAACCACGAACGTGAAGGTGAAACCGTTCTAGACGTTGCATTAGGCTTGCAGAAATTGAAAGACAACCAGATCGCAATGACGGACGAAGATCTGGTATCAATTGCCGGCGAGAACGCCACGAAAATCAGTAAACTGCTGTCGTTGCTAGAGTTGCCGTCTCCCGTCAAGGAAACTATCCAAGAGCATCCTCACCATTTTGGAATCAACACGGCCTACGAACTGACCCTATATCAAAAGGCAACAGATGGGCGAATGACCGAGCAACTGGCTCGTCGTATTGTCGACGAATCATTGACGTTTCGAAAAGTGGAGTCGATCCGAAAAAATGCGGAGCTTGGCAAGCGTCCAAAGAAACAACTGTCGCGACAATACAAGATTGTCGCGAGCGACGGGAGAGAGCTCGGTACGTTGAAAGAATGGGATTCGGGACGCGTCGTCCTCGACGTCAAGTTTAACGACCAGAAACAGCGGGACGCACTTCTGACCGATATCAAGTCGCAGTTTGGTCTCGACGGCGCCTCACTCATCGCCTGATTCCTCTGACCGAACTCAGTCGCAGCAGTTGGACATTATCCTAGGCCCAGTACCATAACCTGCTACCTTTTCACTCGTCGATATCGTCCGGCGTGGGCGAGTCTGACCGCGACGCGGCGGCCGCCGCGCCACTCAGCAGAAACTGCAACAAGTCCCCGTCGCTTGGTTCACCCCACGTAACGTGAGCGAGCCAGTTAAAAAAACTTTTTTCGGCAACCACAGACGGCTTGCGCGACTTCGAGATCTCTAACTGTTTCAAAGAAACGCTGTCGTTATAGTCTGCCAGCAATTGTGTCTGATCTTCTACGGCAAGTTCGTTGAAATACGATTTCGCAAGCGGCAGTCGATGGGCAATAAAGCGTTCTTTCAGTTCCTTAGGGGAAAGCCCAGCGGCACCGGCCATATTGCCAGTCGCGTCCGCGCCGCGAGATTTACCATTGACGTTCACCTCAGTGGCTTTTGGTGCTCTTCCTGCGGTAACACTTCCCCATCCTTGAGACAGTGCACGACGGAAATAGGCGCCAACATTATCGACAGGCGGCGCGTTCCGCTTGCCCATTCGTTCTTTTAGATAAGCGATCGCCTGCTGCACTCGGTCGACGCCATATTCGTTAATAAGCTTGCGTGCTTCCGATGGAAGAACGCCAAGTTTGGTCACTGCTTGGAGCACTGCCGGGTCCACATCCTCTTCGGACTTCGCTTCGGGTTTTCTGGTGATCGTGAACTGCACTTCCGCTACCGATCGACCATTTTTGTATTCGATCAACTCCACGGTATGGTCAGTAACTTCGTTGACCTCCTTCATGGCCGGAATCAGGATTCGACTCTTGAAGATTTTATATTCGCGATAGGAGCTCTTGTTCGAATCCTGCCCCAGAAAAAGCTCGCGAAACGTCTTCACCGGAATCTTGCCTGTACGGCCAATTCCCTCATAGCGCACAACGTTTTCCCATAGCGTCAGCGAATGACCGCGTTTGAATTGCCGGGTGATCCGCATGTCGATCATTGCGTACATCACTGGATTCAACAGCAATTCACGAATCTGGTCGGAGAAGTTGTAGCGTAGTCGCGATCCATCAATTTCCGCTCCGGATAACAGGCCCGATGCTTTCCAGATGCTGCGACTGTCGGGCATCAAATGATCCCAATTGACGACCGTACCGACGAGCGAGTTAATCGTCGCCTTGACGTAATTGCGGTTGTTGCTGTTCAGCCCAACGTCGTCGATAAGATTGCGCAGTGAGTACTCAAACGTCAACCGCTGATCTTCCGCATTTTGTGCGATTGCATTTTTGATCAACGCATTGAACATCTTTGCTTGTTGCAACGTGATGGCGCCCGACTTCGGTGCGATATGAACCGCCTGGACCGCTTTCTTGAACGGTTCCGGTGGCTCCGCCGCCTGAAACAATGCGATCTGCGTTTCTTTGCTCGCTCGACTGCCGCTTGCCATGAACTCAACCTCGATATGCGCCGCCACGCATCTTTTGGCGCGGCCAAGGTGACATTATCGCCGATATCGTGCACCAATTGGAATGAATCAGCGGCGCGATTCTCGAACCATAGCCGTTCACCTCAAACGGAAAAACCAGCTGGCGAATTCTTTTAGGTAATTGATATTGTTCTACTATTTTAAAAATGAGATATCACGCGCTGCGAGGCATTCTAACAAGACACGAACCATAGATATGTACCTCAAGCACACGCAAGTGGATTCACGTTATTGTTCGGCGGGCGCTCTTCCACTGCGTTTGCCGCCAAGCGCTTGTTTGATTGACCATAAACCTTCACCTAAGTGCTACGGGTATCCCGTTCGACCGCCGTACCACTTGGCAAAACGAAAAGCAGAACGGGATAAGGAGCAAACAAGCGCACCGATCCAACTGCGACTTTGTGAACCATAGATATTCACCTTTCCATTGGAACGCTGCTCTCTGGAAGCACAGCGGCGTTATCCAAGTAACGCTGTCCTGCAAAGCATCTAAGCGAATCTGTGGTTTTTTCCAGTGGAAGCGACCAAAGTAGTACCCGTAAAGTTATGCGATTTGACGAGTGTCGCTTAAGAATCCATTCGCACAGTCCCTCTAAGCCTGTCGCAAAACGTGATTTCTACTATTTTTTGAGAGGAAATGATCTTAGCCTCGCGGTCCTTTGGCTATAGCGGTAGTGTCGGCCGCTTTACCATAACAATGCACCTTTTGTTCGTACCATAGACATGTACCTTTAGATGGCGAATGCCCATGAAATCGAAGATGTCACGTCTTAGCCCTTTAATTTGAAGGGGAGTAGTCGCCTGTGAGGGACCATAAACGTTCACCTTTACGTTATCCCATAGCTGTTCACCTGTGAGACCCCTTTCAAACCTAGAAATAACATCAAATTTATTTCTTATTACTATGTTTTTATACAATATTTTTCGTCTTACGGCACAGAAATACATCTCCGCAGAGGAAACACACCATAGCTATGCACCTTCGCTACACGGGCTACTTTTGCCGGGGTCATGAAACCAACGTGAACTTTCCCTGCTAAGTAGCTGTTTTTAATTCATTTTTGGAATGCAAGCACACGAGGGTGAAGGGTTATGGTTCTGTACAAATGCACACGTCGGGTTGTGTTTACCTAAGACACTTTACTAGTTTAGTAAACCTTTAGCGCCAATAAGGCATTGAATTTAAAACGGTAATCGTGCTAAAGGTGAACGTCGTTGGTATGGCAGGTTACCTTCGATGGGTGAAAAGAGCTGTGGATATGGTAAATAGGTGCACGGCACTGGTCCGGAGGGGGGTGTGTATATGGTTAATACGTATATCTCTATGGTAGGCACTCGGATCGTGAAGATCCGTTAGGTGAATAGGGAAGTGACAGGGCTGCTGGAATCATCGCGTGCAAAAAGTGGCTGCTCGCACAGTTTTGAACCATAGACATGTACCTATCAATAACCGACGGGAAGACGGTTCACGGCCGCTCGTACTAAGAGGTAGAATAACGCGCTTGCTTTACTGTAAGTGAACGAGTCCCAGGCGGCATGGGATATGATCGCGATGCGGGTAAGTTGGTTGAGCGGCGGCAATGAACAAGGATGGATGGGAATGACAGACACAATCAAACCGACGCGCGAGGAAGCCGAGAAGGCGGTGCGGACATTGATTCGCTGGGCCGGTGATGATCCGGATCGCGAGGGCTTGTTGGATACGCCGTCACGCGTCGTTCGTTCCTACGACGAATTTTTTGCCGGCTACGCTATTGATCCTGCCACTCTGCTTTCCACGACCTTTTCCGAAGTTGATGGGTATGACGAAATGGTCGTGCTGAAGGACATCCGCTTTGAGAGCTATTGCGAACACCATATGGTGCCTATCATCGGCAAGGCACATGTCGCCTACCTGCCAAATCAGCGCGTTGTGGGCTTATCGAAGCTAGCGCGCTTGGTGGATGCTTATGCCAAACGTTTGCAGATCCAGGAAAAGATGACGGTGCAGATTGCCGATACCTTGAATGCGACGTTGGAACCAAAAGGGGTCGCTGTCATTTTGGAAGCTGCGCACCAATGCATGTCAACGCGTGGTGTACACAAAGCGGGATCGACGATGGTTACCAGTCGAATGCTCGGCGCTTTTCGCGAGGATGCTTCCACACGCCGCGAGTTTCTCTCCATCGTGGGGAAAAACGCATCAATACTGGCTCCATACGCTTGATCGTTTTCGGAGTCGGCATCTATTGATGCCGGTATAAAGGATGGCAGAGTCCTATACCATCGGCATCATCTCCGATACCCACGGCCTGCTTCGTCCTGAGGCGGAATTTGCGCTGGGCGGCGTCGACCACATTCTTCATGCCGGCGATATCGGGAATGCGGAAATTCTGCAACGGTTGTCGCGCATCGCGCCCGTCACTGCGATTCGCGGTAATAACGATATTGGTCTTGACTGGGCGGACGCTATCCCCGATGTGCTGGAATGCACATTTGGTCGTCACACTGTCTATCTGATCCACAGTGATAAAGATTTGCCATTTGATCCCGCAGACGCCGGAGTGCACGTGGTTGTATCAGGGCATTCACACAAGCCCCTTATTCGAGAGCAAGCAGGAGTTCTGTTCTTAAATCCTGGTAGCGCCGGCCCACGCCGCTTCAACTTGCCCATCAGCATCGCGCGACTGTCGCTTTCCAACCGCGGCGCTCAAGCCGACATCGTCCTGCTCGACATCCCCCGAACCGGCACTTCCATTACATCGACTGCAACGCGCCGTACGTCGGGCTCGTCTCGGCGTACGACGTCCTCCTGAGCAAGATACAAGACTGCCCAGGTATTCGTGTTACGAATAGCAGGGTCCGGTTGCGCACGTTTTGCCTACGTGCGTTGATCCTGTGCAGAGTTATTTCGGTACAGGTGAACGTCAATGGTACGACTTCATTAAATATCCCTCAGTCTGCCAACCATAGATGTTCACCTTCGATGCACTAGTGACTTTTGCAATAACCGGTCTCGCTAAGAATGGTGCATGGGACACTGACTTCGACAATGTCGCCCAAACGGCTTTAACGCATAGATCGTCTGAAAATGGGTGCGGTACTGGCGTGGTATCGGCACGCTTTTGTTGTCATTGGGCATCGCGACCCGTAAAACTTGATAGGTGTAAACCCTTTGTTAAATTGTTTGGTCAATTACACAAATTTATATGTTAACCGCAAAAACACGCCCCAAAAACGGTAAAAATCGACTAGTCGTTCTTGGCATCCAGGAAGATCACAAGCTAAATTGTTAAATATCTTTTCTGGAATATCAGTTATTTTTTTCAAGTCATTGTTCTTAAATACTTTTTCGTTATTTCTCGTTTGCGAAATGATGTATTTCATTTTTGTACCCAATCGTGTATCCAATCGGCGACACGGTTTTTTTTTAGTTTCCGTAATTGCAGTGGCAAGCTATCTTCTCATCCAGATTCAACACTATGCCGTTTGGAGAGATACGGAAAATGAAAAACAAGCTCCTGATGTCGACTCTGTCGCTCGCAGTGCTCGGTGCAGCTGGCGCCGCACACGCACAGAGCAGCGTGACGTTGTATGGCGTGATCGACGAGTCGCTCACGTACGTGCACCACGCGTCGGGAAGTAACAATCTCTGGGCGCTGGGTAATTCCAGCGGCGGTAACCTGTCGGGTAGCCGTTGGGGTTTGAAGGGTACTGAAGACCTGGGTGGTGGCCTGAAGGCACTGTTCACGTTGGAAAACGGCTTCAACCCACAGAATGGCACGCTGGGTCAAGGTGGCGCAGAGTTTGGCCGTCAGGCATTCGTCGGTCTGCAAAGCGATACGACTGGCACCATCACGCTCGGTCGCCAATATGATCCGGTGATTGACCTGGTGCAAGGTATCACGGCCGACAATTACTTCGGTTCGGCTTTCGCAACCGCAGGTGACGTCGACAACTACGACAACAGCTTCCGTGTGAACAATGCGATCAAGTACACGTCGGCTGTGTACTCGGGTCTGCAGTTCTCGGGTATGTACGCGTTCGGTAACGTTGCCGGTAGCCAAAGCTCGAAGCAGTCGTACTCGGGTGCCGTGTCGTACGCGAACGGCCCGTTCTCGATCGCCGCTGGTTACATCAAGTCGTTCAACACGGCGTCGACGGCCCGTTCGGGCTGGTCGAGTTCGTCGGACGGTCCGTTTGACAGCTCGATCAACACGGGCTATTCGGCAGCGCATTCGATCGGTATCGCACGTATTGCTGGTCAGTATGTGTTTGGCCCGTTCACGGCCGGCCTGGGTTACAGCAACGCGAAGTACTCGAACGACGCATCGTCGGGCTTCACGACCTCAGAGAAGTACAACACCGGGCAAGGTTTCCTGAACTATCAGGCAACGCCGGCCATGTTGGTGGGCGTGGGCTACAGCTACACGAAGTCAAGCGGCGATACGTCGGCGACGTACCATCAAGTCTCGCTGGGCGCGGACTACAACCTGTCCAAGCGTACCGACGTGTACATGACGGCTGCCTACCAGCACGCCAGCGGCGAGACGCGTTTGAACGCAACGACCGTGACGTCGGCTGTTGCGTCGATCGGTTCGTACGGCTACAACGGTACCAGCTCGCAAACGCTGGTCAACGTCGGCCTGCGTCACAAGTTCTAAGTTTGTAATCCGACAAACCGCGGCGTCGACGATGCCGCGGTACTGTAGGCATCGCGTACCAAGATGTGTCCTTGTGCGCTGTTGCCACAGCTCTGAAGCGCTCGTGTTCAGTTCGAACCGGGCGCTTTTTTATCAACGTTTCAAAGATTTCGATGTTTCATGGGAGGGCCCGCGGCAGCGATAAGAACGCACAAACACAGCATGAGGCGGATAGTATTATTCGCCAGGTCCGCCGGATACCATAGCAGTTCACCTATCGCGCCACGTTACGCGAAAAGAGGTCAGCCAACGCGCAATGCGCTGGCAAGGGCCGGTTCCCACAGGAAACGCGTTGTATGTTCCAGCATGTTTTCCGGGCGCGTTGGCAGATGTGCCTGTAAAGCACGCAGCGTTGATGTCTGCACTGCTTGTGCGAGAACGTCGTTTGCCAGTGCTTCGACGTCGGCACTGTCTGTGGTGACCGCCTCCACAACCGCACCGAAGTGAATGATCAAGTCCTTGATCGTCATGCCGGGGCGTAACAGCAATTCGGATAGCATCGACACCATGTTCTGATTGCCGATCGTGCCCGGCAGCGCATTGAAAAACACTCGTGAACGCCACAACGCCTCATCCCGTGGTACGGTGGGAACGCTGCGAATAAACGTCTCGTCGAACCGTCGGCAAATGCCGCGATATTGATCGCACAGAAACGCACGAATCGGAGTAGACGGGTCCGAGCTGATTCTCAGGAAAAATGCTATGCGATTTGCCGTTTGATCTTTGCGCGTGAACTCTCTCGCCAACGGCAAAATGATTGCCGCGATGACGTGAGTCGGACGGATGTGTTCACCGTTGACTTCTTCCAGCGTGTCCAGGAGCGCACCACGCTCGGCGTAGAGCGGATCCAGTACCCGCGCCAGCATCGCCTGACAGAGCGCCTCCTTTGTTCCAAAATGGTAATTGATGGAGGCGAGATTAACCCCTGCGCGCTCTGTGATTGCACGTAACGTCAAGCCTTCCGAGCCTTCTTCAGCGTAGACTTCCTCCGCAGCATCGAGGATTTTATGTTTTGTGGACGACTGGTCCCGAACAGACATGCCTGCCACCTCCGGAAGCGCACCATTATAAAAAATGTTTAAGCAATTATTATTCCAACAATATCAGAAATGCGCAAACAACTTAATCATGCGTACGTTTGTACGCATTGGAAAAAGCCGTTTAATTATCAGTTAATCGCGGTGATCTTGATGGATCACCGCATGGTCTCTCACTGCGGGAATGGCGCATATCGAAAGAGGCGCGGTATCCATAAACAGGAGGATTTTTTTGAACGACGGCAGCGTGGCGTTCAATGCTCATGCCCTCGATATCTCAAGCGTGTGTCGCGTTGAAGCTGGTCCGGCCGATTCGCGCGCGAGTCCGCCAATAGTGGGCTTTTGTCAGGAGAGGTGAGCACAAACAACGGTACAATTCCGAAGGTCTGTACCGTTTGCTCGGTTGCCGCTTTTTACGCCATTTTGGCGCCCGTGGCCGACGCACATCGCCGCTCTGACTCAACCACTGCCTCCGTGATGCCTGTCAACTCGTCTACATCCGACTCTCCCAATAACGCGTCCGCCGTATCGTCGGCAACCATTTTTCACAATAGTCGCTGCAGCACGTCGCGCAAGACGCTGGCGTTGTTGCAGGAGCGAGGTATCGCACCGGTTATTGTCGATTACCTGAAAACTCCGCCGACACGCGCGGCCTTGAAGTCGATGATCGAAAAAGCCGGATTGTCAGTCCGTGGAGCGATACGCGACAAGGAAGTCCTCTTTGGGGAGTTGGGGCTCGCGGACGCCAGTGACGGGGCGTTGCTGGATGCAATGGTGGCACATCCTATTTTGATCAACCGGCCGTTCGTCGTGACGTCGAAGGGTGTTCGTTTGTGTCGTCCGGTGGAATCCGTACTTGAGATCCTCCCTTGATGCACGGGCATCGACGCGCAGCGAAGGTGTTGCATGCCGCAACGCCACTGCTGTATACGTCGCCATTTTCAGGCTTTTCAAGCCCTTGTTTCTACGTCTTTTCTAGATAATCCTCTCATGTCCGATACCCAACATGCTGTAGCGACGCTGAGCCGCTTGCTCGCGGATGCGCGTCAGTCTCACCAACAGATTCCCGCTGATACGGTGCTGCCTACCTTGGACGATGATGCGGCATGCTATGCGGTTCAACAGGCCGTCTTTGCACTGACCGGTGAGAAGATTGCCGGCTGGAAAATTGGCGCCAAATCACCGGACGCGGCACCGGGCGGTGCGCCGCTGGCGTCGCACGGCGTGCACGGACCCGGTGTGGCCCTCGCGTTCGACGATTTTCCGCCGGTGGGGCTTGAGTTGGAGATTGGCTTTCGGCTTGGCAAGACCTTCGCCGCGCGCAAGGCGCCGTATTCGGACGACGAAGTACGCGCGGCTATCGCGGAAATGGGTGCGACTATCGAATTGGTGGCCACCCGTTTCGCGGGTTGGCCCGACGTGGACAAGCGGGCTACCAGCGCTGACTTCAGCACGCACGGCGCACTGATCGTAGGCAACTTCGTGCCTTATCGCGACGATTTCCCCTTTGTATCACCGCAGGCGCACTTCCGAATCGGGAGCACCGATATCGTGGCCGCGCAAGTGCAAGGCAAGATCAGCAATTCCGCTGGCGATCCGCGGCGCCTCCTGTCGTGGGCGGTGAATTACTGCACGGCACAACTCGGCCTGGATCTGACGCCGGACATGGTATTGACCACGGGGACGTTTACCGGAATGTACCTTGCGCAACAGAAAGGTGAAGTCCGTGGCGAGATTGTCGGACTGCCCCCGGTCGGTTTCGAGTTGGTGTGATAGCTACGCGTGGGCGACGATGCGACAGGTGAACGCCCATGGTGCCCACTTGTTTATACACGGGCCAGTGTTCAACCGTCGAGTGCCGCAAGGTGCAGCGTATGAGAGCGGCCAATCCACATTGGACTGTCGCGATGATCGCGTAGGGCATCGCCGGTGTTAGGATGCACGAATACATCCAATTCGCCATGGTGCAGTGTCAACCAACTCACGATGGCGGCCATGTGGTCTGGGGCAAATGCCAACTGATAGCTCCACTTCGGGTGTGGGCCGACCGTCTTTTCATGGAACCGTCCCATCTCCAGTTGGTTACCAAGGTGCTTCAGGATTTTTTCTCGTAAATGCCAGGCCGTATCCCGGCTGGTTTCATCGAAATAGACATGCGCATGCCAGCTCTTGATGACTTGGATGGCGGAATCGGAGAGGGCGCTTGATGAGAGGTCGTTCATAGTGGGTGAAGAAGCGTGATGCGCCACAATGCAAGAGGCAACGCCATGAGATCCGCCAATAAGCGTAGACGACAATCCTGGCGGCCACGACGCGTTGCTACGGTTTTTCCCATTATCCCAGGAAGCCTTGGAACGGTATTAAGTACGAAAGCGGTCGGGAGCGGGGTAAGTCGTATTGCCCAGCTCCGTGTGCGTCTGCGGCTGGCGGCGCAATGCCTCGCATTGTTGCCGCTGCTTGCTGCGTCATGTGCGGCCAAAGCGTCCGATGTCACGGCGGCCTCCGGCTTGCCCGCGCCCGACGTGGTCGAAACCATCGTAATGGTGCGCCATGGTGAGAAACCGATGCAAGGGTTGGGGCAATTGAACTGCCAAGGGCTGAACCGTTCACTGGCGTTACCAAAAGTATTACAAAGACTGTATGGTAAGCCCTATGTGATCATCGCGCCGAACCCGGCCATATTGAAATCGGACCTGGGTCGTTCGTATGCCTACGTGCGGCCGCTGGCGACCATCGAGCCGACGGCCATCGTCAACGGCATGCCGGTGGAGGTAACACTTGGCTATGACGACCGGGACGGGCTTGTGGACCGATTGCTGGCGTCAGACCTGCAAGGTAAGACGGTCTATGTCGCCTGGGAGCATCGCATCGCCGAACAGGTCGCCAAGACGTTGATGAAGCGGTTAGGGACTTCCGAGGACGTTGTGCCACGCTGGGGCGGGGGAGACTATGACAGCATCTACGTGGTACGTGTGACCGGCGTGACGGGGCAGACCCGGACCGCGCGGTTCGCGCATGACCATCAGCACCTAGACGGCGTGTCGACGCGTTGTCCGTGACGCTCCTCGGACGAGAGGTCGCGGTATTTATCTTCGGGTGAATGGGTCTGCCAGCGCGTGTCACGGGTCATTGACGTATAGTCGGGATATGAACAAACGTCTCGCCAGTCTGGCCGCCATCCCGTCGTTCATGCCGTTGGCCGGTGCGGTCCTGCTGCTCGGCATTGCGATGTCATTCACCGCGCCTTATCTGTCGCTTTTCAGCATTGAGCGCGCAGGAATGACCCCGCTCCAGTTGGGCATCTTCATGACCGTCAATGCCGCTAGCGGCGTGGTCGCCAGTACCATTGCCAGCAGATGGTCCGATCGGCGGGGAGGACATCGTGCATTGCTGATAGGGGCATTACTCGCCGCGGCATTGGGCTATGTGTTCCTTTGCTTTATGACCAACTATATCGGCTTGCTGGTGATTGGCGTTGCATTCCTCGGCACGGGTGGATCCGCGATTGCGCTGGTGTTTTCATTCAGCCGTGTCGGCCTGCCTTTTCGTAGTGACGCAGAACGGGCGTTTACAACCGCATCGTTGCGGACAGTCTTATCGATGGCATGGGTATTCGGGCCGTCCGTTGGCGCGTTGATTCTTGCCGCTACCAATTTCTACGGCCTTTTCCTTTTTGCAGCCGCGAGTTTTGCCGGATGTGCGGCTATTGTCTATCGCATGCGACCGGTCTCCGTATCGATATCAAAGGGTGCATCCCAGGGATTTCAGGCCACGCGGGCCGCGATGCCCGCAGCTGCTGATCGACCTGATCATGCCGCGATGATCCGCCCTGGTGCGGCGGCGATCGATATGCCCAGTCGTAGCGGGGCGACTGGCGAGAACCCCATGGATGCAACCTCTGTTTTCGCTGCGGGGAAGGTCGACGATATCGGAGGAACCTTGGAAGCGCCTGCCACGGCGGTAGCAGGCCGCGTGGACAAGGCAGCATTGTGGCGCGCGATCGTGGCGCTGACGCTGTTAGGGCTTGTAGCGAACGCGACGATCATCGTGCTGCCGCTGTACATCGTTCAGGGCATGCACGGCACACGCATCGACGTTTCCGTGATGCTTGGCCTGGGCGCGCTGTTGGAAATACCGATGATGTTGGCCTTGGGAGCCCGTAGTGATCGCTTGAACAAGTTGAAGTGGCTGGCGGCCTGTGCGGCGGTGCATACGGTGTACTTCATTGCCGTCGCACTGGCCTGGCGCATCGGCATCTTGATTCCCATGCAGGCATTGAGCGCGTTCGTCGTGGCGGTGACGTCCTGCCTGGGCATGGTGTATATCCAGGATCTGATGCCCGCGACCCCGGCAGCGGCAACCGCCTTGTTCTTCAACGCTGCGCGGGTCGGTTCGATCATGTCAGGGATTCTGTCGGGTGTAATGGTCGGCACATTCGGCTATCAGGGCACCTTCCTCGGATGTGGGGTACTGGCGTTCATTGCGCTGTGGCTGTTCCTCAATCCGTCCTGGTTCAAGGACGTCTTGCGTGCCTGGCGTCGAGACGGCTGGCAGGGTATTGCTGGCCAATGCGAAGCATGGTGGGGACGCATCAGGCATGCACTTCGCGGTTTAGCGCACCGCCGGCGGCGTTAAAGCGGTGCCTGACGCGGACCGTGACGGGGCCCTGGTATGCAACTCGTCCGGCGCCCATGGTTCGAGTACTGTCCCGGCGATGCGTTCGACGGCACTGCTGAGACGTTGTAACACCGGCGAACGCAACGCCCATCGCTGCCAATACAATGGCACATCAACACCATCATCGCGCCCTGAGCGCGTGATTTGGCGCAAGATACCGTCCGCGATCAGGGGCGCCGCCATTTGTATCGGCAACATGCCCCAGCCCAGGCCGAGTCGGAGTGCCTCGATGAAACTGCTCGTGGTAGGGATGCGATAGCAGGGCGCAGCGCGGCTTCCAGGAGTGCTGTGTTTCAGGCGACTTGCCATGGCGCCAGCGGCATCACGGGTCTGGTCGGCAGATTTTCTCAGCATATCCGCGGCTACGGACATCGCGTCCCCGGGGGCGGCGGGTACCCAGGAGGTAAGGAAGCGCGCGTGCAGCGCATCCTTCTTGTTGAACTGGATAAACGGCGCGCATGACAGGGCGGCCCAGGAATCGATATCCGGCCCGGGTGTTTCCAACACAGTCAGCCAGCGCCGGTGAAATTCGGGTGCCGCAACCGCGATGTAGCGCATGACGCCGAGCGGCGTCGCAGTGCAGCCTTGGACCGGTTGCGGCTCGGCCGTGACCGCACCGATGACGCTGCCGTCACGCAGTAGCGCCGTTGTATGGTCCTGATCGTCCACCTGGATATGCAACACGATCGCCGGACCGTCGTCCTGCGCACTCGCCACCGCATTGGGGACTGCCATGAACCACGTATCCAGTGAGTCGGCATTAACGACCACGGGAATACGCACTGGCGGGGCGGCACCGCCGGTAGCGTGCGGATCACCGTCCAGCCCCGACAGACCTTGCAAACAAGCCAGTGCCTGCAAGGTCTCCGCTTCGAGCATGTCAATCTGCTCGGCGTGCCGCGCCAGTTCCGCACCAGCTTCTGTCGCCACGCAGGGCGTGCCGCGTTTGATCAGGACCTGGCCCAGGCGTTCTTCCAATTGCCTTACACGCTGAGAAATGGCCGGTGCCGTTACATGCAAAATGCGGGCGGCGCCATCAAAGCTGCCCTCGCGTAGAACGGTGACAAAGGCACAAAGTTGAGCGCGGTCGATCTGCATGGCAGGTTGGTTGGGCGGTGATGCGGTAAGACCGGTGGCTACTTAAGAAACGCTAAGGTGGCATAACAGACTTTGCGTTGTCCCGGCGCCGGCGTGCCGCTATGCTTGCCAATTATAGAAGCGTTCCCCGGTGCCTTGTGTGCCGCTTGTATTTTCTTCCCGATGCCTGCGCTGTTTTCGATGAATCTTCCGCTTTTCGAAGCCACCCGGCACATACTGCCTTCGCTTGCTTCTGGCTTTGGCCTGACAGCAGGCCTGATCGTGGCGATTGGTGCGCAAAACGCCTTTGTCTTGAAGCAAGGCGTCCAAGGCCGACACATCGGTCCGGTCGTGTTGCTGTGCTGTGTGTATGACCTAGCCCTGATCGTGTGCGGACTTGCCGGCATGGGTACGGTGATTCTGGCGCATCCCGCTTTGGTCGACACCGTACGCTATCTCGGCGCGGCGATGTTGGCTGTCTATGGTTTGCGCAGTTGGCTTGCCGCGTGGCGTGGCACATCGGCTCTATCAATGCAGGCGGTTCCGGAATCCCTGCCACAGGCCGCGCCCCCCTACTGGTCCGCGCCGGTCTGTGCTGCCACCGGTGCCGCAGGGGCGGTATCCGCACGCCAGGCGGTCATCCGGCGCGCCGGCCGGCATGAATCGCCATCCGGCTCGCTGCGCGCGGTCTTGCTGAGTGTAACGTTGCTGACGTTGCTGAACCCGCATGTCTATCTGGACACGGTCGTCTTGTTGGGAGGGGTGGGCGGAACGTTGCCCTGGCCCGAGCGAGGTTGGTTCGGCGCTGGTGCGATGGTCGCCTCCTGCGTGTGGTTTGTGCTGCTTGGATATGGCGCGCGGCGGTTGAGCGGGTGGTTCGCACGCCCTGTCGCGTGGCGTGCGCTCGATGCGATGATCGGTTGTGTGATGTTCATTATCGCGGCGTCGCTGCTGATGGCGCACTTCTGACGGCGGAAGACACGCGACGCCGTGTGTCAATTGCGCATGCCGCGGACTGCTGGAAAATGCCGCACGATGCGCCGGTTACCCGCTACTGATTTACTTTTCGCTGTTGGCGTTGGCATCGGTGGCCGGCTGTCCGCTGTAGAATCGATGATGCATATCGGCCAGGCCAAGTGTATCAAGTACTTCACGCAATCGATTGGCGGGACGGGTACGCGGCAGGTCCTTGTATTGCGCGATGATCAATTCGTTCTTCATGGAATGTTCCCACCCCACGAGTTCCGTGACGCTGACCTGATAGCCGTGCGACTCTAATTGCAGGCAACGCAATACATTAGTGATCTGGCTACCGAATTCCCGTGTATGCAGGGGGTGGCGCCAGATTTCCGTCAGTGGGTTCGACGCCAACGCGGCGCCCTTGTGCTTGCGCAGTACCGATGCCACCTCGGCCTGGCAACAGGGCACCACGACGATCGATTGGGCACCCTTGCGCAGCGCAAAATCAATGGCGTCGTCCGTAGCGGTGTCGCAGGCGTGCAGTGCCGTGACGACGTCTACTTTCTCCGGCAAGGCACGACTTTTCGTGGCATCGGCAACGCTTAGATTGAGAAATGACATCCGATCGAAACCGAGCTCGCTCGCCAATTCGCGTGAGCGTGTGACCAGTTCTTCCCGGGTTTCGATACCATAGATATGCGAGGCGTCGTCGATGGCCTTGAAAAACAGGTCGTAAAGTATGAATCCAAGATAGGACTTCCCCGCGCCATGATCCACCAGCGTAACCGCACCGCGCTGCTGTTGAATGTCAACAAGCAACGGCTCGATGAATTGGAACAGGTGGTAGACCTGCTTCAGCTTGCGCCGACTGTCCTGGTTCATTTGACCGTCACGGGTCAGGATGTGCAACGCTTTCAACAAGCCGATCGACTGTCCCGGACGGATTTCATACTTATCCTGCCGGTCGTGTTTCTCTTGCTTGACCTGCAACTTGCCGGATTTATCGGCTGCGCCTGACAGGGACGCGCGGGAGGGGGCGGATTGCTTAGCCATCGGAATGCGGGAAAACATCAGGGAGAAGGACCAAGCACGCCAGCGCAAAGCAGGCATGCATGCTACGACAGGGAGGGTTTCAAGCCGTCGAAGCAGGAGAATGTCACATTTTAACAAACTGCGGACCTACCCCCGATGGATCGGGATGCCGTGTTGCGATGTTGTCTGGTTTCCAAACAAACGGCTGAACCGACGAGCACGTCGTGCAGCGGCATGGCGGGCATCGTTTGTCGGGATCTCATTGTGTGCGATGCCTGAGCCGGACGGACACACGGACCTGTCACGACCCATCGCATCACACCTGAATGAATTGTTCATAGCATGATCGAATGACAACGTGGGTACGCACCGTCTGGTGAAGTTGTCTGTTGTTTTTTTGGTTTGACCAGCATGCATATTCACCGCATGCTCCGATCAGAAATATCCGGGACGTGTCGTATGTTCGCATTCCCCATCGCGAATAGACAGGTCGGGAGTCGTTGCGCCATTTCATAATTATATTTTCGAGATAAGTCATCTGTTATGACTGATTCGTTAATGGCGTTATGGGGCACGGGTGCGGATAAGCAGTGTCGAAAGGTGAAAAGCGGGGCGAATCGCCTTCTGCTCAAGTGATGAGTGGGTCGACTGATTCAGTAAAGTTCCCTGCTGCTTCCGCGTGACGGTATCGCGTGGTGACGTGGCGAATGGCTGCCGCTCGTTTGGCATGCTTTGATTGGAGTGCATCTTGAAAAACATGGAAATGCGTACGGTAAAAAACGCGGCTGCCACCGCAGTGTTGTTGGCGCTAGGATCGATGGGGCTGCCCGCGCAAGCACAGGAAGTGTATGTGCAGGGCGGTACACAAGGTGGTGGATTGGGTGCGTCGTGGGGCATCACGAGGTATTTTGGTGTTCACGCGGACGTTAATGGTTATAACCTCTCCCATTCGTTTAACGCGGGTGGTAATAAGTTCGATGGCAAACTGCAAGTAAGGCACCTGGGCGTGTTTGCCGACGTATTCCCATTTCCGTCTTATGGTTTTCGCGTGACGGCCGGTACGTTGATCAATCGTGATCGGATGAATGCGACCGCGGTGCCGACAAATGGCAACTACTACGTTAGAGGCGTTGCCATTCCAGCTGCGCTTGCCCAAGGCCAGCAATTGAGCGTCAATGCCCGTTTCCCGACTTTCATGCCTTATGTGGGTCTGGGCTGGGGGCATCAGCCTGTGCACAAGGGATTCGGTTTTGTCGCGGATATCGGTGTCGCGTACGGCCGCCCGCGTGTCGGTTTCCAAGAACCGTCTGTCCTTACCACGTACATAGCGCGTTCCGCGATCGATCAGGAAGAAGCCGATATCCGTAGCAAAATAGAACGCTATAAGTGGTATCCGATTGTGCAGATCGGCGTCAGCTATCATTTTTAAAAACGATACATTCGCCTGCGAATCGGCGAAATACGGCATCGATCCTTACTCTCATGCGTTGCTGCAACAAGACGCGCGGCCTTTCTGGCGGAGTAGTGATCGGTGCCGCTTGCCATTTGGGATCATGTAGCCTGGAACGAATTGTGCGTTGACCGTGCTGTCTGCTTGACGTGTCGTGAGTGCGGCACATGGCAGTGGTGACCAGCCCATGAAGAACGTTGGTGCATCAAGGCGTTCGGAAGCAAACGGTGTGTTTCCGATGCGATGGCAACCTCAACCGTCATCCGAGTAACGTAACGCATTACGTAACATTCGGGAACGTCATGTCCCATGGGGCAGATGGCCCCAGGTGACAAGGCCCTGTTTGCGTGCCGCGTTTGCTCGTGTGTCAGCCCGGAGTGCAAGCTGCGATGATTTTGTCCGAATACTGCAAGGCGACCTTGTTCTGTCTCGTTTTCGACGGTCCCGGGCCGCGTACCGTTGTCTATATCCAGGCTGGCACCAAGGTTGCCGCCATTCGTAAGGCAATGGACGTCATGATTTGTCTTCACGACGTCGGCATCAGTGAGGTTGCGATGACGCATGTCGCGTCGTATCACGATTTGCTCGCCGAAGGTCGTGCCGAGGTCGAGAGCTTCCGCATTTTCGAGGCGCGCTGGTTCAGCGACGGTACGGAAGAATGGGTATGTTCGCCGCTGATCCTGAGTAACGATTCGACGTTGCTGGGCGCATGGGCCGCGTTGCAGTATGAAATTGCCGCAGGATATGTCGAGCAACTGCCACCGCGCTCACTGCTGGATTCAGGCAAGCCGCCAGTGTCCTAAGCGCGAGCGCACCGGGCGAGCTCTCGCGGCTTTGTCGAAGCGAGAAAGCATCGCGTGTAGAATCGGGTCGTGCAGCGTCATCCGGACGCGCACGGTAATCGCGCCCGCACCGTGGATGCGCGTCTCTCGAGACTGCCATGCTGAAGCCTATCCTTCTGGTTGAAGACAATCCGCATGACCTCGAGTTGACGCTTATCGCACTCGAGCGCAGCAACCTTGCGAATGAGGTCGTCATCGCTCGAGACGGGCAAGAGGCGTTGGATTACTTGAGCGGAGAAGGTGGTTGGGCCGGCCGCGAGCCGGGCAACCCGGCGGTTATCCTTCTCGATATGAAGCTGCCCCGGGTAGACGGATTGGAAGTGCTTGCGGAAGTGCGGCGTCGTGGTGACTTGGCGTCTATTCCTGTCGTGATGTTGACGTCATCTAAGGAAGAGCACGACTTGTTGCGTAGTTATGCCTTGGGCAGCAACGCCTACGTCGTAAAACCGGTGGATTTCCAGGATTTCATTTCGGCTGTGTCCGATCTCGGGATTTTTTGGGCAGTGCTCAATGAGCCGCCACCCGGGTCGTTACGGGTGACGCGCTCCGCGCCGCGTGATAGCGAGGCTTAGTACCCAGTGATCCAAGATCGTGCGCTCAAGCGCGATAAATCGGCAGACGTACTGTGAAAGTGGCACCATGGCCAACGCCGTCGCTTGCAGCGGTTACGGTGCCATCGTGGCATTCGACCAGATTGCGCACCAGCCACAGCCCGAGTCCCAGCCCTCCAATACGTCCCGCATTCGTGCTGCCTAGCTGCTGGAACCGTTCGAAAATGCCATCCAGTGCGTCCGGGTCGATGCCCACCCCATGATCACGCACGCGCAGGCACGCCATGCCATCTTCCACCCGCACGGACACCTCCACGGTACCTTCGCGACTAAATTTCATGGCATTGGAAAGCAAATTCCAGACAATCTGCCGCAGGCGGCTTTCATCGCCAAGCACCACGCATGATTGCAACGCCGGAGTGACAAGATCGAGGCCCCGTGCTTGCACGTCCGGTCGCATTTCTTCCGCGACCAATCCGGTTAATGCCCCAAGGTCGAGCGGGATGCGTCGCACGGACATCTTGCCGCTAACGATGGCGCCGGTGTCCAGTAAATCGCCCACCATCAGCGATAGCTGACGCGCGTTGCGTGCAATAACGTCAATGCCCTGGCGAATTTTTTCGGGATCATGCACCCGTTCCAGCAGTTGCGTCCACGACAGAATCGCGTTGAGCGGAGAGCGGAGTTCATGACTGACTGAGGACACGAATCCGTCCATGGTGTCGACGCGGTCATCGCTGCGCTGGCGCGCACTGCGCTCCTCGCTGAGTTGCGATTCCTGCGCCAGTTCCAGTTCCTTGCGCTGGGTAATATCCAGCATCAGCCCGAGCACAGCCTCCAGCACACCGTCTTCGGTGTATCGCCCAGATCCGCGAACAAGAATCCAGTGCAGGGAGCCATCGGGTCGACGCGTCCGGCAATCGATTTCGAAGAAAGTACGTGCGGACAGTGCGTGATAGATCGCATCGCGCATCCGTTGCCGATCGCGCGGATCGATAACCGATTCGAACAATATTTTCTCGGTTAACTCGGCATCCCGCGTCAATCCGAGATTGATTTTACATTGCGCGGTGCAGATGATCGCGCCGCTATCCGGCTGCCATTCCCAGGCGCCTAGTTCCGCAAACGACATCGCCTGTTCGAGCCGATGTTTTTCATCGGCAAGCTTTGCATTTGCATCGGCGACCAGCTGTTGCCGCAGTTGTGCCAGCGAACGTAGCTGCGCGCGCTCACGTTGGCTGCGCTCGGTTCGCGCCATTTCTTCCGTGACGTCCCAGACACGAAGCGCGATCCAGTGCGGTTCCCTATCCGTTCCGAAGGACTGATCGGTATCCGGAGGCGAGACCTTGCCTTCCCGTGTGTGCTCGAGCGCGGGTATCAACGTGGCCTGGATTGTCCAATAGCGCGGCACCAGCGCGCTTTCTTCGTTCGATGCATATGGCGTGGCGTTGTTTGCGTTTTCCATAGTCGGATCGACAACCGGAAAGCGGGTCGTCTGGGCCGTGGAATCGTACCGGAAGTACTGTGCGCTGACCGGACGTCTTGTGCGATGGAGTTTGTTGAAGGTCGCCATCAACCATTCGGCGCGCGCCTTTCGTTGTGCGTGCGGGCCCCATTGATTGACGTCGAAGATCGAATGACCGATCAGCGTGTCGCGCGATTCTTGGACAGTAGCCAGATACTGGTCATTGACGCGAACCACCCGATAATGGTTATCTAGAATCACGTATGCATCGGGCAGGACATCGAATATGTCGAGGCTGGCGGTGATACTGGCTCGCGATTGCCGTGCCGACGCGGCAGGCGCCACGACGAATGCGTCCGTGTGCCTTGAAATGGGCTCGGTTATCCCCGTGCGGCCGTTCATCTGACGCCACCCAGAAATTCCCGTATTGTCGATGTCAACCATGCGCGATCGTCTGGAATACGTTGCGGGTTACCGGCGCGGTGTCCATGCGGCGATGGTATGACGCGTAGCGCGGCACTGCGGGCATTGATCAGCAGTGGCAGTTCTGCTTGATTGTCGCTGACCTGGAAGTAACGATCCGTTTCTCCCGGTAATAGCAAAACGTGCGCGGTAATTGCCGCCATCGCGGCGGCGAGGTTTCCTTGATCACGGGGGGTGTCAGCGATGTTGCCTGCATGCCAGGTTGAAAGTTGCGCAAGCAAGTCGTTGGCATCGCGACGGCTGTAGTATGTGTCCCAAGCGCCCTGAAGATAGGATTCGAGGGAATCGAACCCGGCTTCGCGCCAGAGGGCATCGCGAAAGAACGCGTGGGACGTGACCCAACCTGCATAAACCCGTCCCATGGCCTTAATACCCCGTATGGGCGTCGTTGCGAAGTGGCCGTCCTGAAAGGCTGCATCGGCGGTCAGCGCAGCGCGCACGCCCTCCAGGAACATCTGGTTGTACGGGGAGCAACGTGCGGCGCCACAGACGACCATGATCCTTTCGACCATGTCCGGGTAGCGTGAAGCCCAGTGATATGCCTGCATCGCGCCCATTGACCAACCATAGACCATTGCCAGCCGCGAAATGCCCAGTTGTCGCAGTAACGCGTGCTGGGCATCGACAGCGTCATGGCAGGTCACCAAAGGGTAGTCATGCAATGGCAGGCCGGCATTGGACGGTGACGAGGACAGGCCGTTACCGAACAAATTTGGAATGACAACAAACCAGCGTGACGTATCCAACCCTTCGCCGTCGCCAACGAGCCAATCTATCTCGTGGTCTTGGGCGGCGAATGACGTGGGGTACAGAATAACGTTGGATTTATCCTCATTCAGCGACCCGTAGGTCCGATAGGCGAGGCGCATAGACGGGAACACACGCCCCGACTGCAGGGGCACGTCCCCCAGGTCGAAAAAATGGGCCGTACCGGACATTGTCAGGCGCTGATGGCCGATGCGTCCGCGAATGACGTGCCAGTGTCCGGCATCGTGGCGGGGGCAGTGGCCGTCGGGCCCAGTGTCGACGTAACGGCGGCGCTGAACGGTGCCTGTGCGCCGGCCGATGGCGGCATGGCGGACGCGGCAGGTGCCGCGCCCACTGCCGCGTCCGCCATGCCGCCGTTGGCACCGAGTTGCGTGGCGCGCTGCATGGCTTCCACGGCCGCAACCGCTTCGTCGCTGCTCTGTGACAACTCCGCGCCATGGGCACGAATTGCCGCGATTAATTCCGCAGGGGTAATTTCATAACATACCGTCCGCAGCGTTCCCGCCTTGCGCTGATCGATGTCGACCATCAGCACCGTCTTGCCATCCGGCGAGGCTTGCAGCCGGACCTGCCGGCAGGGCAGCGTCGGATCGGCGAGATACTCTGAAAGAAGCGACATCGCGCCAACTGCGCCATTCTTGGTAGACATGACTCTATTCCTATATGACTGACAGAAGACGCGATGCATTGCCGCGCAATGTTGGCGCGTACCGTAACGATGACGTGACGCGGTTCGCGCCACGGAATCAACATTGTCCGGAAGAAATGTGACGCTTTCGATTCCACGCCGGTACGCGCGCCTGCGGATGACGGGGTCAAGACAGATGACGCCACCCGTTTTCACCGCACCGGATCCGCAAACCCCCCGTTTTGCCAGATGCTGGTCTACGACAGATCTACCCGAACCGGTATCCTATATTACGACAGCCATCGCCGCCTTGCCACGTCGCATTAAAAAGCGTGCGGAGCCATCATGCAATGCCGGAATGCTATTGCCAACCTCGGCCAATCAGCCAGGGATCGGCGTGCGACTTCTGTATGGATGTACAGTATAGCCGAATTGCGTCAGTGGGAGATGGCCTCGTCGATCAAACGGCATCGGGTAGCGTCAGCGACCGATGCACGGCGATGCCGGCTGCGGTGCCATCGCCCACCGCCAGCGAGACGGCGTACGAGACGCGCGCAATATCCCCGCAGGCAAAGACGCCGCGTATCGACGTTTGCTGCGACGCATCGGTGAGCACGTATTCGCCTGTGCGGCTCTGGCAGATATCGCAGCCTAGTTGCCGTGCAATCGGACTGCCGAGGCGCGACGGAGGCACCATGAACAACATCGTCAGCGGGACAGTACGTTTGTCCGCCAATTGCACCGATGCGCCGCTGCCTGCTAGCCCGGTCACGCGTTCCTGTTCGATCAAGACTCCGCGCGCGGTCAGTGCATGGTTTTGTTCGGGAGGCAGGATGAAAGCGTCGTTCGTGAACAACGTCACGGGCCCCCAGTCCGCGAGTAATAGTGCTTGTTCGACCGCGTCGGGGCCGAACGCCAGCACGCCAAGCGGCGTCTTGTCCAGCGCGTAGGCGGTGTAGTAAGGGCTCAAGCTCACCGTCTTGCCCCAGCGCTCGGCAAGCCCGGGAAGTTTCGGTAATGCGTCGACACGTCCCGAGGCGAGGATCAGGCGCCGCGTGCGGTACTCGGTCGTGCTTGTATCCACGACAACGAACAGCTCGTCCTTGGCATAGGCATAGGTGGCCGAGGCACCAATCCATTCCACGTTCGGGTAGCGTAACAGCCGTGCTTTCGCCGCAGCGGCTAACGTCGCGGCCGGGCGCTCGTCCAGTCCGATAAAGTCGTGCGATGTCGTGGAAAACCTGTCGCGTGGGCGTCCCGCGTCGAACACTAGCACCCGGCAATGTGCGCGGGCCAATTGCAAGGCCGCGGCAATTCCCGCATAGCCGCCCCCAATTATCGTGACGTCATATGGCATTCTGGCGCTGGCAAGCATATCGCTTCTGGAAGCTTTTTAACGACGTTACTCTAAATCGCTTCGCATAACCAGTATCCATCCGGAGAATGTGACGTAGCAAAAACTTCCAGTTTTCGGGTTCCAATTCGTGGTGCATCTCCTGAATTCACACCAATTTACAATTCACCTGGTAAGAATGGGTAAATGCCTTTACGACGCCACTAGGCTTGTCGCATACTTGCGCTTCGGCTTGTCCCGCCGAATGTTTTTGGGAATTACCCGTTTTCTTCCCGTGATGTTTATCGATGTCCAAGGACACTGGCTGTCGGCGCATGCAATGCTGCGACTCGGCGGGTCCAAGGCCGCGACATCGTGGGTTTTTACCATCTCGCACCGATGCGTCGTCGGCAGGATGGGGTGGTGCTATCGCGGTCGGTATGGTCCCGACGCGAACGTCCTGGCCTCTCTTGTTCGGATCGTTACCGTCCACGCCCTGGATGCGTGCGGGTGTCCGGTCCCCTTTTGTCACCGCGCGCGCTGACATGCGCCATGCAAGGCTATTTTACAGCCCGCGTATATTGTACGAGTGGGTTTTGGGGTGATCCGAGGCGCATCGTTGCATTGCCGATTTGACGCAATGACTGCTTTGCCACCTGATACGCTATCTTCCGCTACATCCGCTTCTGATTCCCTGCCGTCTCCGCCGCCCCATGGTCAGGTCGCGGCGAACGTCGTAGCCGTTGTATCGCTGCCCAATCCCGAACGGTTTGCCGATCCGTCTCGTCGGTTGAAGCGTGTAGCGGGGATGTGTGCGCTGGCGGCGTTGTGTACCAGCTATTTTGTGGCTGCATCGCAGTCCACCCGCAAGCAGGCCGACGACGACGCCGTCATATCGATGCAGCGTCTGGACGACGAGACCGTCGCGCAGCGGCGCGGCATACAACCTACGTCGTCAAGTGGCGCTAAAGAGGGTTCTCGGCGCGCCGTGACCGGCACGACGACGATGCCGGTGCTTGATGCCATGCACGCGGCTGCTGCTGCTGCGGGATTGGAGGTTCGCTCGACTATTGTGGAGAGTAGCTTCGATGCTTCCGCGCGGCAGGCGGGTCTCGACCCCGCCACCGCGTTGAAAGTCGCACATGCATTCAACGGTGCGATCGATTTCCGCCATGATTTGCGCAAGGGCGACACGATTACCTTTTTGTTCCACGCCACTGACAGCGCGACAGCCCCGGCGCGCCCGGCCGTTCCTGTGCCGGATACGACATTACCGGTTGCCGTGAAGATCGGCGACGGCAAGGATGGGGCAGAAGTTTTCCTATATCAGAAGCTGGGCGGTGAGCCGCTCTATTACGCGAAGGATGGCACCAGCGCCAAGCCGGCTTTTTCACGGTATCCGGTGGCGTTCACGCGAGTGTCGTCACCCTTTTCCTTGCGGCGTCTCGATCCGGTCACGCATCGTTGGCAGGCCCATGAAGGGGTTGACCTCGCTGCGCCATACGGCACGCCAATTCGCGCGACCGCGAATGGCCGTGTCGTCTATGCTGGCTGGAAGAGCGGATATGGCAAGGTCGTGGAGATCCAGAACGCGCCGCCTTATTCGACACGCTTCGCGCACATGTCCCGCTTTCATAAGGGGTTGCGCGCCGGGCAGACCGTCAAGCGAGGCGATGTGATCGGCTATGTCGGTACGACCGGTTGGTCGACGGGGCCGCACCTGCATTACGAGGTGCGCGTGAACCAGGTTGCGATGAATCCGCTAACGGTGCCGCTGCCCCGTGATACCCGTCTTGCCGGCGACGACAAGCAACGCTTTGTCGCGCGGGCAAAGGCACTTGCTGCCTTGATGTAGCCAGAACGGTTTGTGCCTAGTCCCGATTTGCCTGCACGACGGTGAGCGCCGCCATATTGACGATCCGTCGCACGGTGGCGCTGGAGGTCAGGATGTTGACCGGTGCATTGACGCCCAACAGGAACGGACCAATTGCCACGTTACTGCCAGCAGTGGTTTTCAGCAGATTGTAGGCAATGTTGCCCGCATCGACGTTCGGGCAGGCCAGCAGGTTGGCCGATCCTTTCAGACGCGAGTTCGGCAGGATGCGGTTACGCAGCGACTCATCCAATGCCAAGTCGCCGTGCATCTCGCCGTCGACTTCAAGGTCAGGTTGCTGTGCGTTGATCAGAGACAACGCTTCGCGCATCTTCGGACCCGAGGCGGAACTGGCGGACCCGAAATTCGAGCGTGACAGCAGCGCGACCTTCGGCAGCAGGTTCAAGCGTGCCATTTCGTTTGCGGCCATGATCGTGAACTCGGCAATCTGTGCGGCCGACGGGTTGTCATTGATATGGGTATCGACGAGTGCCACCGTGCGTTGGTCGAGCAGCAGGATATTCATTGCCGCATAAACGCTGGCACCCGCTTTCTTGCCGATAACTTGATCGACGAAGCGCAGGTGGTCGTGATAAGCGCCCACGGTGCCGCAGATCATGCCGTCGGCATCGCCAAGCTTGACCATCATCGCGCCGATCAAGGTCAGGCGACGCCGCATTTCCACGCGGGCCATTTCTTTCGTGATGCCGTCGCGGCACATCGCGTCCCAATACGTGACCCAGTATTGGTGGAAGCGTTCGTCCCAGTCCGGATTCGTCACCTCGACATCCACCCCGAGCTTCAGCCGCAAGCCATATTTCTCGATCCGTGCGAGCAGTACCTCGGGCCGTCCAATCAGAATGGGTTGCGCCAGTTTTTCGTCGACCAACACCTGTACCGCACGCAGTACACGCTCGTCTTCGCCTTCGGTGAAGACGATACGGGCGCGGCCGCTTTGCTTGACGATTTGCTTCGCCGCTGCGAACACCGGCTTCATGAATGCACCGGAGTGATAGACGAATTGCTGCAATTGGTCCGCGTAGGCTTCGAGGTCATGGATGGGGCGGGTGGCCACGCCGCAATCCATCGCCGCTTTTGCAACCGCCGGTGCGATCCGCACGATCAAACGTGGATCGAAGGGCTTGGGAATAAAGTATTGCGGCCCGAATGACAGGTCGAAGCCGCCATAAGCCGCCGCCACGACTTCATTGGCTTCCTCTTCCGCCAATGCGGCAATCGCATGAACCGCGGCGATTTCCATTTCGGTGGTGATGGTGGTGGCGCCCACGTCCAGCGCGCCGCGGAAGATGTACGGGAAGCACAGTACGTTGTTGACCTGGTTCGGGAAGTCCGAGCGGCCTGTGGCGATCACGGCATCGGGCCGGGCTTCCAGCGCGAGCGCGGGCATGATTTCAGGCGTCGGGTTCGCCAGCGCGAGGATCAACGGCTGCGCAGTCATTTTCTTCAGCAGCTCCGGCTTCAGGACGTTCGCCGCCGAGAGACCGAGGAATACGTCCGCGCCATCGATGACATCGGCGAGCTTGCGGTGCGGCGTGTCCTGTGCGAAGCGGTCCTTGTCCTCGTCCATCAGCACTTCACGGCCCTTGTAGACCACACCTTCGATATCGGTTATCCAGACATTTTCGCGGGGCAGGCCGAGTTGCACCATCAATTCGAGGCAGGCAAGCGCGGCGGCGCCGGCGCCCGAGGTGACAACCTTTACTTTGTCGATGGACTTGCCCACCACCTTGAGGCCGTTCAGGAACGCGGCGCTGACCGTGATAGCGGTGCCGTGCTGATCATCATGGAAGACCGGGATGGCGCAACGCGCGCGCAGTTTGCGCTCGACAACGAAGCATTCCGGGGCTTTGATGTCTTCCAGATTGATGCCACCGAACGTGGGTTCGAGGCCGGCTATGATCTCGACCAGTTTGTCCGGATCGCTTTCATTGATCTCGATGTCGAAGACGTCGATGCCGGCAAACTTCTTGAACAACACGGCCTTGCCTTCCATCACCGGTTTTGACGCGAGCGCGCCGATATTGCCGAGACCGAGTACCGCCGTGCCGTTCGTGACGACGCCTACCAGGTTCGAACGGCTGGTGTAGCGGTGCGCATTCATCGGGTCCGTGACGATTTCCTCGCAGGCGGCCGCCACGCCGGGCGTATAGGCGAGGGCGAGATCCCGTTGCGTCACCAACGGCTTACTGGCCGAAATCGCGATCTTCCCCGGGATGGGCAGTTCGTGGTAGTCCAGTGCGGCTTGGCGATCGGCGTCGTTCATCGTGCGTCCCCTGTGAATGGCTTGAATGAGGTGCCAGTGTAAGGAGGGTGCGCTGACGCGGTATTTTGAATTAGTATGACGCCATCATCGTTTCATGATGGGTCATGTCGACGTCCGAATCCCGTGAATTGGTCCGAAAACTCAGCACGCGCTTGCGCATGCGGCATCTGCTATTGCTGCTCCAGATTCGCGAGCACGGTTCGGTCACGCGTGCCGCGGAGCAAATGGCCACCGGGCAACCAGCGCTGACGAATGCGCTGGCGGAGATTGAGGCGTTATTCGGTGCGCCCTTGTTTGCCCGGTCGCCTCGGGGCATGCGTCCGACGGCATTGGGCGATATCGTGCTTGAGCGGGCGCAGGCGATTCTGCACGACCTGGACCGCATGGCGCTCGACGTCGGTGCCTTGGCGGCGGGCGCCGCGGCGCAGTTGCGCGTGGGCGTGATTCCATTCGTTTCGAGTCAACTACTGACGCAGGCAGTACGCGGGATGTTGTCTGAAATGGATCGACGTATCACGGTGACTGTTGATGAAGGTAATAGCGATGCACTGATAGCGCGATTACGGGACCGCTCGCTGGACCTGATTGTCGCGCGCGCGCGTCCGTTGCGTGCGGCACCATCGGGTGGTACAGACGATCTTCGCTACTTACCGCTGTATCAACAGCAGCCAAGACTGATCGCCAATCGGCGCCTTGCCGCGCGCCTGGGTCGCCGGACACTTGACTGGCACGCGTTGTCGGAGTTGGAGTGGGTGATGGGTGCGAGCGGTACGCCAGTGCGAGATGAAGTGGCGCGGTTGTTCACCGCTGCGGGGGCGCCGGTGCCGGAACCGATTATCGAGACCTATGCGTCCAAGTTGATAGGCGATGCGATTGCCGACGGCGAGCGAACGGTCGCGCTGGTGCCGGCCGATATCGCGCAGGAACTGGTACGCACGGCGGGGGTCGCGATCGTTCCATGGTCTCTGACCTGGGCCTTGCCTCCGATCGGCGTCTGGACGCGTGCCGATAATACGCGCGCGACGCGTGGCATCGATGCCAGCTTTATCGCAGCATTGCGCGCGGCGGTGCGTGCCGATGCCAATGCCATGGCCGTTGGCCTGCCCGTCTGAGTGAGGCAATGCCCCCATGCCGCCAGGTTCCAGATGCTCGGCAGGTGAGGCGCACCTTGCTTCGTGTTTTGTCGAGGCATGACGCACAAAATGCCTTACACGGACGGCGACTGATGCAACTGGGCCAACAATGCTTCCGTCAGCGATCGACGGGTAAAGACGGTGCGCTGCACCATACCGACTTCGCGCTCCGGAGCCCGTTCCGGCAAGCGAATGATGCGCAATTGCGGGTCGCGCAGCCACCCGCCGTTATGCAGCAACGGCAGGATGGCGACGCCCACGCGACGGCGAATCAATGTCACGATCGTATCGATCGCGTTTAACTCGAGATATTCATTTACCTTCCATCCCAAACGCTGCAAGGTCAGGTCCACCAGGACGCCGGTGCGCACGCGTCGATCAAAACGTATGAACGGATGACGAGCGAGTACGGTTTCGCCGCTGTCTTCTGAAACATCCGGATGCGCTACCAGCACCATCGGTTCGGTGTAGAGTTTTCGCCATTCCAGCGTAGGAGGGAGCGCATGATCGGGTCGTCCAACCACTGCAGCGACGTCGAGGTCGCCACGCTCGACCATCTGCGCCAACTCGTCCGAACGCAACGACAACAGTCGTACATCGAGTTCCGGATGGGATGTTTTCAGCGCATGCACGGCAACCGATAGCGCACCGATGACCGATACCACCGCGCCAATCGCCACTGGGCCGCTCAGCGTGTCTTCGGAGGGGGCGTAGAGCGCGTCGATGTCCTTCAGGATGCGCGCGATTTTCGGCAGTAACTCCCTGCCTTGCCGGGTCAGGGTGATCTGCCGAGCACTGCGGTCGAACAGCGGTCGTGCCAGGGATTCTTCCAGGCCGCGCATCTGTTGGCTCACGGCAGCCTGCGTCAGCGCGACACGGTCCGCAGCGCCGGAGAACGAGCCCGCCTGCGCAACCGCACAGAATGTTTTCAACATTTGGATCGAGGGCATGCGGATCAGGTCATCGTCGAAAGCGGCAAGTACATAAGATAATCTTAAGTGTTCAAAATAAAATATTAATTTTTTTTGCCGCCAAAATTGCGTTACTTTGTCGATCTATGAAGCACTAAGCCGTCTTGTCGAACAGGTGACCCCATGCAGTCGATGCAATTCAACTGGAACAATCCCTATCCCACGCCTCGTACGCCTATTTTCGCGCGTAATGCGGTGTCCACATCGCATCCACTGGCGGCGCAGGCGGGGCTGCACATGTTGTTCAAGGGCGGTTCCGCCGTCGATGCGATCATTGCCACCGCGGCCGTGCTGACAATCGTCGAGCCGGTATCGAACGGGCTCGGGAGCGACGCGTTTGCGATCGTGTCGGACGATACCGGTCTGCATGGTTTGAATGCATCCGGCATCTCACCGGCTGCGTGGAATCCAGAATATTTCAAGGCAAAGTACGGCGTGGACGGGAAGGGCCTTGCCAGGCAGCCCGAGCGAGGTGTCGACGCGGTGACGGTGCCAGGCGCGGTGAAGGCGTGGGCCACGTTGCACGAGCGCTTCGGTAAGTTGCCTTTTGCCGATCTGTTCGAGCCGGCGATCGCGCTCGCCCGTCGCGGGCATACGATCGCGCCGATGGTCGCGAAGAAGTGGGCGGCGGCGGTGCCTTTATTGGAAAGCCAGCCAGGTTTTTCCGATGTGTTCATGCCGCACGGCCGCGCTCCGCAGACCGGTGAGCATTTCACGATGCCAGCGGCGGCGCGGACGTTCGAACGCATCGCGCAGAGCCACGGGCGCGACTACTACGAAGGTGAAATTGCCGAGTCGCTGGTGTCCTTCCTGCGCAAACACGGCGGGGCGCACACGATGGATGACTTCCGCGCCTTCCAGGCGGAATGGGTTACACCGATCAGCCAGGACTATGTGGGCTATGCGTTGCATGAGATTCCGCCGAATGGACAGGGGATTGCCGCCTTGATCGCGTTAGGCATCCTGAAGCATCACGATGTAGGTGCTTACCCGGTGGATTCGCTGGCGTCGCAGCATTTGCAGATTGAAGCGATGAAGCTGGCCTTTGCCGATATCTATCGCTATGTGTCGGACCCACGATCAATGGATGTCACACCGGAACAGATGCTCGATCCGGGTTATCTGGCGTCGCGAGCGAAGTTGATCGATATGGACAAGGCCAGCGCGCATACGTTCGGCCGCCCGCCCGCGGGCGGCACCGTGTATCTGACCGCTGCCGACGAGAACGGCATGATGGTGTCCTTTATCCAGTCGAATTATATGGGCTTCGGCTCGGGCGTCGTGCATCCGGAATGGGGCATCAGCTTGCAGAATCGTGGTGCCGGTTTCTCGATGGACCCGATCTCGCCTAACGTCGTCGGGGGCCACAAGCGGCCATTCCATACGATCATTCCAGGATTCCTGACGCATCAAGGCGTGCCGCGGATGAGTTTTGGCGTGATGGGTGGCGACATGCAGCCGCAGGGTCATATGCAGACGGTGATCCGCATGCTGACCTATGGTCAAAATCCGCAGGCGGCATGCGATGCGCCGCGCTGGAAGGTCAACCGCGATTTCACGCTGGATCTCGAAAGCACCATCCCCGCGGCTATCGTCGAGGGATTGCGGGCGAAGGGGCATCAACTGAAGTCGTTTGACGATCCGTACATGGACTTTGGCGCCGGTCAATTCATCTGGCGCCTGTCCGAAGACCGGGATCATGGTTACGTTGCGGCCAGCGATTCGCGGCGCGACGGTCACGCAGTGGGCTTCTGACGATGCGGGACGCGGGACTGGTCAGGGACGACGCGCTGCAATCTGCACCGTTCACCACAGCGGTGGCGCAGGCGCCCGTTTTGGAGGTACGGCATTTTTCGCTGAAGTTTTCGCGCGATCCGAAGATGCCAAATCTCGTCGATGACGTCAGCTTCGCGATTCATCGCGGCAAGACGTTGTGCATCGTTGGCGAATCGGGCTGCGGCAAGAGTGTGACGTCGTTGGCCATGATGGGGCTGTTGCCGTCGCCGCCAGCGAATATCGTCTCCGGCGAGGCCTTGTTCGAAGGGCGTGATCTGTTCAAGCTCGACGAGCGTGCCTTGTCGGATGTGCGGGGCAATCAGTTGGCGATGATTTTCCAGGAACCAATGACCTCGTTGAATCCGGCTTTTACGGTGGGACATCAACTGGCGGAGGGGATTCGGCGTCATCGTGGCCTGGACCGCGCGGCCGCGCGTGAACAAGCGCGTCTGATGCTTGAAAAGGTACGGATTCCCGCGCCTGAAAAACGTCTGGATGCCTACCCGCATGAGTTGTCCGGCGGGATGCGGCAACGCGTGATGATCGCGATGGCGTTGGCGAACGAGCCGCATCTTCTGATCGCGGATGAGCCAACCACGGCATTGGACGTCACCATCCAGGCGCAAGTGCTGCAATTGGTGCGTGGCCTGCAGGCAGAGACGGGTACCGCCATGATATTGATCACGCATGACCTCGGCGTGGTCGCGGAAGTTGCCGATGACGTCGCGGTCATGTACGCCGGGAAAATTGTCGAATACGGCAGCGTTCAGCAAATTTTTGAGAATCCGCAGCATCCCTATACGATTGGTTTGATGGGTGCGATCCCGTCGATCGGCAAGCGTTCCGGTGAGCTGGCGACCATTCAAGGTGCGGTGCCGTCGCCAGATGCGATGCCGCGGGGATGCCGCTTCGCGCCGCGCTGCCCGTTTGCCGCGGAAAGGTGTATCGACGCCGTGCCGCCCTTGGCGCCGGTCGCAATGGCCGGCGATACGTCGCCCGTGTCGTATGCGGATGCCCTCGAGGCGACGGCCGCACCTCATCGCGCGGCATGCTGGTTCGCACCGATCGAGCAGTTTTTCCCGGAGGAGGGAGAGGCATCGATCAGTGTGTCCCGGGTCGGACCTCATGCAGGAGCGAGCGAATGAAAGCGCAGGATACCCAACGTGGCAGTGTAATGATCGATGCGTCATCGACACCGCCGCTTTCCGCCGCGCCGACTATCCTCGAAGCGCGTGAACTGACCAAGCGTTTTGGCGGTGCGCGACACATGTTCACGCGCACGCCTACCGTGCATGCCGTGAACGGTGTGTCGTTTTCGGTCGTGCAGGGCGAGACGTTTGCAATCGTCGGCGAATCGGGTTGCGGCAAGTCCACGCTCGGACGTTTGTTGTTGCGCCTGATCGAGGTCACGGATGGTCGTGTGCTGTATCGCGGCAAGGACATCACGCATTTGAACGGTGCGGCGTTGCGCGGCTTACGTCGCGAAATGCAGATTATTTTCCAGGACCCCTTCGCTTCGCTGAATCCCGGCATGACGATCGGGCAGTTGATCGGCGAGCCGATCGCGCTGCATGGTTTGGCGAAAGGGCGTGATTGTACGGACCGGGTGGCGGACTTGTTGCGCACGGTGGGTTTGCAACCGGCCTATGCGGACCGGTTTCCCCATGAATTCTCGGGCGGCCAGCGGCAACGTATCGGCATTGCACGGGCATTGGCGGGTGAGCCAACGCTGGTGGTCGGCGACGAGCCAGTCTCCGCGCTCGATGTTTCAGTGCAGGCACAGGTCATCAATCTGCTTGAACGATTGAAGCATGACCTGTCATTGACATTGGTCGTGGTTGCCCATGATCTGGCCGTGATCCGGCATATGAGTGATCGCGTTGCGGTGATGTATCTCGGTGAGATAGTTGAATTGGCGCCGGTGGATCAACTGTTCGACACCCCGTTGCACCCATACACGCAGGCCCTGCTACAGGCAATTCCGGTTACGAGTCCGGCGCAGCGCGCAGATGGTCCGCGCCGCACGCTCGGCGGTGAGCTACCGAGTCCGACCGCACCCCCGCCGGGTTGCCGTTTCCATACGCGTTGTCCCCATGTGCGGGACGTGTGCAAACACGAGCGGCCCGTCAGCCGACGTGCGCAAGGAGACGAGCGTGGCGTACATCACGTCGCTTGCCACTTCTGGCGCGAAATCCAGGATGCTGGCGGCGGTGTGCCGCTGGCATCGCATCAATCGGCCACATTGTCGCGTCGGGTTGCGTTATATCGCGCGGCGCAGCAGAAGATTTCGGTAACCCATACCACGGGATGAGCGGCACATGAGAAAAGTGAAATGCGAAGTCAAGGTCGGGATGGTGCTGGCGGCGGCCGTCCTGTATAGCCAGGGTGCGTTCGCGCAGTCAGGCCAGACGCTGCGTATCGGCATTCAGGATGATATCGGGACGCTGGATCCGGCTAAGAGCACGCAAGTGGTCGAGCGCATGGTATTCAACTCGCTGTGCAGTTCCTTGGTGGACATCACGCCAGATTTGAAGATCGTGCCGAAGCTTGCGACATCGTGGTCGCAGAGTGCCGATGGCAAGACATTGACCTTCAAGTTGCGTCATGGCGCCACCTTCCAGGATGGTGAGCCATTCAATGCCGCCGCGGTCAAGGCGAACCTGGACCGTTATCGCACGATGCCGTCGAGTAATCGTCGCAGTGAACTGGCCTCCGTGGACTCCGTGGATGTCGTCTCCGACGATACCGTGGCTATCAAGCTGAAGGCACCGGATGCCGCGTTGCTGGCAACGCTGACCGACCGCGCCGGCATGATGCTCGCCCCTAAGACGTTGGGCGATGCCGCCGGCGTAGCTGCACATCCTGTCTGTTCGGGTCCATACAAATTTGTCGAGCGGGTTCAGAACGACCGCGTGGTACTGGAAAAATGGGCCGGTTATTGGGATGCCGCCGCCTATCCGATCGAGAAAGTCATCTTCCAACCGATGCCGGATACGACGGTACGCCTGGCAAATCTGCGTTCGGGCTCATTGGATATGCTGGAGCGTCTGGCGCCATCCGACGTGGCCGCCGTCAAGAGCGCGGCAAACCTGCAGTTGGTCAACGTCAGCGGCTTGGGTGAATACAATCTCACCTACAACATCGCCAATGGCAAGGGCGCTACGGCGGCGTTGAAAGACAAGCGCGTGCGCCAGGCGTTCGAACTGGCGATTGATCGCGATGCGATCAACAAGATCATAGGTGGCGGTATCTTTGCACCTGCCAACCAGGCGATACCGCCAAGCAGTCCGTACTTCAACGCCGCGCTGCCTATGACGAAGCGCGATGTCACGAAGGCGAAGGCGTTGCTGAAGGAAGCCGGCTATACGCACGTGGACGTGGAATTGACATTCGGCAATAACACCGTGTCGAGTCAAATGGCGCAGATGCTGCAGGCGATGGTGTCCGAGGCCGGCATCAACTTGAAACTTCGGCCGACTGATTACGCGGCCGCGCTCAATGCCGCCCATAACGGTGATTTTCAGGTAATGTACCTTGGCTGGTCGGGACGGACGGACCCGGACGGCAACCTGCATCAATTCGTGACTTGCAACGGTAACCTGAACTATGGGCACTACTGCAACGCCGAAGTCGACAAGCTGCTTAACGAGGCAAGGACCAAGCAGGATGTGGCATCGCGCAAGCCACTATACGATGCAGCGCAAAAGATCCTGGCCGATGAAGATCCCCTGACCTATCTGTATTACCAGCCCTGGCCTTTCGCGTTATCGAAGAAAGTGCAAGGTTTTGTCGCCTATCCTGATGGCTTGATCCGCTTGCGCGGCGTCAGCATCAAGGGGTAATCATCTCGTGCTGCGCATACTTGCAAATCGCGTGATGGTGGCGGTTCCCACGCTGATCCTGGTGTCGATGCTGATTTTTGGGTTGCAGAAGATGTTGCCCGGTGACCCGGTGTTGGCGATGGCGGGTGAAGACCAGAATCCGCAGGTCATTGCCGTGCTGCGCGCGCAATACCATATGGACGATTCGGTGCCGCTGCAGTATCTCTACTGGGTCAAGGGCGTGCTGCACGGCGATCTGGGCCACTCGCTTCGCACCGAGGTAGCCGTGACCACGCTGATCGCGCAGAAGCTGCCGGTGACGATTCAGCTCGCCGTGATGGGAATGCTGATTGCCGTGTTGATCGGCATTCCACTGGGGGTGTTGTCTGCGGCAAGACGTGGCACGGCCCTGGATCATGTCGCCAATGTCGTCGCGTTGTCCGGGATGTCGATTCCGAACTTCTGGCTTGGCATCCTGCTGATTTTTATCGTCTCCGTGAAGTGGCAGTTGTTACCCTCTTCCGGATACGTTTCACCCGGGCAAGACTTCTGGCTCAGCATCAAGACGATGTTGATGCCGGCGTTCGTGCTGGGCGCCGCTCTGGGCGCACAACTGATGCGCCATACACGCAGTGCGATGTTGAGTGTGTTGCGTGCCGACTATATCCGTACCGCACGGGCCAAGGGCCTGCGTGCGCCAACGGTTGTCATCAAGCATGGCTTGCGTAATGCGATGATCCCGATAGTGACGGTGCTGGCACTCTTATTTGGCGAGTTGCTGGCCGGCGCGGTCCTGACGGAGCAGGTGTTCACGATTCCGGGTTTCGGCAAGCTGATCGTCGATGCGGTTTTCAATCGTGACTACGCGGTGGTGCAGGGCGTGGTGCTGGTCACCGCGTTGAGCTTCATCGTTGTCAATTTGTTCGCGGATGCGTTGTATATGTTGTTGAATCCTCGTTTGAGGCGCCAATGATGGCCGCCACCAAGACTTCTTCGTCCCCGTCTCCTTCGTTGCAATCCTTGCCCCCACCTTCCTCACAGGGCAAGGGCAATGGACCGAACGCGAGCCAGTCTCCACAGCCACGCGCGCAAAATCGTGCATGGCGCAAATTCAAACGCAACCGCGCAGCGGTTGCAGGTGGCGTGATCGTAGTGTTGATGGTGCTGGTTGCGTTTCTCGCGCCCTGGTTGTCGCATTACGATCCGGTCCAGGCCAGCTTCATGGACGTACGGCAGGCGCCATCCGCGGCGCATTGGTTCGGCACCGATGAATTGGGACGCGACGAACTGACCCGAATGATCTGGGGCACCCGTGCATCGTTGTCCGCGGGCGTCGTGTCCGTCGCGATTGCCGTGCTGATCGGACTGCCACTGGGCCTGCTGGCGGGATATTTCGGCAAGGTCGTTGATGGGGTGATTTCGCGCATTGCCGATGCGTTGCTGTCGATTCCGTTTCTCATCCTTGCGATTGCTCTCGCGGCCTTCCTCGGGCCTAGCCTCACCAATGCCATGGTAGCCATCGGCGTATCGGCCATGCCGCGTTTCGTCCGACTGACCCGTGGCCAGGCCATCACCGTCAAGGCGGAAGAATACGTGGAAGGCGCGCGTGCCATCGGCCTCGGGCACGGTCGCATCATCATCCGCTACATTCTGCCGAATGTATTGCCGCCTATCATCGTGCAGGCCAGCCTGACGGTTGCCACCGCGATCATCGCGGAAGCAAGTCTGTCCTTCCTGGGCCTTGGTCAATTGCCGCCGGCGCCGTCTTGGGGGGCGATGCTGAATACGGCAAAGGATTTCGTCAGCCAGGCACCCTGGATGTCTATTTTCCCTGGCATTGCGATCTTTCTCGCCGTGTTGGGCTTCAACCTGCTGGGTGACGGATTGCGGGATGCACTGGACCCGCGCGAAGGCTGATGGACGTGTCGATGCGCATCGGGATCTCGCCTTGTATTGGGCCGTTATCGGGGTCGACCTTCGAAAGTAACGCGCCATACGCGCGTTGCACCTTGTTCGCATACAGCGTCCGCCGCGCCTGCCTATCCGCACGACTGCCAGCGTTATAGGCGCCCACGGCATTCCATGTATTGCCATGGCGCTTTACATTCTGGGCAAGGATTTCCGCGCCCGTGATGATCGATACGCACGGGTCCTCCAGTAGCATAGTCGACGTGATCCCTTGCTGTTCCAGTCGCGGCAAGTGAATAGAGTTGATTTGCATCAATCCCAAATCGCGTGATCCATCGGCATTGATATTGACCGTGTTGTTGTGTAACCGGGACTCGACCGTACCAATCGCGATCAGGAGCAATGGGTTGACGTGGTAGCGACGTGCGGCGTGATTCCAGCAACGCGTAAGGCGTCGCGCGGCTTCCGGCACCGCCGAACCTGCCATGAGCGATTGCGACAGTTGTCCGCCGGCTGTTGCGGCTGCTTGCAATCGTGTCGCGCGCGTTGCCAGTGCCACCATATCAGGTCCTTCGAGCGAGAAGGGCGCCCCCGTCAGTAACGCGCCCGCGAAGATCGGCGCCGTCTTTTGCGCGCTCAATACATCCTGTCTGTCCTGCCCTCCTTTATTGCTGTGATACGTGCTTGCCATCACGCCGCATGCGGCGATGATGGCGGCAGCAGTCATGCCGGATACGCGACGCGCCGTCCAGCGTAATGACGCGCGCCGCTGTTGGGACAGTACCGCAGCCCGACGTATGAGGCGGCGTGGACGCCATCGGCGTGACAAAGCGGCAAACTGCATGGATAAGCGATGACGCATCGTGAGGATCTCCGGTGGGCGGCGTCTGCAATGGCGCGCTGCGAAAATCGACGTGACGCGAAAGGCGTTCGGTCGCGAAAGAGAAACAGGCGCTACATCGTTCTTATTGCCTAGACATAAAAACATGTCCGACTAGCCTAACCGTGGATTGCGATCCAAACGAGGGGTTAGCGTCCTAAATCGAATGGTTTATCATATTACATCCCAAATAATGGGAAGTGATCTCATTATATGTAACTTGATCTGCAGGCTGAGTACAATTGCGTTATAAGACACATCCCATCGCATAGCCGTCATCGTCGAACGGCCGGGCGCCGCGGCAAGATTGAAACAGCAAGGGGGGACGAATGATGTTGGACGATGCAGCGGCGCGGGCAAATGCACCCGTGGACAGGTCTGCACCCTTATCGATGCCGGGCGGCTCGGAACGCGCGCTCGCACAGGCGGCACTCCTGGCGCTGGACTGGGGCACGTCGTCGCTGCGAGCCTATGTGCTTGATTGCGCCGGACAGGTGCTGGCATGGCGACAGGAGCCGTGGGGCTTGATGCAGGTGGGCGAGGTCAGCGGCAAGCAGGGCGTGGCGGGATATGAGGCGCTGTTCGAGCGGATCATCGGCGATTGGCCCGGCTTGGCTGCCGATATCCCGGTGATTACGTGCGGCATGGTGGGCAGTGCGCAGGGCTGGCAGGAAGTACCTTACCTGCCGGTGCCGTCCGCCGCGGCAGATCTGGCGCGACAACTGGCACCTATCAGGCATGGCAACGGCCGCACGATCTGGGCGGTCCCGGGATGGCGTGAAGCCGGACTATTGCCAAACGTGATGCGCGGCGAAGAGACGCAAATTCTAGGTGCGCTACTGCAGTGGCACGCGCTGCAAGGTGACGCTGAGTCGGGGTTGCCGCAAGTTGGCCCGGATGCCGCCGACGTCCTCTTATGTCTGCCCGGCAGCCACTCGAAATGGGCGCGAATGCAAGGCGATCGCATTCGGCACTTCGACACGTTCATGACAGGTGAAGCGTTCAGCGCATTCAGTCGACACACGATTCTGGCGCGTACCATGACGGTGGGCGCTGCCGCCGATGCGGCCGCATTCGAACGTGGCCTGCATACGGCGTTGGCGGAAGATGGCAAAGGGGTGTTGGCAAACGTGTTTTCCTGTCGCACGCTCGGACTGTCCGGCGAGTTGGATGCGGCGCAACAAGCCGATTACCTGTCCGGTTTATTGATTGGTGAGGAAATTGCAAGCATGCGCGCGTCCTTCGACTGCGGCATTGCCCTGGTGGGCGACGCGGCACTATGTCGGCGGTATGCCACTGCCATCCGGTTTGCCGGCGTCAGCCATGACGTACCCATTCTGTCCGGTGCGACGGAGCGGGGACTGTGGCGCATCGCCGTCGAAGCGGGCTTGATACCAGAGACGCGTTCTTCGACTGGCATTGCGCCCGTTGCCTCCATCACTTGAGTTAAGGATTTGCGCATGACACTCCATTCCACGCACCCGATGTTGGATCGCGCCATGCAGGCATGCGGCATGGTGGCCATTCTGCGCGGGGTGAGGCCCGATGAGGTGGTCGACATCGGTCAGTCGCTTTACGAGGCTGGCTTCCGGATCATCGAAGTGCCATTGAATTCACCCGAGCCGTTGCGGAGCATCACCGCATTGCGCCAGGCCTTGCCCGAAGAGGTAATGGTTGGCGCGGGGACGGTGCTGTCGCCGGACGATGTGGCGAAGATCGCGCAGGCCGGTGGCCAGATCATCGTCATGCCGCATTCCGATACGGCCGTGATCCGCGCCGCGCGGGATGCGGGGCTTGCCGTGGCCCCAGGGGTGGCAACGCCGACGGAAGCGTTCGCTGCACTGGCCGCGGGTGCCCACGTCCTGAAAATGTTTCCGGCGGAGTTGCTTGGGCCGGCCGTCGTCAAGGCATGGCGCGCCGTCATACCGAAGAGCGTTCCGCTCCTACCCGTTGGCGGTATCACGCCGGACAATATGACGTCCTTTCTGGAGGCGGGCGCGCAGGGATTTGGCCTTGGCTCCGCGCTGTACAAGCCGGGCCTCGATGCCGCCGAAGTGGGTCAACGTGCGCACCGCTTCATGACGGCATGGCGCACGACGCAGCCGGCCGTATGAGACAAGGCTGTCGGCATTGCCGACCAAGACGTCGCAATTGATCGATCAGGAGACGACATAACATGAAAATCACGAAAATAACATCATTCATCGTGCCGCCGCGATGGCTGTTCATCAAGGTGGAAACCGACGAAGGTATCGCTGGTTGGGGCGAGCCGATTGTCGAGGGACGGGCGCATACGGTGGCCGCGGCCGTTGACGAATTATCGGATTATCTGATTGGCAAGGACCCGCGCAACGTTCAGGATCATTGGAACGTCTTGTATCGCGCCGGGTTTTATCGTGGCGGTGCAATCCACATGAGCGCGCTGGCGGGTATCGATCAGGCGCTATGGGATATCAAAGGCCGCGCGCTGGGTGTGCCGGTGCATCAATTGCTCGGCGGCCCGGTGCGAGACCGTATCCGCGTGTACTCGTGGATTGGCGGAGATCGTCCGGCGGATACGGCGGCGGCGGCGAAGGCCGCAGTGGGACGCGGATTCACGGCGCTGAAGATGAACGGCACCGAGGAATTGCAGTACGTCGATACTTTCGACAAGATCGATCTTGCGGTAGCGAATGTCGCCGCGGTGCGCGAAGCGGTGGGACCGCACGTGGGGATTGGTGTTGACTTCCACGGTCGAGTGCACAAACCGATGGCGAAGGTGTTGATCAAGGCGCTGGCGCCGTACAACCTGATGTTCATCGAAGAGCCCGTGCTCAGCGAGCATCATGAAGCGCTACGCGATCTGGCCGGTTTGAGTGCGACGCCCATTGCCCTGGGAGAGCGTCTTTATTCGCGTTGGGATTTCAAGAAAATCCTCAGCGATGGCTATGTCGATATCATCCAGCCCGACGCATCGCATGCGGGCGGCATCACGGAGACGCTCAAGATCGCGTCGATGGCCGAGGCGTATGACGTTGCGTTGGCGCTGCATTGCCCGTTGGGGCCGATCGCATTGGCAACGTGCTTGCAGATTGACGCGGTTGCATACAATGCGTTTATCCAGGAGCAGAGCCTGGGTATCCACTACAACAAGAGCAATGACTTGCTGGACTATGTAAAAGACCCGTCGGTTTTTGACTATCGTGACGGTTATGTTGCCATTCCGCAAGGGCCTGGGTTGGGTATCGAAGTGAACGAGGAATATGTCCGGGCGCGTGCCGCGGAAGGGCACCGTTGGCGGAATCCCGTTTGGCGTCATGCCGACGGCAGCGTGGCTGAATGGTGATGGTGCGGGATACGTCCATGCAGGCGCAGGTCGTGCACGCGGGGGACGACGACAGCGCGATGGACTGCGGCCGGCTGGCGTCCTCCATTGTGACGGAAGCCACCGATGGCGAGAACCTGTCGCAAGCGCCCTCAACGTTGAGGGCGCGTCCCGCATTGCCCGCGGCGACACCTCCTGCCGGTGCGCAAACCTTGCTTCGCGGCCTCGCCGTACTCGACGCGGTGGGCAACGGCATACGCTCATTGAAAGCGTTGGGTGAGCGGCTGGGCACCACGCGCAGTACCACGCACCGGCTTGTATCCACGTTGGTGGTCGAGCGCTACTTGCGGGTGAGCGGTGGCCAATATTTCCTGGGACCACGCGTGCTGGAGCTTGGCTTCCAGGCGCGTGAGCAGATCCCGTTGGCGGCGCTCGCGCGGCCCTATCTGGACAAGCTTGCGGCATTGACCGGGGACACGATCCATCTTGCCGTGCGTGACGGTGAGGACGTGCTCTATATCGAAAAAATCGCCGGACGCCAAGGCTTGCAGATGCGCTCGCGTGTAGGGCAGCGCATGCCCATCGCGTTGACCGGGGTTGGAAAGGCACTGATTCTCGATGATTCCCCCCAGCAATGGGAAGCGCTGTTTCGCGGCGCGGCGATACGTGACGATGCTCATGCGCGGGAGCGTGGCCGTGACGACGATGCTGATACCGCGGCAACTGTCGCGGCGTTGGCATCGCATCGAACCGGCGTTGCCCACGCGCGCGGCCGTTTCGAACCAGATGACGCTTTGGCACGGATCGCCAGCGCCTGGCATCCGCGCGCCGATGTGGTACTGCCCGCACATACGCGACCTAGCGTAGAAGACCTGCTGGCGCGGATGCAAACCTACGCTGCCGGTGGTTATGCATTTGACCTTGAGGATAACGAACCCTCCATTCGCTGCGTCGCCGCCCCGGTTCGTGATGCGAGCCATGCGATTGTTGCGGCGATCAGCGTATCGAGCACCACCCCCTATATGCCGCATGAGCGCATGGCGGCGCTCCAAGGCGTGGTGATTGACGTCGCCCACGCATTATCGGCCGAACTGGGGTGTCCGACAGGCCGCTAGGGTGCGTCATTGGTGAATCGCGTATGGGTGTCGGCGATTGGCCGCGTGGCATCCACAACGCATTGCGTGAAGCATTCCAACATCTTTTTGCGCGGTTGAACGTTCCGTTCGAGTATGCCGATTTCACGATGGAATCTTTCTTGGCCGAGTGATAGCACACGCACCGCATCACCAAGGCGTAACGAAGCCGCCATCGGTACCAGCGCGACACCAACACCATGCGCCACAAGATCGACGATGGCCTGCAACTCGTCCAACTCGACAATCTCCTGCACATTGATGCGAGCGCGGCGCAGAAAGCGATCCACGAGACGGCCTCCGAACGAGCCCGTGTCGTAGCGGATAAAGGGTTGAGACCGAAGCGCGTCACGCCAAGCGGACGCCTGCATCGTCGCGGGTGCCAGTACGACATAGGGCTCACGACGCAGTGTACGCCAGCGCAATTCAGGGGGAATCGCAAAGGGTGGCTTGATCAGCACGGCCAGGTCGGCATCGCCTCCATCGACCATCGACAGCAGGTTCAACGACACGCCTGGTATCAGACGGACACGCCAGGCAGGCGCGGCATCGCGAAAACGCTGCAACGCCGGGACGAGGAAGGAAACTTGCGCCGATGCGATCGCGCCTACCCGTAACTGTCCCCCCTGCTCATTGTCTTCCTCGGGATGCGCGAGTCTGGCATAGACTGCCAGCAGTTCTTCCGCCACGGTGACGGCGCGCTTGCCGGCGGCATTCAATCTGGCGGACCGCCCCGTGCGATCAAACAGGGGGAATCCAAGTTCCTCTTCCAAGCGCTGCATCTGGGCGCTGACAGCCGATTGCGTTACGCCGATATGCGCACCGGCGCTCGCGAACGTGCCAAAGCGCACTACTGCAAGAAAGGTTTTCAGTTCGCGCATCATCGCGGCTTGCGTTAATGAGCCGCCGTCGGTTTACGATATTCCTCGAGCGTCATTCCCAACTCCTGCGCCGCTTCCCGGTCGTAGGCATCGGACAAGCGCTCGCGCTCGGCTGGATCGTCGACGCCAAGCCGCAGGAGATAGCGGTAGGGATCGAGGTTAAACATCCGCGCCTGCTGTCCAATCGCGCGTTCGATATGAAAGCGGCGCGTCTCGTCTTCGCTGACATCGTGCCGCCGTGCATCCGATATCGCGGCCATATCAATACGATTGGCAATCTTGGGGTTTTTTTCGAGAAACCGACGGGTGGCTTCGGCCAATTGTTCGGGACTCATATAGCGGGCCTGTGGAAAGAGCAATGCACCAGGGGAAGATTCGCGCTACCGCCATCGGTTTCATTCGATAATGCGGCACGCCCATGATACTGTACAAACATACAGTGAAATAAGCAAGTGCCATCCGTAGCGGGTGCTGCGCGCTACACCGTGCTTTCGCGGATTGTGCAATCGGTGCGGGTTTTGACGCTAGGTTGCAATGCGGCACCGATGCCGGGTGCATCCGGCGCCAGCACGACGCCATCCTTGATCACGGGAAGCGCTGTCAGCAAATCGCCGTACCATGTCGACAGCGACGCACGGACGACTTCCTGGAAGATCGCGGTACGCGCGTGCAACGCCAGGTGCAGACCGGCGAACAACGCAATCGGACCGGTGCAGTCGTGCGGCGCCAGCGGCCGTGCATACGCTTCCGCCAACGCCGCAATCTTCCTCGCGCCAGTGAAGCCGCCACACCAGACCAAATCGAGCATCACGTAGTCCACGCCATCGGCGGCCAGCAGGTTGCGGAAGGCGGGCAGCCCGGACAATGTCTCGCTTGCGCAAATCGGCGCGCGCGTGCGGCGCCGGATGTCGGCAAGGGCATGGGCGTCGTCCATTTTCGATATCGGGTCCTCGACCCAGAAGATGTCGTATGGTTCGAGCGCCTGGCAAATGCGTAACGCCGTGGTGGCATTCCACAAGCTATGCAGCTCGCACATGATCTCGATCTTATTGCCCACCCGATCGCGGATGTCCTTGAACGGCTGGAGGCCGAGCTGGATCTGCTCCGTGCTGAGTTGATTCGCACTGTCCCCCGTTGCAAATCGGTCGAACGGCCAGATCTTCATGGCGCGATAGCCTTCCGAGAGCAGGCTTTCGGCCAGACCCCCTGCGTCGCGTTCAAACGCGATCTGGTCGTCATATGGCCCGACTGCCGCATCGTCGCCACCAATGACACGGCGACCGGCACCGCTGGTGTTGTAGTCATAGCCTGCGCAGGTGTTATAGACCGGGATGGACCGACGTGCGGCGCCGCCCAGCGCCTCGAAAACAGGAATGCCATGGCGTTGGCCGTGCAGGTCCCACAGCGCAATATCGATCGCGCTGGCGGCGCGAATTTCCGCCCCCGCACTGTGATACCCCACATAGGGCGCGCCCATCACGTCCGCGATTGCCGCAATGTCCCGCGCATCCTTACCCAGCAATTGCGCGCTGGCCACTTCATGGATAACCGCTTCCGCGGCCGTTGCGCCGCGAAACGTTTCCCCCAGGCCTACTCGGCCGTCATCCGTTTCCACTTCCACCCATAAAAGCTTCGGGCGCTGCGCGAGACGAAGCGTCCGTATCTTCGTGATCTTTGCCATGTCTCCCCCTATTTTTATGATAAGACATCCTATCACGCGTCGATTTTTGGGCTTATCGGGGTACTACCCGCGTCTGGCGCGATTCTTTTTTATAGCGTTGTCACGAGTAATAAAAACACTTGACGAGAACGGTGTTGTGTCGAAGTGATTTTGGTGGAAACCGTTGTCATCGGCTACAATCGCGCTGCCATGAGCACAAAACGTCCGCCCCGCTCGCCGCAGTCCCATGCGGCCACCGATGTCACGCACGACGTGCCGTCGCCGTCATCCGCCCCGTCGTCGGTGTCCACACCGGTACTTGCCGAATCGCCGTCCGCCGCGCCATTCGATGGCGATTTCACGCGCGTTGCCCTGATTGATGTCGCGCGTCGCGCCGGCGTGTCCACCGCGACGGTGTCGCGCGTGTTGAATGGTACGGCCATCGTGCGCGAGGATAAGCGCACCGCCGTGCGCAAGGCCTGCGAAGACCTGGGCTACGTCATCAATGGCGCGGCACGCGCGTTGTCGTCACGTCGGAGCAAGACTATTGGCGCGGTTGTCCCGACGCTGAAAACGCAGACGTTCTCGCGCATGCTGACGGCGTTCCAGCAACGTGTGCATGACGAGGGGTACACGCTGTTGTTGGCCAGTTCACAGTTCGATCCGCAGCTCGAGCTGCAGGAAGTGACAAATCTGCTCGAACACGGCATCGACGCATTGATGGTGGTGGGGCACACGCACGATCCGAAGATGTGGCAGCGCATTGCACGAAGCCGTACGCCCTGCATCCAGACGCTGTCCCTGGACCCTGACCATCCCAGTCTGGGATTCGACAACGCGGAAGTCGGACATCAGATCGCCGATCATCTTGTAGCGCTCGGTCATCGCTGCATTGGTGTGATTGTCGGGACGCCGTCGACCAACGATCGTGTCTCCGAGCGTAACGCCGGCATTCGCAAGCGGCTGGCGGAAGCGGGCCTGACGTTGCCTGACGATCGCGTCATCGCGGATGCGTTCAGTCTGGAAGAGTCGCGCGAGGCGATGTTGCGGCTGCTGGCGCAACCAGGCGATCGACCCACGGCGATCATCTGTGGCAACGACCTGCTGGCGTTTGGCGTGTTGCTGGCGGCCCGGGCATCGGGCCTGCGGGTGCCGGAAGACGTCTCCATCGTCGGCTTCAATAACTACGACTTTGCCGCCCATTTGTCACCGCCATTAACCACAGTCAGCGTCGATCTGGTTCAGGTGGGCACGGATTCGGCGGATTACCTAATGCGCGAACTACGTGGTCGCCCGCGTATTGCTTTGCCGCGTGTACGGACGGAATTTGTCATACGCGGAAGTACCGGTCCTGTACCTGTCTGACCGGAACGCGTCGCCCAAGGAATGCATATATCGGGTAAATCACCGTCGCAACATCACGTGTGGATTTGGTATGGCGACGGCGGGTTGTCAGAACGTGTAGCGCTGCCAGGCGGCTTCGCGCACGGCCTTCAACGCCGTGGCGCGTTCGCGCAGTAAGTTCTGGGCCGTTCGCAGGTCGGTCAATTCGAAGCGGATGGTGTCACCGGGCGCGCACTGCGCCAGTTTACCCAGATCCGCGCCAATCACCTGGACAATTTTAGGATAGCCGCCGGTGGTTTGACGTTCCGCCATCAACACAATGGGCTGACCGTTTGGTGGCACCTGCATCGCGCCGAAGGTAATGGCCTCCGAGAGGATGTCGCGCTTGGTCGCACGATCGAGTACGGGTCCTTCAAGGCGATATCCCATCCGGTCCGACTGCGTGGTGATCGTGTAAGGTTGGCCAAGCAGTGTCTCGCGCGCGTGATCGTCGAAATGGTCCCATTCCCGTCCCGGCATGACGCGCACGGTGTCACCTATCCGGTCCTTGAGCAGGGCGTTCAGGACCGTGCTTTCGAACGGCAGCGCCGGCAAGTCGATCTCGTGCGAACAGGCGCGCAGTGTGTCGCCCGCTTTCAACGCGCGTCCATCAAGTCCACCGACGCGGCCGCGTAGATAGGTGCTGGCGCTGCCCATGAAAATCGGTGCGTCAAAGCCGCCGCGTATCGCCAGGTAGCAACGCACGCCATGTACGCGGCGGCCAAACGTCAAGCGTTCGCCGGCACGCACGGCGGTAGGTTCGGCTTGATTGACGGGAATACCATCGATCTCGGCGGACAAATCGGCCCCGCATAGCGCGATGACGGCATGTTCCGTGAAGTGCAGTACTGGCCCGAGCATTGTGATTTCAATCGTGGGCGCATTCTCGTCGTTGCCCAGCACGACGTTCGCCAACGTCTGCGACAACGTATCCATTGCACCAGACACTGATAAACCGAGATGTTGGTGGCCGTATCGGCCCCGGTCCTGGAATGTGGATAACATGCCCGGTTTCACGACATCGATCGTCATACCGGTTGCTCCCTGGCAATCGCCTTGAACGTATCGCTATCGATAGGTACGAACTTGACGCGGTCGCCGGGCGACAGGAGAAAAGGCGATTCCGCCTTCGGGTTATAGAGCCGAAGCGGCGTCCGGCCCAGCAGATGCCAGCCGGTGGGCAGGTCGAGCGGCATGATGACGGTCTGTCGATTGGCGATCGATACCGTGCCCGCGGGAACAAGCATGCGAGGACTGGCACGCCGGGGCAGTGCGAAGCGCTGGTCCCACAATCCGAGATAGGGTGCACCCGGTGCGAAGCCGACCATGAAGACGCGCGCATCGGCACCGCTATGCGCGGCGATGAGCGCGTCGCGGTCCATGCCTGTCGAGTGCGCGACATCATCGAAGTCAGGCCCGTATTCGCCGCCATAGCACACCGGCACCTCGATAACGCGCGCGGTTATGTCGGTGCCTCCGTCATGTGCCGTGAGCAGAACATGCATTTCGCGGCACAGCGCGTCGAACGGTATCTCGTCGGCATTCACGTCGCAATCGGCGGCGTGGTGTGCATGTCCGCACACGATCTGTTCCGGAAGATAGTGAACCGCAACGCCTGCGAACATCGGCACGACATCGACAACGCCACGAATGGCTTTGGCGCGAACGCGGTCTGCGAAGCGGCAGGCGTGCTGGTTGACGTCGAGTGATATCGTCTGGCCGAATTCCACGATCAGACAGCAGTCACCCGATGGCATCAAGCGCGGCGCCTCAGGTGTACCGACGGGTAGCGGTGCGGACGTGGCTCCTATCGCTTGGCCGGGCGGCACACTGGCACCGGCGGCCGGGGCGATCGACGGGGCCGCTTCGATTTCTGGCATGGGTTTCCTGAAAAGAAGGGGAAACAAAACACGCAGCGTCTATTCTGCCACGACGCTTCTGCGCCATGCGCCTACTTCGCAAACAGCGAGTTGATGTTTTTGAATGCCTTGAATTCCAGTGCGTTACCTGACGGATCGAGGAAGAACATCGTCGCCTGCTCGCCGACTTCACCCTTGAAGCGGATATAGGGTTCGATGACAAACTTCGTGCTGGCGGCGACCAGGCGATCTGCCATTTGTTGCCACGCGTCCATTGATAGCACCACGCCGAAATGCCGTACCGGCACGCCATGGCCATCCACCGCGCTGGTTTTGTTGTGACCACATTCCGATGGCGCCAAGTGCGCGACGATCTGATGTCCGTGAAAGTTGAAGTCGATCCATTCGTCGGAACTGCGTCCTTCGGAACAGCCTAGGACCTCGCCGTAGAATTGACGTGCGACCGCGATGTCATGGACCGGGAAGGCAAGATGGAATGGCGGAATGGCGGCGGTTGTTTCGCTCATGATTGTCTGACCGGTTTACGTCGGCCCTGGTAAAAGCATTGGGGGTGTCGCGCGAATTTTTCGCGGAACGCAGTTGACAAGCGGCATTCTATCAATGCGTTTTACTGTTGAAAAACGATATTATTTAGTAATCAAGTATCAATAATATTGATGAATCGATGCTTCCAACGTGGGATGGCGCAGGCGTTGACGCCACGGCCAGCGTCAACGCCCATGTCACGTAGGTTAGTGCAGAATCTGCTCAAGGAAGCCGCGTGCGCGTTCGCTCTTCGGCTGGGTAAAAAACGATTCAGGGTCCGACTGCTCCACAATATGGCCTTGGTCCATGAAGACGACGCGGTCGGCCACTTCTCGGGCAAAGCCCATTTCGTGTGTCACGCACAACATCGTCATCCCTTCCTCCGCCAGCGTGCGCATGGTTTCCAGCACTTCTTTCACCATTTCCGGGTCTAACGCCGACGTTGGCTCATCGAATAGCATCACCTTCGGCTGCATGCAGAGGGCACGGGCGATTGCGACCCGTTGCTGCTGTCCCCCCGACATCTGTGATGGATACTTGTGCGCCTGATCGGCAATCCGGACCTTTTCGAGATAGTGCATCGCCAGTTCCCTTGCCTCCGCCGCTTTCATGCCACGGCCGTGTATGGGAGCGATCGTGCAGTTTTCGAGGATGGTCAGATGGGGGAACAGGTTGAAGCTTTGAAATACCATCCCGACGTCGCGGCGAACGGCGGCAATATCCTTCGTATTGTCGGTCAGTACGTGGCCGTTGACTTGAATCAGGCCGCCATCATGCTTTTCCATTCGATTGATGCAACGGATCAGCGTCGACTTCCCGGAACCCGACGGTCCACAGATGATGATCTTCTCGCCTTTCTGCACATCGAGGTCGATTTCGGAGAGCGCCTGGAACGTGCCATAGCGCTTGTAAACGGCCTCCAGCAGCACGATCGACGACCGGCGCCGCAGGGGAGTGACCGCCGGAGCGGGGGTTTCTAGTATCTCGGACATCAGGTACTCCGCGCAATCTCAGGAACAAAAGCCGACAAGTAAACCCGCCGCCTGTCGAGGTGTACGTTGGTTTGGGTGGCAAGCCATCCGGCCTGACCCGCCGAACCCACACAGGGATTCCCCTTATTATCCGGATACAAAAGAACGATGCAAAACGTAACATGTTACGTAATGGCCGGGCATGGTATTGCGTGCATCCAATGTTGGATATCCGCCGCAAGTATGCGTTTCCGAGCGATTGTCAGCATCGCTTGAAAATCAGCGGGCGAGGACGGCAGGCTCTTCGACAAAACCGGTGCGGCATTGCGATGTCGGATATCACGGGTAACACGCAAGGCGGCATCAAGGTGTCTAGGATGTGGAGGAGGCGTACGCGAGGCGTGGAAACAGGCCGATTGGCCGACTCGTGTGGGGGCAGGGGCTGCGTTAAAGTTTGATGCGTCAAATGCATTAAAGCAAACACGACCAACCGGCAAAGGGGATCCTCTTGGAACCTGTACGGAACAATGACGTGGCGCGGCTCGAGCCCGCGGTTACGACGTCGCGCACGCGCGTGATTCTGGATACCGATCCTGGTGTCGACGACATGCTGGCGATGTGCATGCTGCGTGCTACCTCGTCGATCGACTTGCTGGGCATCACCACGGTGTTTGGCAACGCGCCGCTCGATCAAACCACGCGCAATGCCTTATTGCTTGCGGAGCGTTTCGACTTGCGCTGCCCGGTCGTGCGTGGCGCTGCCGTGCCGATGCCTGGGGCGCCAGCGCCACGCTATGCGCTAGATGTGCATGGCCGCACGGGGTTGGGCGACGAAGACTGGCCAGATCCGCAACGGACGGTGGCATCCGACGACGCGGCCGGCTTTATTATCGAGACTGTCCGTCGCTTCCCCGGAGAAGTCGTGCTCTTGGCGGTGGGTCCGCTGACCAATCTTGCGCAGGCGTTACATCGGGCACCCGATCTCGCGGTATTGGTAAAAGCGGTCGTTGCCATGGGCGGTGCATTTGGCACCGGAGGCGTGACGGGCAACATCACGCCAGCGGCAGAAGCGAACTTCTACCAGGACGCGATCGCTGCAGATCGGGTATGCGCGGCCCGATGGCCATTGACCGTCGTGGGGCTGGACGTTACCGCGAAGTCGGTGCTGTCGTCGCAAACCCTACAGGAGATGCGTGATCATGGAGGCCCGCATGGGGCCTTTATCTGGCGCGTATCCCGCGCCTATGAGCGCTTTTATCAAGGCAAGGGGATCCCCGGCATCTGCCTGCACGATCCAGCTGCCCTGGCCTATATCGTGCAGCCATCGCTTTTCACGGGCCGCATGGGGCCGGTGCGCGTCATCACCGATGGCGAGGCAATGGGCCACAGCATTCAGAAACCGGCCGGCCAGGGTTTCGGTCCAAGCGTCTGGGATGACCGTCCCGACCAGCAGGTTCTGATCGATGTCGATGTTGCGGCATTTGTCGCCTTGTTCCGGCGCCTGTGCGGTTGATGGCGATGGAACAAGTAGAGGACAATCTAGGCAACGTCGCGCAGGATCTTGGCGATGGTTGAAAACACCTGGTCGATCTGTGCTTCGCTGATGATCAGCGGAGGCGAGATTGCCAGGATGTCACCGGTACAGCGGATCAGCAGGCCGTGCTCCAAGCATTTGACAAATACCTCATAGCCGCGTGCACCCGGCGCGCCTTCACGAGGTGTGAGATCAATGCCGGCCACCAGACCGAGGTTGCGAATGTCGCGCACGTGCGGTGCATCGCGCAGTGCATGGGCGGCGGCTTCGAAAGGCGCTTCGAGTGTGGCGGCGCGTTGGAACAAGCCATCTCTCGCATACAGGTCGAGCGTGGCAACCGCGGCGGCGGCGGCCAGCGGGTGGCCGGAATACGTGTAGCCGTGGAAAAGTTCGATCGCGTTCTCTGCCGCGCCCTGGACGATGGCATCGTGTACGGAACGGCCAACGGCAACGGCGCCCATCGGCACGGCGGCATTGTTGATGGCCTTTGCCATTGTCAACAGGTCCGGCGTCACGCCAAAGCGATCGCTGGCGGTGGCGGCACCCAGGCGTCCGAACGCGGTGATGACTTCATCGAAGATCAGGAGGATGCCGTGCTTGGTGCATAGTGCGCGCAACCGCTCCAGATAGCCCCGCGGCGGAATCAGGACACCGGTTGACCCCGCCATTGGCTCGACGATCACCGCCGCGATCGTCGAGGCGTCATGCAACGCGACGAGTCGTTCGAGATCGTCGGCAAGGTGCATACCCTCCACCGGCTGGCCTTTTGTAAAGGCGGCAGCCGGATCGTACGTATGCGGTAGATGGTCGACATGTGGTAGCAGGCTGTTCGCGAACATCTTGCGGTTACCGGCAATGCCACCCACGGACAGGCCGCCGAAGTTGACGCCGTGATAGCCGCGCTCCCGCCCGATAAGGCGGGTACGTTGTGGCTCGCCGCGCGCACGATGATAGGCCAGCGCGATCTTCAACGCCGTATCCATGGATTCGGACCCGGAATTGGTGAAAAAAATCCGGTCCATCCCATCCGGCATGAACGCGGCCAGCTTCGTGGCGGCTTCGAAGGCAATCGGATGGCCCATCTGGAAGGGCGGTGCGTAATCCATTTCCGCCGCTTGGCGCGTGATCGCGTCGACGATCTCCTGGCGTCCGTGGCCGGCGTTGACGCACCACAAACCCGCCGTTGCATCTAATGCCTGTCGATCATCGATTGTCGTGTAGTACATGCCTTTTGCCGCCTTGAACAGGCGCGGCGCTGCCTTGAACTGGCGGTTGGCGGTGAATGGCATCCACAAATGCGACATGTCGGGCGCGACGGACGACACGGAAGAGGATGGCAACGATGATTCAGCGGTGGTGCGCATGGTGTGTTCCTTTTTGCATATCGATCATCGTAATAAACCAATTTGCGTAAGGCCCGATACGGTGTGCTTTCTTTGGGCACGCCGTACTGTGTTAATTCTCAGGACTGTACTGCATATATTTCGTGTTAACCACCTAAAGATTTCTTTCATAGCTGACGATAACCTGTCATTGGCAAACCCGGAGCGATCCGGCGACGCAAAGCTATAGGGACTCCACGTGCTGGAGTTAGCCAGTTGCCTGCCGCCCTAACCGGCAGGCCAATCGATGTCGCGCAGCCCACTCCATGCGGAAGACCGCGAGGGCGCGTGCATCAGGAGGCAGAGAGGGACATCGTGCGTCATTCCGTTCGTATCACGGCCGGCACCGGCCGGTTTTTCAAGATGACCCGTGCTGCTTGGAGAGGCGTGCTGGCTGCCTTGACCATGATTGTCGTGGCGGGACAAAACCCGGTCCATGCGGCAAGCACGACGACGGCCACGTCGTCACAAACCATGTCACTGACGGTGCCTGCCTATTTCGATCCGGTGGGCAAGGGCCTCGGTCTTTGGAACGATCTGGCGACGACAGCGTCGAAGGTTTCCACCACCGTTATCTTGAATCCGAATAGCGGTCCGGGCAAAACGATCGACATCAGCTATACGGTCGCGATTGCCAAAGTGCATGCCGCGGGCGGCAAGGTAATCGGGTATGTCTCGACGCAATATGGCAAGCGATCGTTGTCGAATGTCGCTACCGACATCAACACATATCTATCGTTCTATAAGGTGGATGGCATCTTCGTGGATGAGATGACGTCGGATGGTACGACGGCCCACATCCAGTATTACCAATCGGTCTACAACTACATCAAGGGAATGTCGCCATCACTGTCGGTGATGGCTAATCCGGGTACCGATATGGCGGAACAATACGTCACGTTGCCGACGGCGGACCAGTTCGTCACGTTCGAGGACACCGCGAAGAAGTATGCGAAATATACGCAGCCAAAGTGGCAGGCCAACTATCCGGCCAGCCGCTTCGTACATATGGTGATCAGTGCCGCAGCGGCGGATATGCCTGCCATTGTCTCGTCTGCCGCGACGCATCACGCTGGCAGTGTATTTGTTACTTCCGCCGGCATGCCCAATCCGTACAAGAATCTAGGTACGTATTGGAGCGACCTGGTGGTAAAAGTGTCTGGAATGAAATAGCGCGGCGGCATGATCGAGTGCGCGGGTGCCTCGATCAGATGGCGGTGGGTATGCTACGCCAGTTACTTTCGGAGCCTGCCACGCGTTTCAGGCGGCATCAGGAAGACGAGCAATGGGCACGTGTTCCCTTCCGCTAGCCGTGAACCGGAGCGCCTGATTGCGCCTGGCGGGTTCGCGCCGTTGCGGCCGGATGACGGCGGCAACGCACGCGCAGACCTTTTAAGCGAGCGTCAACGTAACGTCGATGTTGCCGCGCGTTGCGTTCGAGTACGGGCATACTTGGTGCGCCTTCTCGACGATGTCTTGCAGCGTTTCGCGTGCCAGGCCCGGTGCGCTGATCTTCAACTCGACCGTGATGCCGAATCCGCCTGGGATCTGGCCAATGCCCACGCTGCCGTCAATCGACGTGTCCGCTGGCAGGGCAACCTTATCCTGGCCGGCGACGAATTTCATAGCGCCAATGAAACATGCCGAATAGCCGGCAGCGAACAATTGTTCCGGGTTCGCGCCTTCGCCACCGGCACCGCCAAGCTCACGCGGTGTGGTGAGTTTGACGTCGACGAACTTGTCGGACGTTGTCGCGCGGCCGTCACGGCCACCGGTTGCTGTGGCGTGACCGGTATAAAGGACTTTTTCGGGAGAGGCCATGGTGTTGCTCCTTTGCTGTTGAAAACGACGATCGTGAACCACCATCTTATTTAGTGAGAGGCAGAATCACGTCCTGGAAGACGAGAGGATAGTTCAAGCGTATTGCACGCAAATTAGATCGATTACTATTAAAACGTACACTATATGAATCTAAGACAACACTGGCAAGCCGCTGCTTAGCAGCCTACTTCTCAGCTGTTGCGCGTCCCAATTCCGATCGGAGCGCTTCCAACTGTTGTTTCAACCCTGCGAGTTCGTCGATCGAGCAGGCCGTTGCACAGAGGACATGCTCAGGAACTTGCTCCGCCTGAACGCGCAATGCCGTGCCTTCAGACGTTAAACCAATCAACACCTGACGCTCGTCATGCAACGCTCGAGTACGGGTCAGCAGACCGGAGTTTTCAAGACGTTTCAACAATGGTGTCAAGGTTGCAGAATCCAGGGATAGCCGATCGCCGATAAACGATACGGTGACGCCGTCGCGTTCCCATAACACCAGCATGACCAAATACTGCAGATACGTCAGATTCAGACGCTTCAGCAATCCTCGATACAACTTGTTCATCGCCAAATTGGTTGAATAGAGCGAAAAGCACAGTTGGTTTTCCAGGGCGAGGACGTTCACCCGTTGCTTATCGGTGGAGGTCTTCACTCCGGCGGTGACGTGGTCTGCGTTCATGAAACCAATTATACATAGCGTGCGATCTAATCGCAAGCGATTTTTAGTGGCCGCTTTACGTGGCGTCTCGTCAAACAATTGGTTATTTGGATAAGCTTACCGGCAATGAAAGTAATCGCTGAAGTTCGCATGGTCTGTTCTTTTTTCATGTCGACCATCGTAATAAACCGATTTGCGTAAAACCCGATACAGCTCTGGCAGCAAGGTGATCAGGTATATCTCGACGCAATACGACAAGCGATCGTTGTCGAACGTCGTTACGCGGCCGTTGCGACCGCCGGTCGCTGTTGCGTAACCGGTATAAAGCACTTGTTCGGGAGGGGCCATTGGGTTTGCTCCTTGTTGGCACGCCGGTCTTTAACGCTAAACGACTTGCTATTAGGTAGCGAACGATTTAAGCCTCCAATTTACATCGAATGGTTGGCCAATTGGCTGACCTTACACAAGGTTTCGTGAGTTGCTACATTGCGTGTAGCGCTGCCGCGCTTTCAAAGCGTACGCTTGGCGATTTATAAAACGACGTAAAAGGGTATCAAAATGACTAGGATGTTGGACCAACAGTTGGACGCCGCCCGTGCAGCATTTCAGGCGGGAAATATTCCAACTGAGCAGGATTTCCACAAATTGATTGAGGCAATTGACGGGTTGAGCCGTCCCTTTGCCACTGGCATGATCGTTATGTTTTCCGGATCAAAATCCGATATTCCGATGGGGTGGCAGTTGTGCGATGGCAGTATCATAGGGACAACTAAAAAATGTACCCCTGACCTGACAAATCGGTTCGTTGTTGGTTGGAGCGGTGATGGCAGGCGGCCCAGTGGTGCTGCGCGCTTCGACACTACCGTAGGGGCATTGCGCCTTCCCCAACAAACCGTCAATGTAAAGGCAAAATTTCAGACAAGCGCCGTTGCGTTGACGAAGGAGCAAATGCCCCAGCACCAACACATCGATGGCATTCGTTGGGGTCAAACGCATTACAAATATACCAGACGGGGGGGCGAGAATACCGATTCAACCGATTCAATAGAATACTACACGATGTTTGGGTTTGAAAAGAGGACGGTAGGTAACCCCGAGCCAAGAAGCATATGGACGCAGGGGTCGGATATCGTGGGCTCCTCATGGTGGCGTAATTACCGATACGGAGTGCTTGAGCCGCAATCACATCTGCCTGATGACTTCCAGGGTTTCGGATCCAAAAAGAAAATTCTCGCTACGCAGGTGTGTCATGTTAAAACAGAGCCGGTCGGGAACGGGGCCGAACATCATCACGAATATAACGGTGCACTCGATCTAGAACTAGCGGAGCCATTGAATGTGCCAATGCCTTTTTACGCGCTTTGCTTCATTATGAAAATCGATAAATGAGAAACGGAGCAAGGGCAGTGACCAATCACCACTTCCTGTGACGTCCGGATTCGTCAAAGGATCTTGCTATGGTCCGGTTTTAAGCCAGCCTGTCGCGTCATCTGTTGCGGCAAGGGCTGCTCGCATCCGCACGATCAGTCATTTGTGTTGTAAAAACAGTTTTCGCAAAAACGATGCGCGCTCACTTGGTTCCTTTGCATTTACCACGGGCTCGGGCGTGCCGCGCGCTATCTTCCACCCGCGACCGGCCTCGGCATGCAGCATGCCGTTATCGATGATTACGTCGCCGCGGCTGATGACGGTCTCTGGCCAGCCTGTGATGTGATGCCCTTCGTAAGGTGTATAGCCGACGTTGTCATGCAGCATGTCCGCTGTCACAGTGACGTGTTTGTCCGCATCCCAAATTGCGATGTCGGCATCGGCACCCGGCGCGATGGTGCCTTTGCGCGGGTAGAGGCCATACATCTTTGCGTGGTTGGTCGAAGTCAACGCCACAAATTGGTTCAATGTGATGCGGCCCTTCTTCACGCCTTCGGAGAACAAAATGGGCATCCGTGTTTCAAGACCTGGCAGGCCATTCGAAATCTGCTTGAACGTGGTGTCGTCGCCATGCGGCAGCTTGCCTGTTACGTCATAGCGGTATGGCGCGTGATCGGACGAAAACAGTGCGATATTGCCCGATGCGAGACTTTCCCACATTGCCTGTTGAGAAGCCGGATCACGTGGCGGCGGGCTGCAGCAGAACTTCGCGCCTTCGGTGCCAGGTAAATCGATATCGTCCGCGGTCAGAACCAAATATTGCGGACAGGTCTCGCCATGCACGGAAGCGCCCATCGTTTTCGCACCATGAATGACTCGCGCGCCCCCCGCGCTGGACACGTGCACGATCAGCACCGGGACTTCCAGTACGCGTGACAATTGCGCCGCCCGATTCGTTGCTTCATCCTCGGCAAAGACATCATGGGCAACCGCATGATATTTCGGTGCGGTATATCCGGCATCGATCAGCTTTCGAGCAATCCAGGAGATCACATCGTCGTTCTCGGCATGCACCATGGGCAGCGCGCCTTCGCGTGCCGCCACCGCGAAAACATCGAGTAATTGCTTGTCGTTCAACTTCATCTTCTCATAAGTCATGAAGACCTTGAAAGACGTGATGCCTTCGCGGACCAAGACGGGAAAATGCTCGTTCAACGCTTCGGGCGTCGGGTCCGTCATGATCAGGTGATAGCTGTAGTCGATGACCGCTTGCGGCGCAGCCCGTTTTTCGTAGTCGCGCGCGATCTGCATCAGCGATTGCCCGCGATGCTGAGCGGCAAACGGGATGATTGTGGTGTTGCCGCCGTACGCTGCGGACACGGTCGCGGAATACCAAGTGTCGGCGCACATAATGCCCATGCTTGATAACTGTTCCACGTGGGCGTGGCTGTCGATTCCACCTGGCATCACCAGCTTGCCTGCCGCCTGAATGTCACGCGTTCCAGCGGGTAGCGCCGACGCGACAGCTACGATACGGCCGTCCTTGATACCGACGTCGCCCACAAAGTCTTCAGAGGCCGTGACAATGCGGCCACCGCGGATGGTCAAATCGAAATCGTTCATGCGTTTTCCCGTTCTCGTGCGATTCGCTGATACCCCGGCAGCCATGGCGCACGCTACCGAAGAAAAGCCCGCGATTTACGAAAAATAATGAATAGCTTATAAGCCATACCAGAGTCGGATGGCTTTCAAAAAATGTCGACGGTGTGGCGTCGATACACGTTTGGCAAGCGCCGCAAACTTTTTACAGCGGCTGCTAATGCGTCAGGTAAGGTGCGGAGCGAAAGGCACTGTGCGTCATTCACCTCATATGCTTTTGCTCAAAGCGACGGAGCAGCCTGACCAGCGGCCAAAGCATCGCAAGGTAAACCAGGGCAGCCAACATGATCGGCGAGGGGTTATACAGCAGTGATTGCGCATCACGCGCCACGCGTAGCAATTCCGGCAGGGCAACAACACTGGCGATCGTGGTCAGCTTCACCACCTCGATCGTGTTGCTGATCAATTCGGGCATGACTGTTCGGACGGCTTGCGGTATCACAATTAGCACCGTCGTTTGCGCCGCAGTCATGCCAGTTGATCGCGCGGCCTCCAGTTGGCCTTTGGGAATACTTTCGAAACCGGCACGCAACACCTCGCCGTAATAACTGGAATTGTTCAGCATGAAGCCGATGGCGACGGCCAGCAATTTCGGCATATTCCATCCCAGGAACGGCGCGCCGAAATAGATGAAGATCAGTAATACCAGCGGAGGTACGGCACGGAACAAGTCAATATAGGCGGCCAATAACAAACGGGCAATTCGTGAGCGCAGATGATGGGACAGTATGGCAACAACCATTCCGGCGGCGAAACCGCAGGGAATGACCAGCAGTGAAAGGCCAATGGTCATTGTCAATCCACGCAGCAGAAAAGGCGCTACCTGAACGTAAATGTCCCAGTTGAAGAAGTTGTCGAGTATGGCTTGCATGATGTCAAACCTGCCAGGTAAAGCGTTTTTCCAACCATCGTCCAAACAGCACGAGCGGAATGAAGATGATGAGGTAACCAAGCGCACCCATTGTCAAAGGCGTGGCGCTGCCCAGGTTACTACTGGCGGATTGCGCGTTATTCAAGATTTCATTCAGCGCGACGACGGACCCAAGGGCCGTGTTTTTCGTGGTCGAGATCGCGCGGTTCGTCAACGGAGCCATCACTAGCCGGATGGCCTGTGGCAGGATCACTAACTGCATCGTCTTGATCCAACTCATGCCGGTCGATCGTGCTGCTTCGGCTTGCCCTTTTGGCACCGAGATAATACCGGCCCAAAATAACTCCTCGGCAAAGGCCGCAAGTACCAAGGCGAGTGCGAACCACGTGGACTGAAAGGCGGAGAAGGACAGCCCGATCGACGGAAATGCATAGAACAGCATCATGATCACGATCAGCGGTGGAAGTGCGCGCAGAATATCGGCATAACCGATGATCAGAACATCAAGCCAACGCAACCGTAGCGAACGGATCAATGCCAGCACGAGGCCGCCCGACAAGCCGGTCACGATGACCGCGATACCCAATTCCAATGTCACGATCATGCCCTTGAAAATATCGGGCAAGACCGTCTTCGCGATGGCGCCATTGAAAAACGCATGCTGCATAGCGGCGAGATCCATAGCCATCAGTTCGCCATGGATGTAGTGGGTAACATCGTGGTTGTCGACGGCGCGGCGACGTGTGTCAATAACGAGTCAGGTGGCGCATGGGCGGGATGGACATCATGCGATTGATTCAGAAAAGAAGACAGGAAGGCGCGGGTACGGTCGTGCTGGGGCCGTGTAAAAATGTGTTCTGGTGTCCCTTCCTCGACGATCACGCCGCCATCCATGAAGATAACCCGGTCGGCTGCTTCACGGGCAAATGCCATTTCGTGGGTGACTACGACCATTGTCATGCCGCTCTTGCTCAACTCGCGCATGACGTTCAGCACGCTACCGACGAGCTCCGGATCGAGTGCGCTGGTGGGTTCATCAAACAATACCAACGCCGGCTCAAGCGCAATTGCACGGGCAATGCCCACGCGCTGTTGCTGACCGCCCGACAACTCGCCCGGCTTCGCAGTCGCCTTGTGCGCCATTCCAACACGTTCGAGTGCGGCCATGCCACGCTTTTGGGCGTCTGTTCTCGACAATTTCTGAACGTGACGCAACGCCAGCGTCACGTTATGCAAAACGTTCAGATGCGGATACAGATTGAAGTGCTGGAACACCATGCACACCTTCTGTCGCATCTTGTTCAAGTCGACGCCGGGGCGGTTGATATCGGTGCCGTCAACGACTATCTGGCCGTCTGTAGCGGCTTCAAGCCGGTTGCAGCATCGCAGCATGCTGCTCTTGCCGGAACCGGATGGGCCGATCACGGCAACCACTTCACCTGGTCGTACTCGAAGGTTGACCCCCTTGAGCACCGCGTGATCGCCGTACGACTTATGCAGGTTGACGAGTTCGAGGATAGGGGTGTTCTTCATGACGCGTATCTCTATTAGACCGATCAGTTGCAGACGACCTTGACCGGCGTGGCATCGTAGCCCGGCATGTCGGGTACACCTTGACCCGGCACGACCTTCACGGCAGCTGAATCGGGCCCTGGCGTCTCGCCAAACCACTTTTGCGCCAGCTTGGCGACCGTGCCGTTCTGCTTCAAGCATTTCAACGCCATTGAAATGCGATCCCGACCGGCTTTGTCGTCTGGGCGGAAAGCGAGCGACCAGACCAGGCCCGTGCCGACGGTGAAGGTCGTCTTGAGTAGCGAGTTTTGCTTTGCCGCCCAGGCCGATACGGTATTGCCCGACATGTTGGCGTCCGCGCGACCCGCTAACAGCGCCTGGATGGCGTCGGCGTTGCTGCCGTACACGTCGTATTTGAAGCCATATTTCCCTGCGTTTTGACTTGCCCATACGTCATAAGCCGATCCCTTGTTCACGGCGATCGTCATGCCCTTCAGGTCTTCGAGCTTCGTAATCGGCTTAGCGGCTTTCTTTTGTACAAACGTGTAGTCCGTATTCAAGTAGCCTTCGCTGAACAACAACGATTTGGCCTTTTCCGGGGTGACGGTCACGGGCGCAAGGATGAAATCGTACTTTTTCGACAACAGGCCCGGAATCAATGCGGAGAACTCCGTTCCGTCGATGTCGATCTTCTCGTGCAATTGGGCCGCAAGCGCATTGCCCAAATCGATATTGAAGCCTTGCAGACCGCCGCTCAACGTCCGCATCGCGTGTGGTGCATAGTTCGCATCCACACCCGTCTTCAATGTGCCTGCCGCGTTGGCACCTAGCGCCGACAGCGACAATAGGACAGCCATGCCCGTGGTTACGAGATTCTTACGGAAAAACGTCATTGAACTACACCCCGTCGTTATAGGAGAACAAGCAGTTTCGAGCCGGCTTTATGTATGAAGCAGGAGGCTGCGCACGCTTCCCCGGCACTACCGGGTCGACGTCGAATCGAGGGGTGACGCTCATGTAACCCGGCATGCCCAGAGGATGGTGTCATCATATCCGCACCAAATTAATGCACTGTTATGCTTTTTTATGCCCCAGGTATAACGTCGGCGTTATAGTTTGGGAGGCAACGTAACGCCTGTTTGATCGACGATGCGACGGTAGTGATGTGGCTGGCGGTGCATCTCGAAATTAAACATCTTGGTCTTGCCCTGAAGACAGGCGTTTAGATCGATATCGGCGATCAACACTTCGTCGTCGTGGCTTTCGGCCTGGGCCACCACCACACCGTTCGGGTCGACGATACAAGACCCGCCGATCAGGCCGAATCCGTCTTCCACGCCCGCCTTGGCAACGCTAATGGCCCACGTGGCGTTCATATAGGCGTTTGCTTGCGTCGCTATTGTTGAATGGAACGTCCGCAGCGGTTCATCCTCGGCGGTCCCGCCGTTCGGATCATATGCCGCCGAGTTATAGCCCATGACCATCAGCTCAACGCCCTGAAGTCCATATTCCCGCCAGGCTTCCGGCCAGCGACGATCATTACAGATGAGCATCCCCATGACCGGCGCGTGCCAGTCCTCCGCACCGTAAAAAGCCTGAAAGCCCAGGTCGCCATATTTGCAATAGCGCTTTTCCAATTGTTGTACCGGTTCGTCGATGCGGGGCTCGACGGTTCCGGGTAGGTGGACCTTGCGATAATGTCCGAGTATGGTGCCGTCCGGCCCAACGGTGATCGCGCTGTTATAGTGATGACCCTCCGCGGTCAGTTCCGCGTATCCAACATAAAAGCCTACCTTTAGTGCTTTCGCGCGCTCGAAAAGGCCGGCAACCTGCGAGTTGGGCATGGCATTTTCAAAATAGCGGTCTACTTCGTCCGGGTCCAGCAGCCACCGCGGGAAAAAGGTCGTGAAGGCCAGTTCAGGGAATACGACCAGCTTTGCGCCTTGCGCGGCGGCCCGTTCAAGCAGGGTGACCATTCGGTCGAGCGTGTGTTGCCGGCTGTCCTGTAATTGGGTCGCGCCCATCTGGGCAGCGGCAACGCGTAAGAGTCTGGGCATCGTTTATCGTCCATCATGTCGCGATAGAATCGTGACGGCTAAATTGTTCGCTTGGTGCCTGCCAATCATCCGCTGGCACTGTGGCGTTCGCGGCGATCTTGCCGCGCGATTCGCTTGAAGTCTTTTGCGCGGCACCATGCTTGCTCTGATGGGTGTGCGTCGGCGAACGCGCTACGTGCATCCTAGGCGAAAAAAAAGACCTCGGGGTATGCGACTTTACAAACAGGGTATACGGTTACGCTATACCCACCCCACGCAATTCAGCGAAAGCGGTGACCTATGCAGTGTCGTCGGGCAAACACGCCGGGATGCGCTTGCGCTGACATCCTGTTGGCCGGATGGTCGATCTATTCGACATGCTGCGCTTCTTGCTACATTTGCAGGAAAGGTAGCACGCTAAACGACGTTTGATCTGGCGCCGCTTTTTTCGGGCCGGTGGCGTGACGAACACACGCTATCGCCGGACTTTACCTGGCCGTTCCGCAATATTGACCTGGTAAATGGCTACGAAAAGGAAAATATATAAGTAGTACTACAGAGTAAAAATGGCAAATGACGAAATCAATCGTAGAAATCGACACAGACATCCTATCGTCGATCGACGAGCAAGAACGTACGGCCATGCCCGTATTTGTGGGAAGCCGTCTTGGAGGCGTAGATGACATCGTCGTCAAAGGAAAATCGTTCGCGGAAATAGCTAAGAACGTACTTGATCAGCGAGGCGATTGGGAAGAGATTCTAAAGGATACAGTCAGATCGTTCTTTGCCAATGGCGGCGAACTTTGTTATGTACTTTTACATGCCGATCTAAAATTTACCCGCGAGATTAGCCATGTTGTTGCCTTAGTCGAACGCTGTGTACCAGATGGCACGCTGCTTTCCATGCCTGAAGTACCAGGATACGAACAACGGTGGGAAGAAATTCTAAAAGCGGCCGCAAATACAAATCGGCTATTTTGTCTTATCGACATGCCCAACCATCCGGGGGACGAATATCAGGCTGCATCCGCATTCCACCGTGCATTACCTGACGAAGTGAAGTCGGTGGGAGCGGCATATTGGCCCCATTTGCAGGAACAGGTGATCGAGCGAAATACCATCAGAAAGGTGGAAGTTGCGCCATCCGGCGCCGTTGCCGCCGCTATACAACGCACCGATGCCACAGCGGGGGTCTGGGGAGTGCCGGCCGGCGTAAAGCTGCCGTCTGTCCTTGGCCTAGCCATTACACCGGAAAAGAAAAAAGAGCCCGACTTCGAAGTCAATACCATACGCATTTTTCCTGGTCGTGGTGCGCTCCTCTGGGGTGCACGAACCCTTGCAACGGATCCGAAAAATCCTGGAGCGTATGTGCAAACCAAGCGGACGATGCAATTTATCCAGCATGGATTGCAGGCGCAACTGCGAGAGATGGTTTTCGAGGTAAATGACGCGTTGTTGTGGCGTACCTGTGAGGCGCGCGTGACAGTGTGGCTGACGGAGCTATGGCGAACGGGCGGCTTGGCCGGTGCGACGGCCAAGGACGCATTCCAGGTGCACGTGGGAGAGGGCGTAACGATGACACTTGAGGATATCGCGCAAGGGAAGCTGATCATCCACGTAACGTACTCGCTACATCCGGTTCTCAGTGACGTGCAATTAACATTGACCATGCTGCAAGGTGAATCGCGGGTTAGTGTCAGCCAAATAGGCAGTGCGCAGCAAGGAGGCAAGGCATGAGGTCGGAGACGCTATTTGAGCCGGCGGTTGGATATCGCTTTGTTGTGGGATGTTTTTTTCGACCCGAAGGAACGGGGGTCTCCGGCGCATTAGGTACCGCAATGCGGCTGGTGCCCAGTCCACTGGACTTCCGATTTCAGCGCATCTCCGGTTTGCAGCGGCAGGTAGAGACAAGCAGCTTTCGGCAGGGTGGCGACAACGTGGCCACGATTTCCCTGCCCGAGCGGGTTACCCATGGCAACTTGGTATTGGAGCGGGGCGTGATGACGCTCTCCCCACTGACGCTTGCGTTCGCCGATGCGATGAGTCGCTTTAAGACCCATCCATGCGATGTGACCGTGTCGCTGTTAAATCATTTGTCGCTACCTATCAGTACTTGGACGTTCGTCAATGCCATTCCCGTTGCCTGGCGCACTGGCGACTTGGATGCGACGAACTCATCGGTCTTGGTGAACTCGCTTGAACTTGCCTATCGGGAAATGCACTTCCTTGGGGTAAAAGCATGAATGAAATCCACGAACTGATCATCGAGGCTCGCATAGACGGTGGTGTATCCAGGGATCATGAGGCCCGGAGCCGCCGCGCCAACGAAAGAGCCAGGCAGGTTGAGAGAGCGCATTTGGTCGACGAGATCGTGCGTCAAGTGATGCAACAGCTACGCGCCGATCTGGCGATTGAAAATGGGAGATCGTGGTGAATGTGATCGATAAGATTCGCGGAGGCTTGAGTAAGCTAACAATCATTGCCTATAAAGACGTCGCACTTACGACGGAAGTTGGGCGCATGGAAGCAATGTACAACCCGGAAGCGCTCTCGCTCGACTACGCGGCGCGATATGAGGAGGAACCGGCGTTAAACGATCCCATTCAGACAACCGCCTTCGTTGATGCAAATGCCGGGCGGCTCGATATCCAGTTGATATTCGACGGCACGCTGCCTACCCATCGGGAGCCAGTGGAGGCACAACTGAGTCGCTTACGGTCCTTATGTTGCGTCGTAGATGCGACAAGCGGACAGACCCGATTTCTGAAAATTCAGTGGGGTAGTTTCAACTGGCACGGACATGGCTATTTTGCATGCCGGATGGAACGGCTGTCCGTGCGGTATACGCTTTTTGATCGGGATGGTTCGCCTTTACGCGCGACGGCGAGCCTCAATGTCATCGAGGACGTGGAGCCGGGAATTCAGCGAGCCAAGCTGGGCGTGCGCAATCCGCAGCCGTCAGTGGTTCAAGTTATCGCGGGAACGGGGTTATCGCTAATGGCCGCGGCGCAGTCGGCAACGGTAGGGGCCGTAATGGTGGACAAGCCACCGGTGGATTATCTGGAACTGGCCAAGGCCAACGACCTCGACCATCTAGATGCCATTCGGCCTGGTCAGGCGCTTGTCTGGCCTGCTGGGAAAGGAGCTTGATCATGACGGTATCGCCATTCTGGGAACAACCGTTAGTCATTGAAGTAGATGGTAAAACGCTGCAGTACATGAAGGTCTCACAGGTCGATATTACGCAGCGTGTCAATAACATTCCGAACCTCGAGTTGCGTCTGGTGAGGCAATCCTCGTTGCAAATCGGCCGTTGGGACGACGTAAATCGCGACGCGGACAAATGTGTGCCTGGCAAAAAGGTAACGCTGCGTATAGCGCTGCCTGGCTCACTTAAAAACGTCGTGCTTTTTGATGGAATCGTGGTCAGCCAACGGATCACCTGGGCTGGACCTAATCCGGAACTTACACTACGTGCGGTACATCCCTTGCACAAGCTGATGGGCCAGCCGCGTAGTCGCGCGTATCAGAAAACGACCGACCAAACGGTCATTCAGACCTTGATAGGCGAACATGCAACGGCGGGCCGTATTGACGTCAAGGGAGGCGAACACGAGCAGTTACTGCAATGGCAGTCGAGTGATTGGCATTGGTTGCGCCGCCGTATGCGAGCGTGCGGGGTATGGCTTTTTCCTCACATGGACCGGGTTGATTGTGTGACACCCAGTCTGTCGAACGGCGACATATTCAAGATTAGCGGCGACGCCTCCGAGAACGGGCACCCGACCAGGATTGTTGAAGCAGAATGGTATGTTGATAACAGCGGCCTTGCGGCGACAATCGAGGCCAGTTGTTGGAACGTGGCGGAACAAAGAATTTCGGAGCCGAGACGTGCCAAGCCGACAAAATTGGCCACGGGTGGTCTGGATCCTGGGCGTGTGAAAGCTTCGATTGAGGAGACATGGCGGTCCTTCTATCCGTTGCCACTGATGTCGGACGATATGCAGCACCTGGCGGACGGGCGTCTTTTGGCGCAAGAGGCCGCTGCGGCACAAGTGCGATTCGTGCTATACGCGAACCAGGATACAGTGCGCTACCGTCTAGGCGATACCTTGGAAATTAGCAGCCTGGGAGAACGGCAGAATGGCCAAGGCATCATCACTGGTATACGCCACCAGTGGTCACGCGGTAGCTTTCTGACAACCGTGTTCATTGGTCTGGATGATATTGCGCAAAGTGATGCCGCCGCATTACCGCGTGCCGACGCGTTGACGGTCGGAATAGTTGCAGAGTACGAATCGGATGCAACGCATTGTGATCGAATACGTGTCGTATTGCCGGAACTCGGAGAAACGCCCATTTGGGCACGTTTCGCCAAACCTTATGCAAGCGCCGGGCGGGGCTTTCATTTGTATCCGGAGTCGAAAGACGAAGTGCTCGTTTCTTTTATCGACGACGATCCACGCTTTCCTGTCATTTTAGGAGCAACCCATAATCCGGTGAATGCTGCGCCAACGTCGAGCGATCAGGGTGATCATCCTCGCTTCTGGAAAGGCTGGATTTCCGAAAGTGCGGAGGCTGAAAAACCGAACGGCATTAATTTTTCGAATAACTGCGTTCGCATTGAGACTCAAAAAGGTGCACTATTTGTGGGCTTTGATGAAATGGACAAGAAAGATAATCATCGCGCAATAGTTCAAATAGGAAAATCAGGTATCGAGGCAAAATCTGAAAATATTATATTAAGTTCTACAAATAATATGACCATTGCAGCAGAAAAAGAAATGGAAATTCTCGGGACTATGATTAATCTTAAGAAATCTTGAGATCGACATTGCCGATGCTCGACACGAGCAATCGATATCGCATAGCGCCCTCATCAGGGGAGAGAGTATGAGTGAAATAAGAGACGTAAGGTTTGTTGGAAAGCGTGGATGGGTCTTTCCTGTAAGTTTTGACAGTGATGGGCCCAAGATGGCGGATACGGACCTCACGGACATCGAGCAGAACCTGCGTCATCTGATGGAGACGTTGCCCGGTGAACGTATCATGAGGCCACAATTTGGTTGTGATTGGCTATCTGTCTTGTTTAAGAATCTGAACGATGATCTGCGCGCTGAAATCAAGACAATCGTCACGGACGCAATATTACGCAACGAACCGCGTGTAATCGTTCAGGATGTGATCGTTACCCAGCATGCGGACAGGATTGATGCGCTGCGCGTTGGTATCAGTTATCGGGTGGCCGGTCGGGATGTCGTTAAACAAATATCGTTCACCGCGCAAGCTTAACGGCAAGCCTGCATCATCCACGCGCTCTCGATAGCGGTGATGTGATGGAGCAAAATGAATGAGGAAAAGGGGGAATCGTGACAGATATCGAGGCTGGTAATGATATGGACAAAGATGAGAACGTAGCAGGGTTAATACGCTTCCTGCTTAAGTGGAGTTGTCGACTGGCACGGATTCCATTTGGCAACAATACGCCGGAACAGCTGAACTGGAACAGCGTGGCTTTTAACAATAATGATCGACTGACGCCGGACGCAGCTGAGACGCTGGCTTTACGAATGTTAAATCCATCTGAGAAGCTACGTCCCTATGAGGTGTTTTTGCTTGCGTTCTGGAAAGTTATGCAAACGCCCGAACGCCTATATCTGAAATTGCTAGACGAGCATCGTAACCGATTCTTTTATGACATCTTTGGGATTCGTGCGAATCATTCGATCCGTAACGAGGTCATTGAAGATGTTTCGAGAGAAAACGCATTTAATAAAAATGGTAAGGATGACAAAGTATTTATATTGAGAACTCGTCATCGTTTTCTGAATGTGGACGATTTAGGTAAGGGAATCGCGCGGCGATTTCCTCAGTTTAGAGTGCGTATAGAATCGCGTGTCGACGATCCAAAGATGAATTCCGCTGCTATGAAGCTCGCGATTCTCCGAAAAGAGCCTGACGGTGAAAATCGATATACATTGTCAGAATTGGAGCAGGAGCATGTGCGACGTTTTTTAAATGAAACTACATCGGTCTACGCCAACATCCGACCGGAATTTAACCATGCGCATGCTCCGGTTGATGTGACCTTGGAGTGGCGCGAAGGTATTGATCCGGTAAAGGCCGCCTCGACGGTCGATAGCGCATTTCGCGAATGGACATGGACGCTATGGCGATTTGAGAAATGGAACGAGGGCGTACTGAGAAACGAAGTGATTGCTTTCATATCTTCGCAAAATATCGCAAAAAGTTTCAAAATCAATTTTACCGACGGGCAGGCACACTTCGGATTATTGACGCTTAACTTACTACCAACGATAAAATAGGGAGGCGTCATGTTGAAAGAAAACGAAAATCTGTCATTAATTCATTTTGATACTTTGTGGAAAACGATGTCGACCGTTCTGGCGGAACGTGCGGATGCTGAGTGGCAGCACCATGGCGATAGCGACCCGGGGGTCGCAATGCTTCAGGCATTGGCTTTTGGTGGCTCGGATGTTGCCTATCGCCACCTTCACACGCTTGAAGATCTTTTCACCTCAGAGGCCGCGCCGCCAGGCGACGAAACTGCGAAAGACATTACGCGCGAAGAGGCGCTAACGACCACGCCAGTCAGTGCAGATGACTATCGACGTTTGATACTCGACATGGTTGAGAAGTACGATGGTGATGATAATTCTTTATATCATCCGTGCAAAAACGTCGTCGTCGCGCCCGACACCGATGGCGATAGACTGTGTGTCTGGCTGCTGCCGGAAATGATTATTAGTGAGAGGCTGACAAGCCCATACGAAAATCAGCAAAAAAAACGCCTAATCTACAGCGTTGAGACGTTACTGAGTGCTAACCGAAGCCACGGTGAGCGCCTGCCACGGGTCAACCTCATTGAACCGAGAAATGTCACGGTGAAGCTTGAAGTCGATTTAATTGATTGCAATGTCAATATCGCAAAGGTTTTCGCGCGGCTATATGATCTCCTAGATGATTGGGTCTCACCACGGGCGAAACGGTGTTTCGATACAAATAAGAGAGATGCATGGCTGGCATGTCACGGCGGGCCTGAGACAGAGTATGGCTTTATTGAAATTCTGCCGCAGATCGACCTTATCCAGGACGGACAGGATTTCAATCAGAATCTTGAGATTGTGATAGAAAAGATTAAGTCCATTGAAGGGGTAAGAGGAATTTACGACATAGCTTTACAGCCGGATCGATCATATACAAATTTAGTAGACAAAAACACAAGCTTTGTTTTATGTAAAGATAATTCCGGTGGCACTATTCGTGCCAATCCCATGAGCAGTGAAAATTATGTTGAATGGTGTGGCATCAAGATTCGTTTGCAAAGCGATGCGCCGAAGATACAGGCTGTCGACATTCACAAAGAGATTCTGTTGCTAAGAGCACCGCAACGTTTTACCAATTCAGTAAAAGATACACGAAGCAAGGCGATCACAAAATACCGGAATGTCAAGGAATGGGCTGATGAGACTTGGAAACGCTTACCGCCTTCGCTTGCCTTAAATGGAAGACCCGTTGTAGCGAAGGATTCGGATTTACTACGACAGTTTTTGTCCGCTTTCGACGGGCACCTTAAGCATCTTTGCGATCGGCTCGACAAATTGAAGCTTCGATTGCGCTTTGTAAGCGATAGCGAACTGGGGGTGTCTGGAAATAGTCAGCTTGGAACCGTATCAATACCTTCAGGGCAAAGCGCTGTGCTGAAGGACGAGGAACTTCGCGATGACGTTTTCGATGTGGGCTATATCCAGTCCCATCTGTTGCAGTACTTCGGTTTTGGTCCAACCGAGTTGTCCAAAACACGCTATGGGTTTTACCGATCCGGAGCTGTTACGCAAACAAATCGTTTTATTGATAGCATCGCGGATATTGCTCGAAAACGGCTGGCCGCAGAAGGTCCGATCACGGCGCTCCAAAAAGAAATTGCCTATTCGTTAGGTCTTTACTCTTCAGCGTTCTTTGCAGAGGATCAGAGTCATTGGCCTTTTTATATGCTCGACATTTCGCATTTGATACCGAAGGCCATAAGTCTGCAAAATGGAGTCGGAATTATCAAGAGTGGCAAACAAATATTCGGCAAACTAAGCGGTAAGGTTTCAGAAGAGAACATTCACGAAATGGCCATCGGAGCTATTGTCGACGTTCATAAGGGCACGTTCCCTTCGACACTGTCCGCATACCCGGGCATCATTACCGGTGTGGACCACGGTCAATCGATGGTCACCGTAAAGCTATTTGGAGAACGCAATAGTTGGGATGATGTTTCCACACAAAGGACTGGCACGCAAAATCAGTTCACACTGAGACCACATCATGGTGATTCAGCCTATTTTCCACTTCGAGATTTAGCTAAACCAGAAGGTGGAGGAAAAACGCACTGGAAAGCGCACGTGGCATTCGGAGGTGTTTATCCATGGTTACACGAAAATTTGGAGGTCAAGGTTCATGTCTTGGATTCAGACTACACCGAGTCGGAAGGTGGCTCTGCTAGAGGAGCAGTGACGCTGCTCAATGCGAATGCTGACTCCGTAGTTGATTTCACGCTTCCGGAAAGTTTTAAGGAAACGTCAAAGCATCGTTTATTCGTAAGTGTGCCTGGTCTCTATGATCAGAGAGCTGGCGCAGGGCAGAGATTAGCCTTTGTTTTTCCACTGTATCGAGACGTCGAGAATGCCAACTTCAAGGCTTGGCAAGCGAAAGTCAATTTTCAATTAAAACGGCTTGTACCTTCACATCTGGAGTTCGAGGTGTATTGGTTAAAAGAGGAAACTTACTCTGCATTCGCTAGAAAATTTCACGACTGGCAGAATCGGTTCGACGAGCAAAGAGGCATGCCTGGGCCAGGCGCTATTCCCATTCTCGAAAGCTTAGGTCTTGCACGAGTCGCGTTGCCATTGAAAGGCATCGGGACACTGCATATCAAGAAAGAAGGCGAGAAGGCAGATAACGCGCGGGAGGCACTTGAAAAGTGGATATTCCATGTAAATGATTAGGAATCCGTTTGATATGTCGAATGACGTTGACAATAGAGGGGCCAGAACGCAGCGATGATAAGGCTGAAAATTATTTTGCGGATGAGTTCGGGCGCGGAGCATGAGGTCTTGGCGGAATGTGGTGCGATCGTAAAAGCACGTCTGAAGCGTCCAGTGGAGAAGCTGTTTCAAACACTTGTTCAGACACACGAAGCAGGTTCCTCTATAAATGTCACCATGAATCTAGGTGCGATGGAGCGTTCAGGGTGGCAGACTGAATTGCCTTCGCGGGCACTTTCTGCGCTGCAACAGCGGACATTTATCGTTCGCGTAGCACTAAACAGGGAGGACCGTCAAAGTAAACTTAACGGGGGCGCAGATGACGGGCAAGGCGCGTTGGTTAAGAGCGATCCTGATGTGGTCGCCTCGTTGAATTGGCGCAAGGAAAACATCGATCGCACGGAGTACGAGGCTGGCGCGACTGTTGAGGATGAACTTGGCGCGTTTGCCACTTTCCTGCGATGCGGATATTTTCGAGGAGCCATCTCATGGGGCACCAGTTCTCCGATAGATTGGTTGTCTAACCAGATCGAGAAACGCAGAAATCATTTCGTGCCAGCATTGACTCACGTGCTGGAAGAAAAAGTGGCGTTTTCTCGGCTATCTCGTATCGTTGGTCAAGACATGGCGTCGAGCGTGACGCGCATATGTCAAGCCACGTCTGATGCTGATTGGGTTTTAGCGTATCTGGCAGGGAGATCTCTCGACGGGATACCACCGTGGGGTTCGAATACGCCACATGCGTGGTTTGAAACGGCATTGCGAAATGTCACGAAGCACGCGCTCGATATTGCACAGGTTGTCCAGGTTGATCCAACTAAGCAAGCACGGTTAGCCAATCTAATCGGCCAACCCCTGGTCGAGCAGTTGCTGCATATGAGCATTGACGTGCGAGATGGTCTTCCTCCAAGGATAGGTGATATGCATTCGATGCCGCAGGGTGCATCCACCATGGTGCAAGAGAAAGCCATTGGCAAAGACGATGTCAAAAGCCCACCTAGTTGTTTTCCCGCGGACGAGGTTCTCCCGCACATTCGCGCCACAACCGCCTTACCTGTTGCTAAGCCAAGGCGCGGCTTGATAGGACGCAATGCCCACCGGCAACAGCTCCCCGATCTGGAGGCGATCGTGGTAACTAACGCTGGTCTGATTTGTCTCTGGCCGTTGATCCCGACCTTGCTTGCTCTGGTTGAATTCGTTCCCAGTCGTCGCAACGAGGGAGCAGCGCTATCGGACGATCAAGTGAACACTGCTGTATGTGCCGTGATGGTATTGGACTATCTTGTCTGGGGCGATCCGGCGTGGCAGGAGTGGCGCATGCCGATGAACAAAGTACTATGCGGCTTGCCGCAAGATATCTTAATCGACGGCGATATGTTGGAGCCTTGGCGCCTGGAAAAAATCGACACTTGGTTTTCTACCCTCCCGAGACGTCTTCCTGGCTTGGGTGGATGCGGCGTAAGTGATTTACGGCAGCTCTTCTTACAGCGCTCTGGCCGTTTGGTTCCGGAGGGTGAACACTGGCGGATCGAGGTTGAAACCGATGCGAGCGATGTGTTGCTCGATAACCTGCCATGGCCAATGCAGCCGGTCGTTCTTCCCTGGCTCGATGAGCCGATTCATGTTACCTGGCGTTAGTCGCTGCTTTTGCAGCAGATCCTGCCACATATGGAAATGATTGTGATTGGATTGAACATGATCGTCGCCGCCGTGACCGCGAAGCATTGGCGTCACTCGATGCTTCGCGCCGGGTAACCGGTCAGCCTTGCGCCCCGTCGGGTCGGGACGGAATCAGCTTAAGCACCGCGTCGTAGCGTTCTCGTGAGATCTGAACGACACCCTCCGCCATCGCGCGTTCCCGCGCGGCAAAGCGGCGCTGCGAAGGCAGTCGGGCGCCTTGACCGGTAATACGATCGAACATCGCTTCCGCATAGGCGTTTCCGACCTCTCGTGACCCGCCACTGAACATGAGTGGATCGAACGTGGAGAGCGACAATCATCTTGGCCGGTATTGCGGCGATCATGTTGGCCGGTGGTGAGTCGTTGAAGGCAGCGTCGCTGCCGTAGACGGCGAGCCATCGGCGGAGCCGAGTCGGCCGGGCTTTAGGA
>Ga0308167_1000317_pt1 | contig 98321 bp, 110 predicted proteins | sample PhyCR1_2_FD_202138 | JGI IMG/M metagenome (GOLD analysis project Ga0308167, IMG submission 202138) | Phyllosphere microbial communities from UC Gill Tract Community Farm, Albany, California, United States - DLSLRC.R1 | ecosystem: Host-associated > Plants > Phyllosphere > Unclassified | place...
AACTGTTTGCTGGCGAACCTGCTCCGGCGGCTGTCGAGCCGGTTGCCGAGGTGACGGCCCCGCAGAAAACCAGCGAGGACGAGAACGGCAACCCGCGTGGCGATCGTCGTAATAATCGTCGCAACAATAACCGTCGCGAACGTACCCCGCGCAACGGTGATAACGCACAACAGCGCGAATCTCGTGATAACCGTGATAACCGTGATAACCGTGGTGAGTCTCGAGATAATCGCGAGCCGCGTGAAGACAATCGCCGTAACAAGCGTCAGGCCCAGCCTAATGAGGTGCGTGACGATCGTCCGGTACTGAGCGATGAAGCGCGCCAGCAGCGTGATGAGCAGCAGCAACAGCGCCGCGAACAACGTGCTGAACGTCAGCGTCGTCGTCAGGAAGAGAAACGTGCTCAGCAGGACGCTAACAGCGCGGTGGAACAAACCGCCGAAGCGGTCGCGCCTGCTGCTGTGGATGCGCAGGAAGACGAGCGCGTTCAGGTGATGCCACGCCGTAAACCGCGTCAGCTGACGCAGAAAGTCCGCGTTGGTGATAACAATGACCAGCCGCAGGCCGCCGCCGTTGAATCAGCCGAATCGGCTGACGTTCAAAAGGTGCAGCCTGTTGTCGAAACGTCACAGGTTGAAGAGACGGAGGAGAACGAAGGTCGCGATAATGCCAATATGCCACGTCGTTCACGCCGTTCACCTCGCCATCTGCGCGTAAGTGGTCAGCGTCGCCGTCGTTACCGTGATGAACGTTATCCGACCCAGTCCGCGATGCCTTTAGACGCCGCTGCGGCTTCGCCTGAGATGGCGTCCGGCAAAGTCTGGATTCGCTACCCGGTCGCGCAAGCGAATGAAGAGCAAATCGTTCAGGATGCGCCTCAATCGACACCGGACTACAGCCGTGAAGAGACTGCACCTGCTGTTGCCCTGCCTGTCGCCACCGAGGAAGCGCCGGCTTCACAGGCTGCGCCAGTACAAATCGCAGAGCCGCAGGCTGACGCCCCGGTTACCGTGGTGAATACTGACGATACTCAGGCCATTGAAGCCCCGGTTCATCATGAACCTTCGGTGATTCCAGCCGCCGCTGAAGCCGGTGCTGAAGCGATCGCGCAACAGGCTCAGCCTGCTGACGCTGTCGAAGCGCCGGAAGTGAGCGTGCCGGAGGTGAACGTGCCGGTTGTCGCAGAATCCGTGCCTGAAGAAACGGCGGATGAGCATGCGGGCACTGAAGTCAGCGCTGCGACCGAAGCGCAGGTGGAAGAGGTTTTACACGCGCCGGTTGCCGCTGAGGAAGCCATTACGCCGGTTAGTGAACCTCATGCACCTGTTGCCGCACGCGACATCCCTGTTGAGGCATTAAAAGCCAACGCCGAAACGCGCTGGAAGCACTTTGCTTCTGCACCGATGACCAAGGCGCCTGCGCCAGTGTGGCAACCCGAGCCTGCCCGTCAAAGTGACTGGCAACGTCCGGCCTTTAAATTTGAGGGCAGAGGTTCTGCTGGCGGCCACAGCGCCACCCATCAGGCTACTGCACCTGCCACCAAGCCGTAAGGCGCGCTAGCAGCACACATGAACCCGGCTCCGGCCGGGTTTTTTATTGCATGCTCGGCGTAACAGGCGATGGTTCGGGGATACGCAGCCCTTAACTGAATGCGGCTCTCAGACAGGGCAGCGTTACAGGGATAAAACCGCGCGCGAGTCACGCGTTAACGCATGCTTCTCAGAGTGGCCTTGTGGCAACGCACAGGCTGCAGGCAAAAAAAATCCCACCGTCCCTTATCAGGACGGTGGGAAAAACTAAGCGCACCCGGTTAAAGTACGCCCAAATTTTTTATGAATTTAACTGAAACAGCGACATCTGAGACATATCGGTAAAGGTCTTGTATGAAGCCTGCAGCGCCTGCTGTTGCATGGTGTAGCTGGAGATCGCCTGGGTGTAATCAACGTCCACCAGGCTGCTCATCTGGGAATCATAAATGACCTTGCGATCGTCCCCCTGCGCATTCAACGTATCTAACTCTTTCAACTGAGTACCGATCTCGGAACGGACGCTGAGCACGTTGTTCAACGAGTTGCTCAAACCACGGCTGGTTTTATCCATTGCCGCAGAAAACGTGGCTTTCGTCGCATCGTCCGCGCCGTTTTGCGGCACTTTCAGCGCACTGATGGCGCTGTCCAGCATGTTAAACAAGTTCGTTTCACTGGTACCGCCGTTAGGCTCTTTCACCGCATTGCTGGTGATAGACATCACGATGCTGTTACCGGTATGACCGATGGTCATGGTACGGTCAGTGTCCACTTTTTGCGTAATGGCGTCGGTTCCGCCCTGATAGGTCACACCGCCCGCACCGTCCACAAACGGCGGGCTATCGGTTTTGTAACCCGCGAAAATATAGCGGCCGTTGGCGTCTTTGCTGTTGACCTGGTTCAGTAACTGCGCACGCACGCCTTCCAGCTGAGTCGCATAGGAGGCGCGGTCATCATCGCTTAAGGAACCGTTTGCCGCGGCCACGATCATCGACTGCGCGCTCATGATGCTGTTCGTGACGCCGTTAAGGGTGTTTTCTTCCAGCGATAATCCCTGGTCGGCAAAGGTACGCGCAACAGAATACTGGCTTGCCTGCGCCTGCGTTTGCGACAGCACGACCGCACGCGAAGCGGCAATCGGGTCGTCTGAAGGATTAGACACTCTGAGTCCGGTGGAAAGCTGTTTTCCCGCGTTTAACCAGGAGGATTGCGCATCGCTAACGCCGCGAACCTGCTGGTCAAAAATCATATTTGTACTGAGTCGCATGATGTCCTCTGCTTTTAGTTGATGCTAAGCAGGGCGTCAAAAACGGTGCTGGCCGTTTTTAAAACCTGCGCATTCGCCATGTAATATTGTTGGTATTTCGTCAGGTTCGCGTACTCTTCATCCAGGTTCACGCCAGAAACAGACTGCTGGCGGTTGGTTAGCTGCGTCACCACGTTCTGCTGTGTCGTGCTGGCGGTTTTGAGTGCCTGGGTTTTGTTGCCAACGGTACTCACCATCGCGCCGTAAGCCTGGGAAATCGTCGCGTTGCCGTTAACAATTTTGGCATCCTGCAACGCCAGCAGCTTTTGCGCATTGCGGTTATCACTTTCACCGCCAGTCGCGGCCGCAGCGGCGATTTGCGATCCGCTGGTAATAGCAACCGACATGCCGTTAACCACGTTCTGAACCGGCTTCACCAGGAAACTGTCTTTGGCGTTTGGCGTGCCGTTGACCGTCAGGCTCATTCCATCCAGATTAAGCGTCGTAACGCCGCCCGAGGTCGTGGGTGTAAGCGTGGTTTTGCTGTTATCTGACAAACGTGTCGCTGACCAGTTTGTCCCGTCATAGCTGACGGTATAGTTTGATGCCTGCAGGGCACTGGTGTTAGTCCACGCGGCCGTCAGGGTGGCAGAAGAGGTATTTTTGCTGTCCCCCTGCGCCGTAGGAGTGCCGATATTAAAGAAGTCGACGCCCTGATTACCGTTGCTGTCGAAGCCTTGCTTATGCACGGCGTTAAAACTGGTTGTAAAGGCCGCCGCTAACTGGCCCAGTTGGTTTTGTGCCAGGTCCAGATCCTGCGAACGAAAGTTCAGCATACCGCCCAGCGAACCCGTAGTTATGGATGATTCGGGAAGCTGCACGTTGCCAGCTTGTGGATCAACATAACCCACTGTGGTGCGGGTCAGGTCACTGCTGGAGGGCATAGCCACCAGCTTGGTAGACTGAAAACCATTCACCAGCGAAAGGCCGTTAGCCATGGAAACGGTATAGCTTCCATCTTGTTGTGACACTGTCACACCAACGATATTATTCAGACCATTTACTAACTGATCGCGCTGATCCAGCAAATCATTCGGTGTTGCACCGTTAGCCGTGCTGAGTTTGGCAATTTGCTGGTTAAGATTCGAGATCTGCGTGGTGAAGGTATTAATCTGATCAACATTAGAGGCAATGTTGGTGTTCACGCTGTTTTGCATGTTGGTCAGGTACTGCGCCTGGGTCTGGAACTGGTTAACCAGCCCCTGCGAGTTGCTGAGCATCGACTGACGCGCCGCCGGATCGTTGGCGTTACTGACCACGTTCTGCATGTTGCTGAAGAAGCCCTGAATCGCCGTCGACAGGTTAGTGGTCGAGGTCGACATCAGATCGTCAATGTTCGATACCTGCGAATACTGTGTATTCGCTGCGTTATAGGTGGCTGACGAACCGCGCAGCTGAGCCGCGATAAAACTATCATATTCACGCTGAACGCCAGTGACGTTAACGCCGTTGCCGTAATAGCTTTTCCCCTGCAGGGTACTGTTTGCTTCGGCCAGAATGGTGGTCTGACGTGAGTAACCCGCGACAGTGTAGTTACTGATATTGTTACTGGTCGTGCTTAAGGCGGCCTGTGCGGCACTGAGCCCGCTCATTGCGGAGTTAATTATGCTGGACATCTCGGTTCCTTACATTCCCCCGTTAACCGGGTTGCTGTCATCAGTGTGGTCGCCAACATGCGCTGGCGCGCCTGGCTCTTGCTGTTATTATCGGCATGCTTAAGTGAAACTTGAGGCGGAATAATCAGAACAGCGTACTTAAATCCTGGCTATAGGCTTTAACGACTTTCTCGCCCATGCTCTTGAATTGCTGGATCATTCCTACCAGTTTTTGTGCGTATTTCGGATCGGTCGCATAACCCGCGGCCTGTAATGCCTGCGCGCCCTGCTCGGCACTTTGCGCATTGGCCACGGCCGCATAACGCGGATTATTCGAAATCAGTTTGACGTAGTCGTTTAACGCTTCGAAATAGGAGCCATAGACCCGGAATGTCGCGCGCACTTTTTTCGCTTCGCCATGCTCGTATTCGGTGGTCATGATATCGGTTGTTTCGCCCTTCCAGTTGCCGCTGGCTTTAATGCCGAAGACGTTGTAGCTCGGCTTGCCGTCACGGGTCAGGATTTGACGCTGCCCCCAGCCGGACTCCAGCGCGGCCTGCGCCAGAATCAGGTGGTGAGGAATACCGCTTTGCTGGCTGGCAGCCTGAGCGGGCTGCGTCAGTTGCGCAATAAAATCGCGGCTGTCGCTGGGCAGACCGGTCGGAGATGGCGCGGGCAGGCGCGGCATCGCTTTACGCACCATCTGCTCCAGCGGCGTTGCCCCTATGCTGCTCATGATAAAGCTGTTATCCAGCTTCATCGGAACGGTTCCGGCGGTTTCGTCCGGTGCTTTGGCGGGTTCCATCTGTTTAACGATGATATCCGCCAGGCCCAGGCCACGTTTACCAATATCCTGCGCAATCTGCTGATCGTACATTGACGTGAAAAGTTTGGTCTGTTCATTGCTGAGTATGCCGTCCTGCGGTAGCGCCTCGCGCATACTCTTCAGCATCATCTGAACAAACATCCCTTCGACCTGCTGTGCCACCTGTAGCGCTTTTCCTTTCGGATCAACAGTCACCTGGCGTTTAAGGTCATTCAGTGAGCGGCTGTCGAAAGCCGCATTCATCAGCGATTGCGCATCGTTCATCAGATAATTTCCAGTTTAGCGCGCAGGCAACCCGCGCTTTGCATTGACTGCAAAATAGACATCAGTTCGATAGGCGATGCACCCAGGGCATTGAGCGCGCGCACGACACTGTTCAGGTTGGCGCTGGAGTTAACCCGTTGGAGAGCGCCGCCGCTCTGACGCAGATCGATCTGCGTATTGGTGGTGGCCACGGTTTGTCCACCCGCCAGTGGCGTATTAGGCTGGCTCACGTTTTGCTGCTGATTGACCGTGACTGACAGGTTGCCCTGCGCGACGGCACAGGTATTCAGTTTCACTTCACGGTTCATGACGACAGAGCCGGTACGTGAGTTGATGATCACCTTGGCATCTTCTACAGGGACAGACACATCGATATTCTGTATCTCAGCCAGTAAGCGAACCTGTGCACCGTTATTCGGCGATACGCGGACCTGCACAGTGCGCGCATCCAGCGGCTGAGCAGAACCGTATCCGCCACGGGCGTTGATGGCATCCGCAATACGCTGCGCCATAGAGAAATCTTCGGTGTTGAGCTGCAGGTTGATGGTGTTCTGCGAGCCAAAGTTGCTCTGCAGCTCACGTTCAACCGTGGCACCATCGGTAATACGTCCCCCGTTAAGCTGGTTGACCTGCACGCTGCTGCCGCCTGCTGCGGCACCCGCGCCGCCGACCAGGATGTTGCCCTGAGCCAGCGCATAGACCTGGTTATCGACACCTTTCATCGGCGTCATTAACAGCGTACCGCCGCGCAGACTTTTCGCATTACCCATGGACGAGACAACCACGTCCAGCGTCTGTCCCTGGCGGGCAAACGAAGGCAGTTTTGCCGTCACCATAACCGCCGCCACGTTTTTGAGCTGCATGTTGGTGCCAGGCGGGACGGTAATGCCCAGCTGAGACAGCATGTTACTCACGGTCTGCGTGGTAAAAGGCGTCTGGGTGGTCTGGTCACCGGTACCGTCAAGGCCAACCACCAGTCCGTAGCCCAGCAGTTGGTTATCACGCACGCCCTGGACGGTGGTTAAATCGCGAATCAGATCGGCACGGGCCATCAGGCTTACGCCTAACAGTAACCCCAGACCGACACGCCATAATGCTAACTTTTTCATTGCAACCTCTTAGAACGGCGAGATATTCAGGAAGAAGCGCTGCAACCAGCCCATATTCTGCGCTTCATTGATATAACCATTTCCGACGTACTCAATACGTGCATCGGCGACGGCCGTTGATAACACCGCGTTGCTGGCGCTGATGGTGCGTGGGTTAACCACGCCCGAGAAGCGAATAAACTCGGTGCCCTGGTTGATCTCAATCTGTTTTTCCCCGACCACGTGCAGGTTGCCATTCGACAGAACCTGATCCACCGTGACGGTGATGGTGCCGGTAAAGGTGTTATTGGCAGAAGCCCCGCCTTTACCTGCGAAATCATTTTTGCCACCCGCCGCAAAGTTGGCTTTCTCGCCCGATGCGCCGGCTAAACCGGCTAAACCGGTAGGAACGGCCGTGATGCCCAGACTGCCGCTGCCGTTACGGCTGGCATTCGAGGTTGAACTTTTGCTGGCGCTGACGTTTTCCTGCAAGGTGATGGTCAGCGTATCGCCGATATTACGTGGACGACGATCCTCAAACAGCGGCTGATAACCGTAGTTAAGCGGCGCGACGCCCTGAAAAATTGAACCGTTCACCACCGGTGGTGCAGATGGCAACGGCTGAGCCGTGGTCGCCCCTTGCACCAACGGCGTGCGCGGTACCAGTGCACAACCGTTAAGAGTGAGTAGCAGGCTTGCTACTAACCAATGTCCAGGCTTGAGAATATGTTGCATCGCCACGGAGTCACGACCTTATAAATGACTGTTCTTCAGGCCAGCCTGCGCCGGCCCTGTTCGTATTACAGCTGAGTTAACTTCGCCAGCATTTGATCGGAGGTGCTGATCGCTTTGCTGTTAATTTCATACGCGCGCTGCGTCTGGATCATGGTGACCAGCTCTTCCGCAACGTTAACGTTGGAGGTTTCGGCATAGCCCTGATACAGCAAACCTGCACCGTTCTGGCCCGGCGTACTGTCAGTCGGGGCACCGGATGCCTGGGTTTCTTTGTAGAGGTTTTCACCCACGCTATCGAGACCGGCATTGTTCATAAAGGTGCTCAGCGTTAACTGACCAACCTGGGCGGCCTGTGTCTGCCCCTGCTGGGTAACGCTCACCACACCATCGCGCGACACGGTAATGCTGGTGGCGTTAGCGGGAATCGTGATGCCAGGCTGAACCGGGAAACCGGAGTTGGTCACTAACTGACCATTCTGATCGACCTGAAACGAACCATCACGGGTGTAAGCAGACGTACCATCTGGCATCTGGATTTGGAAAAAACCCTGTCCGTTAATGGCGATATCTTTTGAGTTATTGGTCTGCGACAGGTTGCCCTGGGTATGCAGACGTTCGGTCGTCACCGGACGTACACCGGTACCAATTTGCAAACCTGACGGCAGCGTGGTTTGCTCAGATGACTGGGTACCCGGCTGGCGCATCGTCTGGTACATCAGGTCTTCAAATACCGCACGTGAACGTTTAAAGCCATTGGTACTGACGTTTGCCAGGTTGTTGGCGATAACGTCCATGTTCATCTGCTGGGCATCAAGACCGGTTTTCGCGATCCATAAAGAACGAATCATGTATTTATCCTCGTGCCTTAGCTGCCGATGCTCAGCAACTGATTGGCTTTTTGTTCGTTTTCGTTGACGTTTGAAATGACTTTCATCTGCATCTCAAAACGTCGGGCATTGGCGATCATATCGACCATGGTCTCAACCGGTTTGACGTTACTGCCTTCCAGAACGCCGGGCATCACCTGCATGTTCGGATCGGCCTGCAGTGCGGCACCGCGAGTCGCCTGCGTCGCGGCGGTCGGACGGAACATGCCATCGTCACCGCGCTGTAACTCTTTACCTGTTGCCTGAACCAGCTTCAGACGACCCAGTTGCACGGTGGCATTGGGTGAGTCGCCAGCGTTCAGTCCGGTAATCGAACCGTCAGCCGCAATCGTGATCTCTGAACCTTGTGGGATCACAATCGGGCCGCCCTCGCCCATGACGGGATTGCCCTGCACCGTCAGCGTGCCGTCCGAACGGATTTGCATGTTGCCGTTGCGGGTATAGGCTTCGCTGCCGTCTGCAGTACGCACTGCAAGCCAGCCATCCTGCTGCATCGCCACGTCCAGCGGACGTTCGGTGTAATCCATTGCACCCTGACTCATATCGGCACCCGGCGTGGATGCCGTTACCAGCGTGCGCGTGGGCAGTGACCAGCCGTTAACCGGTACAGCACGCAACGCGTTCAACTGCGCCCGGAAACCGGGCGTTGAGGCGTTGGCGAGGTTGCTGGCGGTAACCGCCTGCTGATCCAGTGTCTGACTGGCCGCGCCCATCGCGGTATATATCGCGTGATCCATAGAGCAATCCCGTTAGCGAATTAACGTAAGTTGACCAGGGTGTTAAGGATCTGGTCCTGCGTTTTGATGGTCTGCGCGTTCGCCTGATAGTTGCGTTGCGCGACGATCATGTTGACCAGCTCTTTACTCATATCGACGTTCGAAGACTCCAGCGCACCTGCGGTCAGTGAACCAAATGTTCCGGTGTTCGCCAGGCCAACAGCGGCCTGTCCAGACGCATTCGTTTCTGCCCAGACGTTGTCGCCCTGAGATTTCAGACCTTCCGGGTTAGAGAAGCTGGCCAGTACGATCTGTCCCAGCAGCTGAGTGCGTTGGTTGGAGTAACTGCCGGTGATGGTACCGTCATTGTTGATGGCGTAGCTGGTCAGGTCGCCAGGCGCGTAGCCGTTTTGTGTGGCGTTACCAAACGTGGTGGCACCGGTGTTTTGCTGCAGGCTGCCCACAAAGTTCAAGGCGACGGTGGTACCGTTTGCGCCATTCACACCAGGAATGGTCACGGTAGCGGTGCTGGCCGTGGTTGAGCCCGCGACGACGTTGCCGGTCGCATCCAGTGAAGAAACGCCCGTCAGCTGACCGTTGGCATTGTAGCTCATCTGGTAATTACCCACGTTTGAGCCCGCAGTGGAGTCAATGCCGTGAATTTTCCAGGTGTTGTCTGCGGTTTTAACGAAGTACAGGTCAAGCGAGTGCGAGTTACCCTGAGTGTCGTACATGGTGATGGTGTTTTTGGCACTGTACGTCGTTGGGTCAGTCGCCGAGAACTTGGTGTCATCCAGTGCTGCAGACGTGGAGTTCAGCTTCGCAACCTGATTCGCCGTGGTGGTGGCATTCGCCGGCATTTGCGTGGTAGGGATTTTAATCGCAACCGGGTTCGCACCGCTCTGGATTGTGGGTGGCACGCCTGACGCCGGATAGCCGGTCACATTCAGACCCTGGGTATTCACCAGGTTACGGTTCTGATCCAGCGTAAACTGGCCGTTACGGGAATAGGAAACCGCACCCGCCGAGTTGGTCAGACGGAAAAAACCGTTGCCGCTCAGCGCAACATCCAGCCCACGGCTGGTGGTGGTGGTAGAGCCATCGTTGAAGTTCTGGATAACGGCCGCAACTTTTGTACCCAAACCCACGTTAGAGCCGGCAAACATATCGGCAAACGCGATGGTACTGGATTTGAAGCCCGCTGTGGCGGAGTTAGCGATGTTGTTACCGATAACGTCCAGGTTACTTGAGGCAGCGCCGAGACCGCTGACCGCTTGTGAAAATGACATTTAAACCTCTCCTGTCTACAGGTGAATCAGAGAATCTGACGTACGTCGTCAAGGGTGGCGGAGCCCATGGTGCCGAGATCCAGTTTTGCGGTATTACCCGCCGTGCTTACGCCATTGACGTAGGCATAATTAAGTGGCTGAGCCACCTGTTGACCGCTGCTGTTACTGGCAGCAATCGCAACCTTGTATTTCCCGTCTGGCGCCACGCTGCCATCCGGTAATTTGCCGTCCCACGAGAACGTATGGACGCCGGCGCTCAGTGCGCCCAGATCCTGAGTGCTCACCACGTTGCCTTGCGCGTCGCTAATCGTCGCCGTGGCGGTAGTGGCCGCGTTGGTCAGCTCAACGCCGAATGGCGTCGTGGTGCCTTTGCCGACCAGAATCTGAGAGCCATTCACCATCACGCCATGCCCAATCAGCGTGGAGCTCTGCAGAGACTGGCTGGTGCTGATCTGGCCGGAAATGGATCCCAGCGTGGTATTGAGTTTTTCAATGCCGCTCAGGGTGTTGATCTGTGCCAGCTGCGTTGTCAGCTGGCTGTTATCCATCGGATTGGTCGGATCCTGGTTTTGCAGCTGCGTGACCAGCATGGTCAGGAACTGGTTTTGCAGGTCCTGAGAGCTGTTCCCCGTTCCGGTGCTGGATGAACTCAGTACCGTGGGGTCCAGCTTCTCGTTAACGCCTACCGAAATAGCCATTATTTTTCTCCGTTACTGACCCATCGTCAGCGTTTTCATCATCATCGACTTCACGGTATTCAGCACCTCGACGTTAGCCTGGTAGCTGCGTGACGCCGACATGGTGTTAACCGTTTCGGCTACCACGTCCACGTTAGGCATCTTCACGTACCCTTTGGCATCGGCCATGGGATTACCTGGGTCATACACCAGTTTTGCCGGGGTCGGATCGTCCACCACCTGCGCCACTTTCACTCCACCCGTTGCGGCGCCAGCGGCGGCATCGGTCTGAAAAACGACCTGTTTTGCCACGTAAGGCTGTCCGTCCGGACCGGTTACGCTGTCGGCGTTTGCCAGGTTACTGGCGCTGACGTTTAATCGCTGTGATTGCGCGGTCATCGCTGAACCGGCAATGTCAAAAATATTAAGCAAGGCCATAATTATTGCCCTTGTAACACGCTCATCATGCCCTTGATCTGGCTACTGATAAGCGTGAGGTCGGTTTGATATTTCAGGCTGTTATCCGCGAACTGCGTACGTTCACGGTCCATATCCACGGTGTTACCGTCGGCTGATGGCTGATCCGGAATGCGATACAGCAAGTCCATTGACGGTGCCGAATTCGTCTGCGCTTCAATGTGGCGCGCCGACGTGACTTTAAGCGCCAGGCTACTGCCTTCAGCACGTCCATTCGCCATTGCCCGATTCAGCTCGCTGGCAAAGTCGATATCCCTGGCCTGATAGCCCGGGGTGTCGGCGTTGGCAATGTTTGATGCCAGAATCTCCTGACGTTGAGCTCGCAGGTTAAGGGCTTCGGTACCGAAATGTAGCGCCGCATCGAGTTTGTCGAGCATGCTTCCTCCGCAAATGAGAATTTCGAGCTGGCAGCTTAATCGGGAAAAAGCAAGAGTCATCGTCTGAATAACGCCTCAAATCGTCGCTATTTTTGCTCTTGAGTTTTTTTTTATGCGCGTACACTCGTTGGCATCATCAGTGAGGAAAAGCACATGCGTGGATATTCAGCCCTGTTAGCAAGCCTGCTGGCCCTGATTGCCCTACCCGTAATGGCAGGCGATTTCAGCGCCCAACTGAGCCAGTTTTTTAAGGCACGCGATCCCCAGCACGCGGCCGGAATGAATGTGGTGATTCGTACGCCGCAGGCCCAGTGGCCAGAATGTGAGGCCCCGCAGTTTACCCTGCCGGGCAACAGCCGGGCCTGGGGCAACATGAGCGTGGCGGCTAACTGTGGTGAGAACCGTCGTTATATTCAGGTCCAGGTTCAGGTAACCGGTGACTATCTGGTCGCAACAAAATTAATTGCCCGTGGCAGCACCGTCAGTAAAGAGGATTTCCGTATTGAAAACGGACGTCTTGATAACCTGCCCCCGCGCACACTGTTCACCGATGAGTCCGTAGCGGATTCGGTGGTCCTGCGTGACATCCAGCCGGGACAACCCGTGAGTCAGTCCATGCTACGCCAGCCGTGGCGCGTCAAAGCGGGTCAGGACGTGATGGTGGTGGCCAGCGGAGACGGATTTGACGCCAGCGGCGAAGGCAAAGCGTTAAACAACGGTACGATTTCACAGTGGGTTCGGGTGCGTATGGGAAATGGCCAGGTTGTAAGTGGCCGGGTGAGCGATGATGGGAAAATTCTTATAACACTATAAAACATTAAAGAAGCCTGTTTATCTGCCGATAGAAGAATCAGCTAAGCGATTACGCTATTATGATTCAGGTGGCAGACTCCCCTGACTTTACAGGAGCCCGAATATGAGCATCGACAGAACACAACCGACAAAGCCCGCCAGCACTGTGCAAACACGTGACAGCAGCGAGCAACAAACTACCCGCGTGCGTCAGAGCAGCACCACGACTGCTACAACGCCTGCGGCCGCTCAGGTCAGCCTGAGCAGCGCACAAGCACAGCTGATGCAGCCCGGCAGCCAGGACATTAACGTCCAGCGCGTAGAACAATTAAAAACCGCCATTCGCAATGGCGAGTTGAAGATGGATACCGGCAAAATCGCTGATGCGCTGATTGCCGACACTAAGGCGTATTTAGAGGGTAAATAATCCCCATGAGTAATTTGCTGACCACGTTAGATAAGATGCAGGAAGTGCTGGTGTCTCTGGCCATCGTTCTGGATGAAGAGCAACAGCAGCTGTCGTCTGGAATGATCAACAGCAACAACCTGCAGCGTATTACGGAAGACAAGAGCGCGCTGCTGAGTACGTTGAATTATTTAGACGAGATGCGTCGCAGCAACGAGAAAAGTCTGGGTACATCTGCACCTTATCGTGGTCAAAGTGACATGGCGCGCCGCTGGGAAGGTATTCAGCAGCATACGCGTCGGTTACATAACGCAAATACGCACAATGGTATTCTGTTGCAGCATCAAATTACCTTTACCCATGACGCGTTAGACATTTTGAAGCCGCATCAGACGCAGGCGTTTTATGGTCCGGATGGTAAAGGACAGGGCCAGGCAACGTTAAGTCGTAAAGTCTGACCTGTTTTCCTCCCTCCCGGTATCGCGGGCTGCCTCAGCGAATCTGATGCAGGCGTGACCCAGGCAGGCGTAAAAAAGCCGTCATCTCGCTGAGAAGATGGCTTTTTTTGTATCCGCTCGCCGAAATTTCCCCTCCTCTGCGCCCTGCCTAACCCTTCTTCTCTCTGCTTCGCGCCTGACGGAATGACGCAATGCACTCACGGGTACGCCAGGCGCATCCCGCGATATTCTCCGCAAGGCAGGCGATTCAGCCTGTTCGCCCAAAGGCCTAGGGTTGAACGTCTCAGTTATTGCTGTACGACGTTGTGCAGAGTGCCGACAGACGCGCGTTCACCAGACAGGTAAACCGCGCGCCTTAATCCTTTCCCGGCTTAAAATGCCTCCCAGTTTTCATGTCCACGTTCAGGCGGAATGATTGGCGCCACAGCCGCTTTCAGGGTCGCAGGGAGAGTGGCGTTCGCATGTTTCAAAGGCGGGCTTTCAAGTTTGAAAACCGAAACGGCCTGGGTCAGTTTGTCAGCCTGCTCTTCAAGCGAGGCGGCTGCAGCCGAGGCCTGCTCAACCAACGACGCGTTCTGCTGTGTCACATCATCCATCTCGGTAACGGCCAGGCTGACCTGCTGAATGCCCCGGCTCTGCTCATCGGAGGCCGCCGCGATCTCCGAAATGATGTCATTTACCCGACGGAAAGCTTCTACCGTTTCCATCATGGTGCTACCCGCATTGCTGACAAGCGTGGTGCCGCCGTTGATGAGCCCGACCGAAGCAGAAATGAGCCCTTCGATCTCTTTGGCCGCCTGCGCGCTTCGCTGCGCCAGACTGCGCACTTCGCTGGCAACCACGGCGAATCCGCGGCCCTGTTCTCCTGCCCGCGCGGCTTCCACCGCCGCATTTAGCGCAAGAATGTTGGTCTGGAAGGCAATGCTGTTGATGACGCTGGTGATCTCGGCAATCTTTTTCGAACTGCCGGAGATATCGTCCATGGTTTTCACCACGCGATTAACGATGTTCCCGCCCGTATGGGCTTTGTCAGAAGCGTCAGAGGCCAGCTGACAGGCATGGTGAGCATTGTCAGCGTTCTGTTTCACCGTGGCGGTCAGTTGCTCCATGCTTGCCGCTGTCTGTTCCAGTGACGCCGCCTGTTGTTCTGTTCTTGACGAGAGATCGGTATTCCCGGAAGAAATTTCTCCCGCGCTCTGAAGAATGGCAATGGCACCATCGCGCACGGTTCCAACCGTACTCGACAGCGAGGACTGCATCAGTTGAAGACGCGAGAGCAGCAGGCCTGGCTCGTTTCGGCCACAAACGTCAGGCGGTAGCGTCAAGTCACCATGTGCAATCAGGTCGATACGCGAGAGGGATTGCCGTAACGGGGTGATAATGACCTTTTTCAACAGAACAAAAGCCAGGAGTACGATCGTCACCGATGCCACAAAAGCCGCCAGCATCGTGATATAGCCCGTATTCACCTGATCCACCGCATCCTGTTTTATCGCCTGCGACCGCTGATTGCGCATATCAATCGCTTTCATCAACACATCTTTATAAGCTTTATCGAGTCTGTCGGCTTCCGTTTCATCGGCGATGATTTCTTCAAAGCTCCCCTGTTTCGCCGCGTCAATCATCGGCAGCAAACCTTTACGAAGATAATCGCTGAAACGTGCCTGAAGCTGTGTATCAATATCCGCGCCTTCGGGCGATTTGACGGCGCGATGCAGATAAATGTTAAGCCCTTTCTCTGCCTTCTTCAGGCTGACATCTGTTGCAAGTAAATGCGCTTTATAGTTATCCGTGTCCGCAATGCGCGCGGCGGCACCCGCCTGAATAATTTGCAGCCGCGCCGAACGCATATGTGTCGAACTGTCGAGCAGCCCCTGGCGAACCGCAATCTCGTCAGTCGAATCATCCAGCGAGTGTTTGCCCTGAGCAAGAAACCAGGCCGAAAGGCCTATGCCAGAGACGAATAACAGTAAGATGCAGCCAAATACCAGGCTGAATAAAGGAACAAGCTTAAGGTTATGCCAGAGACTCAGCTTGACGTTGTCATTGGCTGTGATGTGCATTTTCGTCCTCTCCTTATGTGATGAACTGTTTATAGTCATCGGCAGGAAAAGGGCAGTTTTTACGATGAAATTGACCTCAGAATCAATTCCTTACAACATGTCATCATTCTCACGTGATGTTTTTAATAAAGCTAAATATCACGTCAACAGACCTGTTTTTTTAACAATTTTTTAGGAAAAAACATCTTACTGTCACAAAGACGTTCAACGTGAATATCAGGCTGAGCGCGATATTCACGCGGCAGCTTATGACGTTCACTGTCGCCTTGGGTTAAACAACAAAAAGGCCGCAACGTGCGCCGTTGCGGCCTTGCTTACAGGTGACGCGCCGAATGAGGTTCAGCGCAGGTTTATATTCAGACGGTTGTGCGCCGTGCGTAATCCCGCAGGCGAAAACCCATCAGCCCCAGAGCCAGGAAGTAGGCTCCCCCGCCTACCGCACAGACTAATGCGAGTCGCAGCAGGCGCCAGAGCATATTCCCTTGTTCCCAGACGGGCATCCAGTACAGCATGCCAAACAGCGCGGCTGCCATTATCGCGACGGCCACCAGTAAGCGCAGCAGAAAACCCAGCCAGCCCGGCTGCGGCTGGAAGATCTTCTTTTTGCGCAACTGCCAGTAAAGCAGTGCAGCATTGAGGCAGGCCCCCAGACCAATCGAGAGCGCGAGGCCAGCATGCTTAAGGGGGCCGATAAAGGCCAGGTTCATGAGCTGAGTCACGATCAGCGTGATAATGGCAATTTTGACCGGGGTTTTAATGTCCTGGCGCGAATAAAATCCCGGTGCCAGGACTTTCACGACAATCAGCCCCATCAGCCCGACCGAATAGGCAACAAGCGCGCGCTGGGTCATGGCGGCATCGAACGCGGTGAATTTGCCATACTGGAACAGCGCGACAGTCAGGGGACCGGATAACATTCCCAAGGCTACCGCGCTGGGTAACGCCAGCAAAAAGCACAAACGCAGGCCCCAGTCCATTAAGCGTGAATACTCATCGTGATTGCCGCTGGAGAAACTTTTCGCCAGCGACGGTAACAAGATGGTGCCCAGCGCCACGCCCAACACGCCGGAAGGAAACTCCATCAGACGATCGGCATAGTACATCCAGGAGACAGAGCCCGATACCAGGAAAGAGGCAAAAATGGTGTTGATAATCAGCGAGATTTGACTGACGGAGACGCCCAGGATGGCGGGCCCCATCTGACGCATGACGCGCCACACACCTGCATCACGCAGGTTAAGACGCGGCAGTACCAGCATGCCGAGTTTCTTGAGATGCGGTAACTGATAGCCTAACTGCAGCAGTCCACCCACGACGACGGCCCACGCCAGCGCCATCACTGGCGGATGGAAATGCGGCGCCGCAAACAGGGCAAAACCAATCATGCTGACGTTCAGCAGCGTGGGCGCAAAAGCCGGTACGGAAAAGCGGTTCCAGGTGTTAAGTATTGCTCCGGCCAGGGAGGCAAGGGAGATCAACAGAATATAGGGAAAGGTGACGCGCAGCAGCGCGCTGGTCAGGGCGAATTTATCCGCCGTATCCGCGAATCCCGGCGCAGTGACCAGAATGACCCAGGGCGCGGCAACCATTCCCGCAACCGTCACAACAGCCAATGCCAGCGTCAGCAGCCCCGATACGTAGGCAACAAATAACCGCGTCGCCTCTTCTCCCTGCTTGCTCTTGTACTCGGCTAAAATAGGCACAAAAGCCTGCGAGAATGCGCCTTCCGCAAAAATGCGTCGCAGCAGATTCGGTAGTTTAAAGGCAACAAAGAAGGCATCGGTAGCCATACCGGCCCCGAATACGCGCGCCACAATGGCATCACGGGCGAAGCCCAGCACGCGGGAAAACAGCGTCATGGAACTGACCGCTGCCAGCGATTTCAACAAATTCATAATTGACGGGGCATCCTGAAAAAAATCGGCAAATGCGTGACTTAGCACGGGTTATGTCACATCTCGGCCGTTAGTCTACTGCCATCGCGCGAAATGACCAGTGCTGAGTGTTACAAGGCGTTATTCCCGTTCGGCATCGCGCCACATCGATTCGACCACGCGTTGCGCCAGCAGGGCCTGCTCGCCACTGGTCTCCGGCTTTGTCTGATTTTCGACACACTGGATAAAATGCTCTGCGGCCCCGACAAATCCGCGCTGGGCCAGATGGCTCTGCCATGAGGGAGAAGGCGTGATCACCACCCCCGACCCTCGCTCCACTTGCCCGTCGCGCATGTCATGAATATCAATGCATTGGCCATCGCCTATGGCGCTGACGCGTTCGCGCTGGCTTCCTGCCCGACGATGCATGCTGGTCGTGACCTGCAACTGTCCTGCATTGAAATGGTGCTCCGCATACAGCATCTGTCCTTGCTCATTGGTCGAGATGTGCCCCTGACGCGGAAGCGAACGTCCCCCGGCCAGCCACAAGGCGGTGTCGACAACATGGAGATAATCATCCAGTAACGTGAAGCGCAGATCCTGTGGACCCACGCTGTCGCTGCGGTGTTTCTCAACACGCAGCGAAGCAACCGATGCCATCTCGTCTTTGAGCTGCTGATAGGCGGGCGCAAAACGGCGATTAAAGGCCACCATCAGTCGGCGCTGTTTCTTTTCGGCCAGCGTAACAAGCGCCTCGGCCTGACTCAGGGTTTCTGCCAGCGGCTTATCGACACAGACGTCTTTTCCCGCCTGCAGCAGTGCATGCACGACCTCGTAATGACTGGCCGTACTGGTATGAACAAACACGGCATCACAGGCGGCCGCCAGGGCATTCAGCGTGCTGAAACAGGGGATCCGGTAACGTTCGCACACGACCTGCGCGTTCGCCTGGTTCGGCGAAAATGCCCCCACTAACTGCCAGGCACGTGCCTGCGATAATACGGGCAGCCAGGCCTTTTGCGCGATGCCGCCTAAGCCGACCACACCAATACGAATCGTCATTTAGTGTTCTCTTTCCTGTAGCAGCGCCAGCTGCGCCTGTAAGTCTGCCACCTGCTGCTCCAGCGCGACGACGCGTTCCAGTAGGGCGACATCATGTGTGACTGCGTCAACCTGCGTCGGTGCGGGCGCTACCTCGCCGGCCAACAAGTGCATAAAGCGGCTTTCACGCTTGCCGGGCTCACGGGCCAGCCGTACAACCATCGGGCCGTCATCGCGTGACGCCAGCCCTTCCAGGGTCTGTTCGACTTCAGCCACGTCGGCAAACTCGTGCAGGCGTCCGCTTCGCGTGCGCAGTTCACCCGGCGTCTGCGCGCCGCGCAGGAACAGAAGCGTCAGAACGGCTACTTCTGCACTGCTGAGCTGCAGATGTCCAAATGCCGAATTGCAGAAGCGCTGCTCATATTTAACGACCCGCTGGCCGAAGCCACTGTTTGCCGTCGCCAGGTGTTTTTTAACCAGCTGGTCGAGCTCATTCTGGACATCGCTTTCGCTCAGTTCCATCACCGGCTCGCGGTTTGACTTCTGATTGCAGGCGTTAACCACCGCGTTCAACGAAAGCGGGTACTGTTCCGGCGTGGTCACCTGTTTTTCCAGCAGGCAACCTAACACGCGCAGAGCCTGTACCGACAAGGCTATCTTCATTTACCCCTCCTCGGGTTATCCACGACGGTTGGGCGTCCATTCTTTGCAGGTCAACGCCGTCAGGACATGATCCTGCCACTCGCCATTAATCATTAAATAATTTTTAGCATATCCCTCTTTTTCAAACCCGAGGCGCGCCAGCAGATCGCCACTACGCTGGTTGTGCGGCATATAGTTAGCCATGATGCGATGAATATACTGTTGCCGCTGCATATAACGAATCGCCGACTGCAGCGCCTCAAACATCATGCCCTGCCCCTGCCATTTTTCGCCGAGGGAATACCCAAGGTAACAGGCATGAAAGGCCCCGCGCAGGACATTGCTGAAGTTAGCCACGCCGCGTACCTCGGTTTCGTTGCTGTCCATCAACACAAAGTAGAAAGCCGATCCCTGTTTATGCATATCCGCAATCAGGCCGAGCCGCGCCTGCCAGCCAGAGGGATAACAATGGCTGTCATCGCGAACCGGTTCCCACGGCCTGAGAAAATCGCGATTTTCCGCATAGTAATCCGCTAACCGCCACGCATCGCGTTCGTGAACCAGTCTTACCACCAGCCGCTCGGTCGTGAGTCTCACCCTCAGCGCGGCAGAACGATAGCCAAACATCATCTCTCCTGAAATCCATGGCGGGAAGGAAATGCCAGTCTTTGATAACGTTCACTATAACCGTCGCCAGGTCTGCGGTAAAACGTTACGCGCGCAATCACAGACGGGCTGACCGTTTATGCTCCTGTGCGCTGACAGTGAAACCGCTCTTAACTGTTTCACTGCAGTCTGCGCGACACAAAAGATGCGTCGCGTCCCCTGTCCTGCACGTGAACAATTGCCCTTGCTGGCATGGGCGGGTTAGCCGTCACTGATCACGATGTCTGACCTGCCGGACGTGGCCTGGCTGAACCGGTGATCGCCGGCGAAGGGCGGCCAGCCTGCAGCGAAAGGCACGTTCGGTTACCCTAACTCAGCCCATTCCTGATGACAGACTGCACGCATTAGGGCAGGCTATGCCCTGATCTACTTTTTCATTTAAACGAGGGAATTATGAAGAAGGCTTTTCACGGGCTGATTGCCCTGTTTTTCGCGGTATTGCTGAGCGGCTGTAATCAGTTAACCCAGTACACCATCAGCGAGCAGGAGGTCAATCAGGCGCTGCAAAAACACAATAATTTCGAAAAAGACGTTGGCGTCTCAGGGCTGGTGAATGCCCATATTGTCCTGAATAACCTGACCAGTCAGATTGGTCGCGAAGAGCCGGGTAAAGTAACGTTATCGGGTAATGCGAAAATCAACGTGTCTTCGCTGTTTGGTCCACAACAGGCCGATATGCAGCTGAAGATGCGTGCGCAACCGGTGTTCGACAAACAGCAGGGTGCGATTTATCTGCGCGATATGGAAATTGTGGATGCACAGGTTCAGCCAGACAAGATGGCGTCCATCATGAAAACGCTGACGCCCTACCTGAATCAATCGCTGAAAAGCTATTTTGACCAGCAGCCTGCCTATGTGCTGAGTGCCGATCGCAGTAAAGCTGAATCGCTGGCGAAGAAATTTGCTAAAGGGTTGGAAGTGAAGCCAGGCGAGCTGGTGATCCCGTTCACCGATTAGCGCGTTCCGACAAATTTATCGCCTGCCTGATCCGCGCCTTTCGGCGCGGATTGCTTATCAGATGCAAAAACAGGTGCAAACGGTTGCCTGAGTCCTTATGCTTATAACCCGGCCTAAACACGCCATTCGTTTATCCTTCATGCCGGAGCCGTATTAATGACCGCACAACCTCAGCAACTTACTATCCGCCGCCCAGATGACTGGCATATCCATCTTCGTGATGACGAGATGCTTAAAACGGTGCTGCCTTACACCAGCGCGGTGAACGGTCGGGCTATCGTGATGCCCAACCTGGTTCCGCCGGTGGTCAGCGTCGCGGCGGGCGAAGCCTATCGCGACCGCATTCTGGCCGCGTTGCCTGACGGTCATGACTTTACCCCGCTGATGACCTGCTACCTGACCGACTCGTTAGACGCCGAAGAACTGGCGCGCGGTTACCACTCCGGCTTGTTCACTGCGGCCAAGCTCTATCCTGCCCATGCGACAACCAACTCCAGCCACGGCGTGACCAACATTGCGTCAATCGCGTCGGTGCTGGAGCGGATGCAAACGCTGGGCATGCCGCTGTTAGTGCATGGCGAGGTGACTGATTCACATATTGATATCTTTGACCGTGAAGCCCGCTTTATTGAAACGGTGATGGAACCGCTGCGTAAGCAATTCCCTGCGCTGAAAGTCGTGATGGAGCATATTACGACCAAAGATGCCGCAGACTATGTGGAAAGCGCCAATGAAAACCTGGCCGCTACCCTTACCCCCCAGCACCTGATGTTTAACCGTAACCATATGCTGGTGGGCGGAATTCGTCCGCACCTTTACTGTCTGCCCATTCTGAAGCGCAATACGCATCAGCAGGCGTTGCGCAAGGTGGTGGCCAGCGGTCATCCACGTTTCTTCCTGGGTACCGACACCGCGCCTCACCTGAGCCATCTGAAAGAGAGCAGCTGCGGCTGTGCTGGCGTATTCAATGCGCCTACCTCCCTGCCCGCTTATGCCACGGTGTTTGAGGAGATCGGTGCGCTGGCGCATTTTGAAGCGTTCTGTTCCGAGAACGGTCCCCGCTTCTATGGTCTGCCGCTGAACGAAGGCACCATCACGCTGGTGCGTGAGCCCTGGACAGTCGCAGAAACAATTGAAATGGGCTCACATCAGCTGGTGCCTTTCCTGGCCGGTGAAACGCTGAACTGGCGTGTAAAATAATTTCACTTGCCTCCGGCATATTTATACTGTAGTTATATACAGTATCTTATACGGAGGCTTTTATGCGTGTTGAAATTACCGTTGCCAAGACCCAACCTCTACCCGCTGGTGCGATAGAAGCCCTGAGCCAGGAACTGTCGCGCCGTATCGATGAACAATTCCCGCAATTCACCAATCACGTCAAAGTGCGTTACGCCACGGCTAACCAGCTAAGCGTGATGGGCGGAGATAAAGAGACGCGTGAACAAATCAGCGAAATCCTGCAACAAACGTGGGAAAGCGCTGACGACTGGTTCATTACCGATTAACCGCCACTGTGCTGTTTTTTGCCGGGTTTCGCCACCCGGTTTTTTTATCTTCATTTAAAGTCTGCCTAACCCCTCTCCCCATCTGGACTCTGAATGATCAATGTCCTATGCTGGCGCTGATCATGCATAAAAGGAGTTGCATCCCATGACTACAGATAAACCCGAAGAAGCGATGACCTTTGGCGAGTTGTTAACGCTGATTGGTGAACAGCAGCGTCGTTTAACGGTGCTGGAAAATGCGTTCTCCAGCCTGATTTTCTGTCTTGATGACCGGGCCAGTCAGTTACTGGTGCATAATCTTTCTCTTGAAGCCCAGAATCAAAACCATGATGAGCAACTGCAGCAGCAGTTTGCGCGCCTGGCCGAAACGTTACAGAAGCGCAGTGGGACAACCGGCGCGGAGACCGCCCTAATCTGACGTGCGGTTAACGCCAGTGATGAACAACTTTTACTGTTTAAATAGGACGATTACCTACCTGTCATTCTGGTATTATATCTTCTCAGCTTTACCGTTTTAGAGACAAACATTCTGCTTTCAGGCGTTCCGTGATACGTTTTAATCAGTAAATCGCTATATTGCTGTTATAATTGTTTCGCAGTGGAAATAAAAAAGCCGCATTGAACCTCATCATGCACTTCGTTTAACGAGTAATAAGGAGGTTATAATGGACAGTCGCAAAGATGTAATTCAGACCCATCCACTGGTGGGCTGGGATATCAGTACTGTTGACAGCTATGATGCGATGATGATCCGCCTGCACTCCCTTTCGTCGCAAGATCAAACAGAAGAAGACGCAGACGTTGGCCCGACTTACTGGCTGACGACTGATGTAGCAAAGCAGTTCATCTCCATTCTTGAAGCCGGTATCGCCAAGATAGAATCTGCCGAGCAAGTAGAACGACTACTAAAGAAGCATTAATACTGCTGCATCAGCAAGGCACCCTTCAGGGTGCCTTTTTTATTGGGCTTTCTGGTATGCTGTTGATTATGTAACCCTTTCAGGAGTTCCATTTTCATGATTTACGATCTTATTGTGGTCGGGAGCGGCTCAGTCGGCGCAGCAGCAGGCTATTACGCCACGCAGGCCGGCCTCTCCGTACTGATGATTGACAGCGCCCATCCGCCTCATACTCAGGGCGCCCACCACGGCGAAAGCCGCCTGATTCGTCATGCTTACGGAGAAGGCGAGCGCTATGTGCCGCTGGTATTGCGTGCGCAGACGTTATGGGATGCGCTTGAGCAGCAGGCTGGCGAGCGCATTATGCACCGGTGCGGCGTCCTGAATATCGCCCCTGCTCACTCCGTGTTTATTCAAAACGTCATCAACAGCGCAAAAGCCTGGCAGCTTCCCGTCGAGATATTACAGGCCGCGGAGGTCAGAAAACGCTGGCCGCAGTTTAACGTCCCCGATGAGTACCTGGGCGTATTTGAGCCACAGTCCGGTTTTTTAAAAAGTGAACAGGCGGTGCGGAGCTGGATTCAGCTGGCGGAAAAACAGGGCTGCGCGCAGCTGTTTAACTGCCCCGTCACGCAAATCAGTCGTGAAGGCGATTTACAGCAGGTCACCACGATTGACGGCATTTACCGTGGGCGAAAAATGCTGGTGAGCGCCGGGACTTGGGTCAGCAAACTGGTGCCGAATTTGCCAGTGGCACCAACGCGTAAGGTCTTTGCCTGGTATCAGGCTGATGGTCGTTACAGTGAAAACAATGCCTTTCCCGGATTCACCTGCGAAATGGCCGATGGCAGCCAGTATTATGGTTTCCCTGCCGATAACAACGCCCTGAAGTTAGGCCGCCATGATGGGGGCCAGTTGATGACCCAACCCGAAGATCGCAAACCCTTCGGTAGCCTGGCCGCCGATGGCAGCGAAACATTCCGCTTTTTGCGCCAGTTTTTACCCGGCGTTGGCGTGTGTTTGCACGGGGAAGCCTGCAGTTATGATGTCAGCCCCGATGAAGACTTTATTATCGATACCGTGCCGGGCGATCCTGACCGTCTGGTGATAACGGGCTTAAGCGGACACGGTTTCAAATTTGCCAGCGTTTTAGGCGAGCTTGCCAGTCAGTTTGCGCAGAATCAGCCTTTCAGTTTTGATCTCACACCGTTCAGGCTGTCACGCTTTCAGTAAATAGGGTGCGGCAGCCCGGTTTTACGCGGCGCCGCACTGACATATATTTACATTCCATTTTTTTCTGACGCCCTTCCTGCCGTAATATCCACGCAAACAGGCCCGTTTATCCACTTATCCACGTCTCAGCGCCGGCGTAAAACAGCCTTGTTCAATAATATTGTGCTTACGCGCACCGCTACGCGAGCCGATTTCATTAGTACAGGAGATATTTATAGAAAAGTAAGCATTATTGCTTTTGTGTTTCATTCTGTAGATTCTTATTTCTACATATTCTTAAGATACCGCTGCAAAAATGTTGCTAAGAAATTCACCCGGTCGTTATGGATGGCTCTCCATTTTCCTACACTGGTCAATGGCATTGGTTATCTATGCCATGTTCGCCCTGGGATTATGGATGGTTGGGCTGAGCTATTACGATACCTGGTATCACAATGCGCCAGAGATTCATAAGAGCATCGGGGTCATTCTGATGCTGGCCCTGATTATTCGCCTGATATGGCGCGTGGTTTCGCCGCCGCCTAAACCCCTGAGCAGTTATTCCCCTCTTGTGCGCATCACGGCTGTCGTGGCGCACGGATTACTCTATGGCCTGCTGATCGCCATCCTCTTCAGTGGCTATTTAATCTCTACCGCCGACGGCAAACCGGTTTCGGTGTTTGGCTGGTTCTCTCTGCCTGCTGTACTGACCGGCGCGGGCGAACAGGCAGATTTAGCGGGAGATATTCATTTATGGCTGGCCTGGAGCATCGTGATCCTGTCGGTGTTACATGGCCTGGCCGCACTAAAGCACCACTTTATCGATCGCGATATCACCCTGAAAAGGATGCTGGGTCTGGGCATCCGTTCACCCTCTGAAAAGGAAAAATAATATGTTCAAAAAAACGCTTCTGGCCATCACAGGTGCCGGCCTGCTGCTGGGTTCCCTGACCGCCAGTGCCGCTGATTACAAAATTGATAAAGAGGGCCAGCACGCCTTTGTACAGTTTCGTATCAAGCACTTAGGCTACAGCTGGCTGTACGGCACCTTTAAAGATTTCGACGGTTCGTTCAGCTTCGATGCCAGTAATCCTTCAGCCGATAAAGTGGATGTGACCATCAACACCAACAGCGTGGACACCAACCATGCCGAGCGTGACAAGCATATTCGCGGTCCTGAATTCCTGAATGTGGCCAAACATCCCACTGCGACCTTTAAATCAACCTCGGTGAAGAAAGACGGCGATAAACTGGCCGTTACAGGAGATTTAACGCTGAATGGCGTGACCAAACCTGTGACGCTGGAAGCCAAAATGATGGGTGAAGGTAAGGATCCGTGGGGCGGCTATCGTGCCGGTTTTGAAGCGGAAGGCGAGATTGCGCTGAAAGACTTTAATATTACTCAGGATCTTGGGCCAGCCTCTCAGAACGTTGAGTTAATCATCTCAGTAGAAGGCGTACGTCAGTAATCTTAAGCCGCCTGAAGCCAGGCTTCAGGCGGCTCCGGCTATTTGCGGGTTGGCGCAGGAATGGTCATGTTCAGCAAGCCACGCGACTTGTTGAAAATTTTATTGCCATTCTCACGTCCTGCCCGGCGAGCGCGTTGCTCTTCGGGTGACAGGCGGGCTTCCTCCTGACAGAGCGGGCTACAGCAGTGCTCGTACTTTTCAGCACAACGTTCACACTGGATAAACAGCAGGTGACAGCCGTCATTAACGCAGTTTACGTGGGTGTCACACGGCGTCCCGCACTGGTGGCAGTGGGATAACACATCATCCGAAATACGCTCGCCCATGCGTTCATCAAAGACAAAGTTCTTGCCTTTGAAACGCACCGGAAGATTTTGTTCCCGTGCGCGGCGCGCATACTCAATAATGCCGCCTTCGACGTGATAAACATCTTCGAACCCGTTATGGCGCATCCAGGCGCTGGCTTTTTCGCAGCGAATCCCCCCGGTGCAGTACATGACGATTTTTTTATCCTTCTTATCCTTCAGCATGTCCACCGCCATCGGCAACTGGTCACGGAAGGTATCGGCAGGCACCTCAAGCGCATTATCAAAGCGCCCGACTTCATACTCGTAATGATTTCGCATATCCACGAATACCGCATCGGGATCGTCAAGCATAGCGTTCACTTCCGCCGCTTTCAGATAGTTGCCGACGTCGCTGGCATCAAAAGTTTCATCGTCGATGCCGTCCGCGACAATGCGGTCACGTACTTTCAGACGCAATACCCAAAACGATTTGCCATCGTCGTCGAGCGCGATATTCATACGCAGATGATTTAACGCCGGATCAAAACCGTACAAATAGGCCTTCATCGCCTCGTACTGGCTGGCGGGCACGCTCAGTTGGGCGTTGATGCCTTCGTGCGCAACGTAAATACGCCCAAACACCTTCAATGCGGTTAACCCGAGATAGAGTTCGTCGCGAAACGCTTTTGGATCGGCAATAGTGAAATACTTGTAAAAAGAGACTGTGGTGCGCGGCTCGGTTTCCGCCAGCATGCGCGCCTTCAGCTCTTTATTGGAAACAAGGTTGTGTAACACTGGCATGGTGTTCGTTCCTGTTATCAATAGAAGAAATTTAGCGCGCACATGATACCTGAATTGAAAAAAATGCGAAGCGTATAAGAAAAATTGATAGTTTAACCTGTACATTTTCGCCGGTCCGGGTATTCATACTTCTCTTTTTGCTCCCGACAACAACCTGCGAAATGCTGTAACATTTCAGCAGTGGGAAAAAAATGGCACAATAACCGCAACTGACGAAAAACAGCACCGCTGGTGCACGACGCAGGATAATAATATTTAAGATGACCCAATTGCCCCAATTTTCACGCGCGCTTTTGCATCCCCGCTATTGGTTAACCTGGCTGGGCATAATTCTGTTGTATATCCTGGTATTGCTGCCCTATCCACTACTCTATGCACTTGGTTGCCGTATTGGTCGCCTTGGTATGCGCTTCATGAAGCGACGCGTGGCCATTGCGCGCCGTAATCTGGAGCTCAGCTTTCCCGAGATGCCGGAAGTCGATCGCGAAGCCATGATTAAGCATAACTTTGAATCGGTAGGGATGGGGCTGATTGAAACCGGCATGGCCTGGTTCTGGCCCGACTGGCGCATCCACAAATGGCACAAACCTTCTGGTCTGGAACATATTCAGCAGGCCCATGATAGCCAGCGCGGCGTGCTGTTAATTGGCATGCATTTCTTAACGCTGGAGATCGGTGCTCGCATGTTTGGCATCCATAATCCCGGCATTGGCGTCTACCGGCCTAACGACAATAAATTAATCGACTGGCTGCAGACGCGCGGTCGTATGCGCTCAAACAAAGGGATGTTAGATCGTAAAGATCTCAAAGGCATGATTCGGGCGTTAAAGCGCGGCGATATCATCTGGTACGCGCCCGACCATGATTATGGCCCGCGCAGCAGCGTATTTGTGCCCTTCTTTGGCGTGGAAAAGGCGGCAACAACCGTGGGTACGCATATGCTGATCCGCACCGGTAAACCCGCCGTCATCCCCTTTGTTCCACGTCGCCTGCCCGAAGGACGCGGCTACGAACTGATTATTCTGCCTGACGTCAGCGCGAATTTCCCCCTGACCAGCGACGAAGACACGGCTCTGCGCATGAACAAGGTGGTTGAAGAAGGCGTGCTCATCGCCCCTGAACAGTACATGTGGCTGCACCGCCGTTTCAAAACCCGGCCAGAAGGTGAGCCTTCACGCTATTAGATCCGCTGCTCAGCCGCTGTTCGCGTTTACTGCGAGCAGCGGCTGCCGGGCGATAACGGACTGAACAGTTCCAACGTAATCAGGCGATGAATATGATTATCCGAGGCGGCGATGTCCAGCCCTGGCATGTTGAGTATGCAAAGCCCGTCGAGCCCACAGACCAGACTAATTAGCCGCCAGGCAATATTGTCCGCTTTATCAAGTAGCCTGAACTCACCGGCTTCCTCCCCCGCCTTGATGACGGCGACGGTTTCCTGCTGCCACATCTCCATTGCAACGATATAGGCGCCGCGCATTTCTGCATCGCGTCCTGCCAGGATCTGGGCTTCGCGCCACAACCGAATGTAGGGCTCAAACCGGCCATCATCGCTACCCAGCATGGAGAAGAGTCGCTCACGCCAGCTGGCGTTTTCCGTTACGGTTTCGGTGTCCAGTATTCTTCGGCTCAGGCGAATAAACGCCTGGGACTTAAGCTCGCCAATACCCGAGAAGTGATGATGCACCTGACCGACGGCAACCTGCGCCTCTGCGGCGATACGTCTTACCGTCATGGCCGCATAGCCTTCCTGAAGGGCAACGGTCATTGCGGCCTGCAGTATGCCTTCCCGGCGCTCATCCCGACTTAAATAGTTCATCTCAACCTACCTGAAACGGTAAAGCAACGAGTCTAACAAAAAGCTGGACAAGCGTTCAACATTAAGTAGGATCCGTTTTGGACATGTGTTCAACTTTATTTCAAAGGGATCGTAATGCTTCGTCAGTGGGTCGCGTTGGTGATTATCGTCATGCTGTATATCCCGGTCGCAATCGATGCCACGGTGCTGCATGTTGCCGTACCGACGCTGAGCATGACGCTAAACGCCAGTGGCAACCAGCTGCTGTGGATCATTGATATCTACTCACTGGTCATGGCCGGTATGGTGTTACCTATGGGTGCACTGGGCGATCGTATCGGATTTAAACGCCTGCTGATAACGGGTAGCCTGCTGTTTGGCCTGTCATCGCTGGCGGCGGCGCTGGCCCCTTCGGCTGCGTGGCTGATAGCAACCCGCGCGTCACTGGCCATCGGGGCGGCCATGATAATCCCGGCAACGCTTGCCGGGATCCGGACACTGTTTGTTGAAGCGCGCGATCGCAATATTGCGCTGGGCGTCTGGGCCGCCGTCGGTTCCGGTGGCGCCGCGTTTGGCCCGCTGCTTGGCGGTGCCGTACTGGAACATTATGACTGGGGGGCGATTTTTTTCATTAACGTCCCGCTTGTCGTTGTGATGGTTGCGCTCGCCGTCTGGCTGATTCCGGGACAGCCGGGGCGACCGGAGCAAAAACTGAATCTGCCCCATGCGCTGCTGTTGATCGTCGCCATACTGCTGTTGGTCTACAGCGCCAAAACGGCGCTCAAGGGTGATGTATCGCCGTCGCAGGTCACGGCAGCCCTGATCGCAGGCGCCGCGATGCTTGCCTTGTTTATCCGTCTTCAACGGCGAGCGGAACAGCCGATGATCGATTTGCAGCTGTTTTGCCATCGCATAATTTTAAGTGGTGTGGTGATGGCCCTGACCGCGATGATCGCGCTGGTGGGGTTTGAACTGCTTATGGCGCAGGAGCTGCAGTTTGTTCATGGCTTCACGCCCTTCGAAGCCGGAAAATTTATGTTGCCGGTCATGATTGCCAGCGGCTTCAGCGGCCCCATCGCAGGGATCCTGGTCGGCAAGCTGGGTCTGAGGCCGGTCGCAGTTGGCGGCATGGGATTCAGCGGTATCAGCTTTCTGGGGCTGTCGATGCTGGACTTCAGCACCCAGCAGTGGCAGGCCTGGAGCCTGATGGTGCTGCTGGGCTTTAGCGCATCCAGTGCCCTGCTGGCGTCGACCTCTGCCATTATGGCGGCCGCGCCAAAAGAAAAAGCCGCCGCAGCCGGCGCCATTGAAACCATGTCCTATGAGCTGGGTGCCGGACTGGGCATTGCCCTCTTTGGTCTGCTGCTGACCCGTAGCTTTACCGCTTCGATTGTGCTGCCGTCGGCACTGGACCCTGGGCTTGCAGAAAAAGCCTCATCCTCCATCGGTGAGGCCATTAAAGTGGCACAGACGCTGGAGCCTGCACTCGCCGGGGCAACGATTCAGGCGGCAAAAGCGGCCTTTATCACCTCTCACAGCGTGGCGCTGGTCAGCGCGGCTGTGCTGTTACTCCTGCTGGCTGCGGGTATTGGATTTAGCCTGGCAAAGAGCACCCAGAAGTAACCGATGCGTTGCCGCGAACCGGCGCTGCAACGGGAGAACGATCCCGCAGTAACGATCGTGATAATATTCGCGATCGTTACTGCCTGAAGCCCTGTGATCAGGCTGGCGATAGCGCCGCTGAGCGGCTCAACAACGGAAAAATCTATGCTCTGGCTTATCTCTAAATATGCGATAACTGCCCTGATGGTGGTGATTATTTCTGAAGCGGCTAAACGTAGCGATCGCCTGGGTGGGCTCCTGGCCGCCCTGCCGCTTGTCACCATCCTGGTGTTGATCTGGATGAAACTTGAAGGACAGAGCCAGACGAAGATCGCCGCTCATGCCTGGTATACATTCTGGTATGTGGTACCGACCCTGCCGATGTTTATACTCTTCCCGTTTTTGTACCAACGTACCGGCTTCTGGCTCACGCTGGGGCTGAGTTGCCTGATCACGATCGTCCTGTTCATGCTGTGGGCAGGTTTTCTGAAAAGGTTTGGTATTGACCTGTTGTAGGCCAGCAGGTGTTCACACAACACCGAGCTAGAGCAGCTAACGGATGCGATTCAGGACTGGCTGTATGTGCAGAACGTTCGTCCTCTAAAGTGGCCCGACTTTCCCTCCTGAGATTTTCGTCTATTCTTCACTGAAATCACGTTAATCAGGCAAGGAGAGAAGCATGAGTATGTTCACTACACTGGAAGAAGCGATTGATGCTGCGCGTGAAGAGTTTCTCGCCAGCCATCCGGATATTGAGCAAGACGATGCGGCCATCAACCAGTTTGGCCTGCAAAAATATGTGATGCAGGACGGTGACATCATGTGGCAGGCAGAGTTCTTCGAAGACGAAGGGGATTCGGGCGAGTGTTTGCCTGTGCGCAGCAATGAAGCCGCTCAGGCTATCTTTGACGGCGATTTTGATGAGATTGAACTGCGTCAGGAGTGGTTAGCAGAAAATACGCTGCACGAGTGGGATGACGGTGAGTTTCAACTTGAACCTCCGCTGGACAGCGAAGAAGGTAAAGCCGCGGCGCAGGAATGGGAAGACGATAACAGCGACTCTGACCGCAGTTACTCGTAAGGGCCATGGCTGGCATCTACCGGAATCAGCAGCGTGTCGACCACCAGTGACAGCGGCAGGTCGAGAATGGTGATAACCCGCCATGCGCCATCACGGATATCCCACTTTACGCCGGGGTAAAACTGATTACCGTGTCCCTGCCCGGGCACGGTACGGCTGATGATACTGCCGCAGCCGCTCAGCGTAACGACGGCGAGGGATAACAGGATGACTTTAGCGAATGTATTCACAATAGCGACTCAGGTTAAACAGGCGCTATTTTAATCATGAGTTGAGCCGGGTTGCCATCCCCATTCGTGCAAAGTGCAAAATAATGTTGCCGTCTGTAACCGGCGACGGGCGTAAAAAAAGCGGCATTTCTGCCGCTTTCTTCGTTGCTACGCCTGATGCGGTAAGGCATCGGGGTTGAGAGGCATTTTTTGATAGCTCTCTACCCACTGATGATACTTTTCACCACTTTCCCACAGGCGAGTATGCACACGCGCCAGCACCACCGGATCGCTGATCAGCTGCAAGCGCTGCTCTCGATTCAGTTTTTCCGGCGCATCGCTCAGTGCCTGATCGACGCGGCGATCGCGCGCATGATCCAGTAACTGACTCTGCTTGTGGCGTGAGGTCGCGAGCGCGGTCGCCAGAGCGTTAAACGCAGGATGGAACAGCGCATGCATAAAGCCATTTTTCAGCACGCGCTGACGGTTGAGTTCCACATAGCGATCGGTATCCACCAGCTCTTTCGGCGGATCGTACTCTTCCGGGATCAGGAACAGCTTCGCTTTCTTACTCTTGATGCCGAGGCCAGAGCGGCTCGACATCACCGATACAAACGGCGACAGAATAAGCGAGAACACGATTGGCGCCAGCCACCACAGGAAGTTGAGATCCAGCCACCCCATCCCGGCAGCCCAGACAATGCCCAGGGCCATCTGCGAACCGTGACGCTTGAAGGCTTCGCTCCAGGGTGTGGCATCATCGTCACGCTGCGGTGAGTTCCAGACCACTTCCCAGCCCAGGAACGCGCTTACCACAAATACGGTGTGGAACAGCATACGCACCGGTGCCAGCAGCACCGAGAACAGCATCTCCAGCAGCAGCGAGACGAACAGACGTAGCGCACCGCCGTAGGGTTTCGCCCCCTTACACCAGATCAGCACGACGCTGAGCAGTTTCGGCAGGAACAGCAGCACCAGCGTGGTCGAGAACAGCGCAATCGCCAGTTCAGGACGCCACTGGGGCCAGACCGGGAACAGCTGCCTTGGCTGCAGGAAGTAGGTGGGCTCCATGAGCGTATGCACCACCTGTAACGCGGTGGACAGTGCCAGGAACAGGAACCACAGCGGTGCCGACAGATAAGACATCACGCCCGTCAGGAAGACGGCACGGTGCACCGGGTGCATTCCTTTCACCAGAAACAGGCGGAAGTTCATCAGGTTACCGTGACACCAGCGGCGATCGCGCTTAAGTTCGTCCAGCAGGTTTGGCGGGAGCTCCTCATAGGAACCCGGCAAATCATAGGCGATCCATACGCCCCAGCCAGCACGGCGCATCAGTGCCGCTTCCACGAAGTCATGCGACAGGATGGAACCGGCAAACGAGCCTTCACCCGGCAGCGGTGCCAGTGCGCAGTGCTCGATAAACGGCTTCACACGAATGATGGCGTTATGGCCCCAGTAGTGCGACTCACCCAACTGCCAGAAGTGCAGACCGGCGGTAAACAACGGGCCGTAAACGCGGGTCGCAAACTGCTGACAACGCGCATAAAGCGTGTCCATGCCCGAGGCTTTTGGCGAAGACTGGATGATACCGGCATTAGGGTTAGCATCCATCATGCGCACCAGGCCCGTCAGACATTCACCGCTCATGACGCTGTCGGCGTCCAGCACCACCATGTAGCTATAGTTGCTGCCCCAGCGACGGCAGAAGTCATCGATGTTGCCGCTTTTACGCTTCACACGGCGACGACGACGGCGATAGAATATCTTGCCCGCGCCACCGACGTCACGTACCAGCTCCATCCAGGCTTTCTGCTCAGCGATAGCGATATCGGCATCGTAACTGTCACTCAGGATGTAAACATCAAAGTGCTCAGCATTGCCGGTACGCACCACTGATTCCCAGGTCGCCCGTAAACCGGCAAAAACGCGTCCTACATCTTCATTACAGATCGGCATGATCAGCGCGGTACGGTGCGCGGGATTAAGGGGTTCATCGCCGACGGTAGAATAGGAAATGCTGTATTTATCCCGACCAATCAGCAGTTGCAGGAAGCCCATCAACGCCGTCCAGAAACCCGCCGACACCCAGCAGAACAGGATCGCAAACAGGAACAGAATCCCGGTCTGCAACACATAAGGCAGAATCTGCATAACAGACTGCTGCCAGTTCTGGTTGATCATGTCCATGGGATCCAGCAGCGTCCAGCCCTGGTAAGGCAAAATGGTTTTCATGTACCACGTCGCCACCACGGTCTGCATAATCGTGAGGATCAACAGAATATAACGACGAATGGACCCCACGTGGCGCCACTTCTCTTCCGCGCGCTGCTCTTCGGCCGAAGCATAACGGGGAACAGACTTGTGTCCCCGTAGCGAGTCCCAGGCGCGAGCCAGCGGGTTAGTGCGCCAGGCTTCCGGGAACATCAATGAACGCTTCACTTTTGGCATCGCCTTTAACGTGGTGCGATCAAGATAGTCCTTGCCTAACTGTTGTCCCCCGGCAAGTGAATCGGGCCAGGCCATTTCCACTCGCGACGACACCGATTTTAAAGGTGCATCCTCAGGGCGATCGCTGGCAGCCACATCCTGGCCCAGCGATTCGTGTAACTGGTGAAACGTCTGCGCATTTTGCAACGAAGCGGCCAGACGCGTTTTTCCTGCCGCATCCAGCGGCAGGGCTTCTACATAGCGTTGAGGTGTAAAAGTCAAATTATTCATTGGCAGGTAACTGATAGCTCCAGGTTTCCGTCAATGTCTTGTCACCGCTGACCAGCGCTGCACGCATCTCTGTCGCCTGCTTGTTATCTTTCACGCGCAGACGCAATACCAGACGCCAGCCTTTGGTGACCGGATTGTAGCGAACGCTTTGTTCGACCACTTCGGCGTTCTTGCCTACGCTGACCTGCGGCGCAACCTGACTGTCGGCAGGCATTTCACTCATGTCTTTGCCGACGAAATCGATGGTGAAGGCAACAGTGCCATCCGGTTGACGGACTAAATTCGACTGCTTCACATCGCCCGCTGAACGCAGCGTATCTTTCACCCAGGCAACATCGTCAGAATGCAGTTTGTTTTCATTACGGCCAAAGTGCAGACGGTATTTGAAATCCATCGCTTTACCCGGTTCCGGCAGGTTTTCCGGTGTCCAGAACGTCACGATGTTATCGTTCGTCTCATCTGCGGTAGGAATCTCAACCAGCTCAACGCGCCCTTTACCCCAGTCGCCGATTGGCTCAACCCAGCCGCTTGGACGCAGGTCGTAACGGTCATCCAGGTCCTGATAGTTATTGAAATCACGTCCGCGCTGTAACAGCCCGAAGCCTTTTGGATTTTCAATGGTATAGGTGCTGACGGCCAGGTGACGCGGGTTATTCAGCGGACGCCAAATCCACTCGCCGTTGCCGCTGTGAATCGACAGACCGTCTGAATCATGCAGTTCAGGACGGAAATTAGACACTGGCGACGGCTGATTGCGGCCAAACAGGAACATGCTGGTTAACGGTGCAATACCCAGTTTACCTACGTTGTCGCGTAAATAGACTTTGGTCTGCACATCAACCGTGGATTCCTGGCCTGGATGGATGGTAAAGCGATAAGCACCGGTCGCGCGTGGAGAATCCAGCAGTGCGTAGATCACCAGCTGCTTGTCCTGCGGTTTGGGTCGTTCAATCCAGAACTCTTTAAAACGCGGGAACTCTTCGCCTGATGGCAGCGCGGTGTCGATAGCCAGACCACGGGCAGACAGGCCATAAACCTGACCGGCACCGATCACGCGGAAATAGCTGGCGCCGAGGAAGCTGGCGATTTCGTCATCTTTCTTGTTCTTGCTGTTCAACGGATACAGCACTTTAAAACCCGCAAAGCCGAGGTTTTTCACCGCATCGGCATCGTGTTTCACATTGCCGAAGTTGAAATAATCAGGACTGTATTTGATTTCGCGTACGGTATTGGCGGTGATCTCGTTAATTTTCACCGGCAGATCAAAGTACATCCCCTGATGGTAGAATTCGAGTTTGAACGGCGTACGCAGTTTGCCCCAATACGCTTTATCGTGGTTGAACTGAATCTGCTGGTAGTCAGCAAATTTCATATCACGAAATTGAGAGGGTAAATTGCTTTTTGGCGCTTCGAAGCTTTTTCCGGACAGATCTTTGGCTTGTTTTGCCACATCATCAAAATTAAACGCCCAACTGTTGTTGGCATACAAAGCCAGCAGGACTGCCGCGCCAATCCAGCGCATTTTCGTCAGCCCAACATTATTTTTTTCTTTAGTCAGCACATCCCCCCCTTTCGTGTGCTTAATACAAACCCGCTTATCTTAATGGATAATTCGGCTTTCCGACAGCACATGCACAACAATGTTCCCGATAATCCTCTGCTCGAGGGGTGATTTTAGGACAATTAAACGTTACGGGCTCAACTGAGATTCAACTGATAGTATACTCTGTTATCTGCAGCTAGAATTTCCTTCCGACATAATACGGTTTCAGGGCGAAACCGGCTAAAAACGTACTAACGAACTGGAACTTTATGAGTACAACAAAAACTGAGCGTGAGTATTTTCTCGACTCGATCCGGGCCTGTTTGATGTTATTGGGCGTGCCGTTTCACGTTTCCCTGATCTATTCGTCGCAGAAATGGGCCGTCAACAGCAGCGACGCTTCGCTATGGCTTACGACCCTGAATGATTTTATTCATGCGTTCCGCATGCAGGTGTTTTTTGTCATCTCCGGCTACTTCTCTTACATGCTCTATCTGCGCTATCAGCCCCGACGCTTTCTGAAAGTTCGTCTGGAGCGGGTCGGCATTCCGATGCTGACGGCGGTGCCCTTAATTACGCTGCCACAGTTCTTTATGCTGAAGGCATGGACAAGCAAATACGCGGACTGGAGCGCCCTGCCGCCCTACGCGAAATTCAACAACCTGATGTGGGAGCTGATCTCCCACCTGTGGTTTTTACTGGTGCTGTTAATTCTTACCACACTCGGCATGATCACGTTCCGCTGGTTGCGGGATCAAAAGCGTAACATTGATTATCAACGCGTGGGCTGGGGGAAACTGGCGCTTGGCCTGTTGTTCTGGGGCCTGATGTGGGGCGCATTTCGACGCGTTGTCTTTTACACGAATCCAACCCTGTTAAGCGATGCGCTGTTTAATTTCGTGGTGATGCAGTCCCTGTTCTACCTGCCCTTTTTTATGCTGGGCGCACTCAGTTGGAAACATCAGGCGCTGAAACAGCTGTTCGTGCGGGTGAATCCCGTGCTGTTCATTGGCGCAGTGCTGCTGCTGGTGGCATATATTGTCAATCAACGCACAAGCAGTGGTGAAGGCTGGTTGTATGAGCTGGACGCGTTAATCAGCAGCATGATGGGACTTTGCATGCTGAACGTCTGCTACAGTCTGGGACATAAACTGCTTAACTCACATTCGCCAGGCATTATGTATCTGGTTAACGCCTCGCTGTTTATTTATCTGGTGCACCATCCCCTGACGCTGTTGTACGGCATTTATGTGACGCCTGTACTGCATAACAATACGCTGGGCTTCCTGCTGGGTCTGGTCATGGTATTTGGCGTGTCATTCACGTTGTATGAGTTGCACCTGCGTATTCCTCTTCTGCGTTTTCTGTTTTCCGGTAAGCCGCAGAAGCGCTAATGATAAGGCGATCGCTGCCGATCGCCTTGCTTCAAAGCAGCCACTCAATAGGTAATCGCCACACCAGTCGAACCTGCAGACGCTGCCACCAGCTGCAGCCGGGTTCATGCTTGTGAACAACCTGCTGCGCCTCGCCGGGATACTCCAGCCAGTTAACTCTTCCCCACTTGTCCAGCCGCAACGTCCAGGCCCGATCGCGCATTGAGTCGCTAAAACGCTGATGGGTTTCGGCGGCCAGTTTTTCACTTTCAATGACCAGCCCCATTTCGGTGTTGAGCACCGCCGAGCGTGGATCGAAGTTAAATGAGCCGATAAACAGGATTTTTTCATCCACTGAAAAGGTTTTCGCGTGCAAACTTGAGCCTGAATTACCGGTCAAGCCGCGATCGTGCGGCGTATCATTCAGGCCGGCCTGGGGTTTTAATTCGAAAAGCGAAATCCCGTGCCGCAACAGTTTTTTCCGCCATTTTGCATAGCCCGCATGCACAATGGACACATCGTTTGCCGCCAGCGAGTTCGTTAACACCGCGATCTTCACCCCTTTGCGCTTCATCGCCAGCAGTTGGGCAACGCCCGCGCGGGTCGGCACAAAGTAAGCGGAAATGATGTCGAACTGATGCTGAGGCGCGCCGATCACTTCCATCATACGCTGAGGCAGAAGTGACTTACGCCGGGCTTTTCCCAGGCCCTTGCGCGGATCGTCACTCAATAGTCGCGTTTTGGCCCAGACAAAAGGCAGATCGTCCTGAGTCAGTTGATCGATCAGCGAGGACTTATTCAGGCGCTGAAGATAATGCTGTACGGTCTCGCTTTCACGCCACTCCGGCGGTAACACCACATCCGGATGCGCCGACATCGGCTGATCCAGCACCTCGCTTAGCGGCGAAACGGGTTTACTGTTCCAGTAGCGTTCAAAATCTTCGGCCACTTCGTTAACCACCGAGCCGATAGCCAGCACGTCGAGATCGGCAAACAGGGGTTCGTTGCCCGTACCAAAATATTCGTCGCCAATGTTACGTCCACCGACTACCGTCGTGACGCCATCCGCCGTGAAGCTCTTATTATGCATCCGCCGGTTGAGGCGGGCGAAGTCGGTGAGATAGCCCAGCGCGCGCAGGGTACGAAAGGAGAACGGATTGAACAGCCTGACGGTAATGTTGGGATGGTGATTCAGCTGCGCCAGCGTATCATCCAGCCCTGGCGTATTGTTATCGTCCAGCAGCAGCCGTACGATCACCCCGCGATTGGCGGCCGCCAGCATGGCACTGAACAGCAACCTGCCCGACATATCGTTTTGCCAGATATAGTATTGTATATCCAGCGTCTTCGCGGCTTTCTCCATCAGCAGGTAACGTGCGGCAAAAGCATCCAGCCCGTCACTGAGTGGATGAATGCCGCTCAACCCCGGATGGTGCAAACAAAGCGGAACCAGCCGCTCTTCAAGCCAGCTCTGCCGTGATGGGCTCTGGGGCAAATCAAACGCTTCGGTCATGGATATTCCCTGAATCATACTGTCATTTATTATTATTCCTCCGGGCGCCAGAGTATGCCAGCGCCGGTTGCACATCAGCCATGCTGATGGCACCGTTTTTTAGTCTAGACTTAGTCGAACGATCTGTGACTGTCATTTGTCCGGCAGGAGAGGAATATGAGTCAATCGCCCTTAACTGACGACCGTTTACGCCATCATCCCCGCCTGTTCCAGAGCTTTTTTCAGGGCAGCTTCCCCTGTTCCACCGCCTGCCGCACGCCGGGCAAACGGCTGGATATGGTGATCAGCAGCGGGCACGATATGCTGCTTAAAAAAGACTATGCGGCACTGGTCGATCTGCATCTGTTGACCGCGCGGGATGGTGCACGCTGGCACCTGATTGAAAAAACGCCTAACCAGTACGACTGGAGCAGTTTCCTGCCAATGGTCGAAGCGGCACGGGATAACCAGTTGCAGATCATCTGGGAACTGGCCCACTTTGGCTATCCCGATCATATTTCTGTCTGGAAAGCCGGGTTCGTCGACCACTTCGAACGTTATGCCCGGGAAATGGCGCGCATTATCCGCGATCAGGGCATTCAGCAGGCTTTTTTCACGCCCGTAAACCAGATCTCATTCTGGTCCTGGGCAGGTGCCGACGTGGCCTGGTTTAATCCCCATGCCAGTCAGCGTGGTAAAGAGCTTAAGCGGCAACTGGTTCGTGCTTCTCTGGCTGCCATGCAGGCAATTCGTGAAGTGATACCCGACGCCCGTTTTGTGCTGACCGATCCTTTGGTGCAGATTGCCCATCATCCCGATAACCCCGACAGTAAACCCGGGGCTGATGCACAGCATCAGGCACAGTTTGAAGCCTGGGATATGTTAGCCGGACGCGTCGATAAAGAACTGGGCGGGCACGAAGATTTTCTGGATATTCTGGGCCTGAACTACTATCCGGATAACCACTGGTTCTTTCCCGATCGGCCAATGGACAGAGACGACCCGGTACGCGCCCCGCTCCATATTCTGCTGGCGCAATACTGGCAGCGTTACCAACGTCCCATGCTGATAGCCGAAACCGGTGCCGAAGGCGAAGCTCGCGCGCCCTGGCTACAGGAGGTCAGTGAAAACGTTGCCGTTGCCCTGGATCAGGGCATTGCGATGGAGGGCATTTCGCTCTATCCCGTGGTGGAGTACCCGGCATGGGCAGACGACAGGCGTTCTCCGGGGTCACTGCTGGGCCTCGCCGATCCCAATGGCAACCGCACCGTGCATGAGGACCTGGCACTGGTGCTGCGCAGTCAGCAGATAAAGTTCACTAAGCGCGATCAGAGCTGACGCGAGGGCGGTTTGGGATAACAGGTTTGCGTATCAAGGCGCTCCGGCGGCGAGGCAAGGCGGCTGTCGTTTAGCCACGTCACCACAAACAAGAAAGTGACGCCGATCAGGCAAGCGGTCAGCAGGCCAATAATCGCAATCAGTTTATCATCTCTCGATTCCATCCCTCACTCCTTTCAGGTCCGGTTGATAAACACTAACTCATCCAAAGCGTGACGATCAAAACGAAAATAATCAGCGTGACCGAGGTTACTGCCAGCACCACAATCGCAAAGTGAGCATCGGCAAGGGGCTGAACCACAGGTTCATCGTGCTCTTCTGGTGGGCTGGGTAAAAGCATGCTCTTCCTGGTTAACGCGTGGCTCAAAGGTGCATTTGCGGGCTACAGTGTAGAGCAATCTTATTCAGGAATCCGTTATTTTACAAACCCGCCCTGATGGCGCGGCACGACCGGGATGTGCCGCCCTTCAGCCCCTGCCATACCGGATAGTGCGACGCTATTTCCCGGCAGACCAGCCGCCGCCCAGCGCGCGATACAGCTCAATTTGCGCCTGCAGTAGATTATTTTTGACCGTCACCAGGTTCAGTTGAGTCGCAAACAGGGTGCGCTGTGCATCCAGCTCGTCCAGATAAGAGGCATAACCGTTTTGGTAGCGTTCGGTCGCGATGCGCAACGCGTCGGCGACAAACTGTTCCTGTTGACGAAGCGCTTCCTGTTGCGCCTCGCCCTGGCGAATCGCATCCAGTGCATTATTCACCTCTGAAAAGGCGTTTCGCACCACTTTCTCATAGCTGTACAAAGCCTGATTACGCGAAGCCATGGAGACATCCACCTGCGCGGTTAACGCTTCACGATTGAGTAAGGGGGCCAGAATACTGCCGCCGACGCTCCACAGGCGGAAAGGATCGTCCACCAGCTGATGCAACACGGAACTCTGAAGCGTGCCTGAGGCAGTGAGGTTAATTCCCGGCAGCAACTTCGCTTTGGATGACGCCAGCGTGGCATCGGCGGCCAGCAGTTGACGCTGTGCCTGCACGATATCAGGACGACGATTCAGCAGTGCAGACGGCAGCACGCCCGGCATAACCTGCGGCATTATGGCCGTGAACGCCCGATGGCGTGCGATTTCACGTGGATTCATCCCTACCAGGATGCTGAGCGCATTTTCCTGTTGCGCAATTTGATGCTGGAGTTGCGGAACCTGAGCTTTAGCGGACTGATACTCAGATGAAGCCTGCATCCACTCCAGCCGGGAGGTATATCCCGTTTCGAACTGGCGCTGCGCCAGTTTGAGCGAGTTGTGCCGCGTTGCCAGCGTAGCCTCGGTAACGCGCAGTTGCTCATCCAGCGCGCACAGCGTCATATAACCGGAAGCCACCGAACTGGCGATGGTCAGCTCGGCTGCCGAGGCGGCGGCCTGCTGTGCCTCCAGCGTCGCCTGCGCCGCATCGATCGAACGGCTGCGCGCGCCCCACAAATCCACATTGTAGCTGGCCTGTAGCTGCCCCTGAAAAACCGAGGTGTCATTAGGCTGTCCCGTCGCCGCGGATAATGCGCGCTGACGCGTCGCCGCGACGCCGCCGCTGAGCGTCGGAAAATTGTCCCCTTCCGTTGCACGTAGCTGGGCCCGATACTGATCAACCCGTGAACGGGCGATCAGGATATCCGGATTATTACGCAATGCCTGATTCACCAGGCGATTCAGATCGGCGTCGCCGAAGGCCTGCCACCATGCGGCTTCCGGTGGCGCAGAAGGCCCTACCCGATCGCGCCACTGTGGGGGAATGGGCAAGGCAGACGGGGCTTTGTCGACCTGGGTGCTGCACCCTGCCAGCACGACCGCCAGCAGGGCAGCGGCTATACGCAAGCCCTTCATGGCGTTTTCTCTCCCTCTCCGTCCACGTGTGCGGCCGTGTCAATGCTGACCTCAACCGACATACCGGGACGCAGCTGTTGCTGGACCTCTGGCGCCACATCAATACGTACCGGAATACGCTGAGCGATTTTAACGAAGTTGCCGGTCGCATTGTCCGGCGATATGGCACTGAATTCTGAACCTGCAGCAGGTGAAAGATATTCAACGCGACCCTGGAAGGTTTTACCGTCCAGTGCATCCACACGAATCGTTACCGGCAGCCCCGGACGAATATGCGCCAGCTGCGTTTCTTTGTAGTTCGCGATAATCCACTTATGGTTGGGCACCACCGACGTCAGGCGCGTACCGGCCGTCACGTAGGCGCCTTTACGCACGGATAGCTGTCCGAGTTGCCCTTCGTCAGGTGAGGTAATGCGCGTGTTGGCCAGATCGATTTCCGCCAGTTCCAGAGCGGCCTTTGCACTGGCCACGTCCCCTTCAAGCGAGGCACGGTTAACAATGACCGTTTGCAAGTTTTGCTGGGCCACCGCAACCTGCGCTTCCGCCTGATGCAGCTGAGCCAGCCCCTGCGCATTCGCCGCGCGCGCCGCATCGCGTTCGCGCATCGAGAGCGAACCGTCTGCGGCCAGATTTTCAACACGTTTTAGATCCAGACCGCTTTTCACCGCCTGGGCTTTGGCGTTTTCCAGCGCCGCTTTATTACTCTGAATCGTGGCCTGCGCGCTGAGGCGCTGCTGCTGATTATTATTGAGTGCAGCCTGCTTCATGGCCAGCTGCGCCTGCGCCTGGTGCACGCGCTGACGATAGATACGATCGTCAATGGTCATCAGTAACTGACCTTTTTTAACCGGCTGCAGGTCAACCACATCCACCTGGGTCAGATAACCATTTACCTGCGGGCTGATAAACGTGACCTGCCCGCGGACATAAGCATTTTCCGTGCTCTGAACGGAACTGGTGAAAGGCCAAAGCTGCCAGGCATACAGAATAACCAGCACGCCTGTCACCACAATACCGCTGCCTAAGGCAATCGAGAGAATACGACGGCGGTTGGCCCGATCGCGCTCTGCTGCCTGAAGTTCATCCTGTTGACTCATTGTTGCTCCGTTCGTTCTTGTGCGGCGGCAAGCTGACGCTGCTCTGCCAGATTGAAGGTGGCCTGTCGCCAGTCGAGATAGCGCCGACGCGTTAAGCGCCACAGCACCCACATCAGGGTAATCAGCGCCAGAGCCGCCGTCAGCAGATAGGTATCGTTATAGGCCAGTACGTTGGCCTGCAAGGTTGCGACTGACTGAAGTTGGCTGGTGCTTTGTGCACTTAGCAGGGCGCTGTCGCTGATCTGACTGGTAAACAGGGCGCCGTATTGGCTAAGCCGTTCACTGACGTTGGGATCCAGTAACGATAATTGATCGCCAAGAAGACTGGAGTGATATTTTTCACGCCAGGTTTGAAAGGTGCCCAGAATCGCCGAGCCGATTAAGCCGCCCAGATTTTGGCTCATGCCAAACAACACCACAAAACTGACCAGATTTTTCGGCTGGGTCACCACGCTACCAATGCCCATCAGCATGGCGGGCGCCATAAAAAAGGCGCTGCCGAATCCCAGTAAAAACTGGCTTAAGTACATGTTGTTCGCACGAGTAACCGGGCTGGATTGCGCGTCCATCAGTGAGGCGATGATCATCACGATGAGTGACACCACAATCGGCCAGTTGAGATGCGTTGGCTTAATGGTTAGCGCACTGGCTGCAATGCCGGCAATCACCCCGGCGATGATCGCCCAGGCTAAGCCGTGCAGCTGATCGTTTTGTAGGCCAATCTGCTGCAAAAAACCTATCGCACCGGTATTCTGCTCCGCCAGCACGATACGAATCATGATCATCACGATGCCCAGACGCACGATCATCCCGTTGCTGAGCCAGCGCGTATTGATCAGCGGATTGCGGCGGTTATGCTCAATCACAAAAGCCGTGACGATCAGCACCAACGCCAGCGCAGCACAAACGCCGAGCCAGGGCGTGCTAAACCACCATTCAATTCGGCCAAGTGACAGTACGCCGCACAGCAGTGCCATGCCCGGTGCCAGCAGCATAAAGGTGACGAAATCCATCTTCTCAAACGCCTTAATACGATCGCCCGGCGGCAGCTTAACCACTAACACCGCGCCCAACGCAATCAGCGCTAACCCCAGCTCAAACAGATAAAGCCCGCGCCACTCCTCAAGCTGGAGCAACTCGCTGGAAAAGAGTCGGGCCAGCGGAATCGCCAACTGCGAAACGGTCAGGCCAATAACCAGGGCCTTCAGGCGATGTTTCGCCGGCCACGCCTGCACCTGATAATAGATCCCCAGCGAGCTCAGGGCAGCGCCCACCATGCCATGGGCGGTGCGTACGATAATCGCCGAACTGAGATCGTTGGCAAAGAGATGGAAAAAGGCGACTAAGACATAAAGCACCAGAAAGGCTTCGGTGAAAACCCGCAGTCCAAACTGCTGACGAAATTTCACCAGCAGCAGGTTGATGGAGATATTCCCCATCACATATACCGCCGGTAGCCAGGCGATTTCATTGGAGTAAGCGGCAAAGGTTCCTTGCAGATTCGTGAGGTTCGCACTGACCAGCGCGTTGCTCAGTGCACCGGTCAGGGAGATCAGCAGGCCAATCAGCCCAAACGCAATGCGTTTAGGCGTTGAGTGCAGCGGCGTCGAAGGCGACCCCGGCAGCATAGGTTTTTCATGTGGCAACCATTCACGCGCAGCGTAGGGATTGCGCCGGGCCATAATTACATCGTTCCCATTCGGGTCAGCAGTGTCTCTAAAATTCGCTCAACCACCGCGAGCTCCTGAGGATCGATATCAGCCAGCAGCTCAGCACGTAAGGCATCCGCGTGGGTTTTAACGTTGGCGAACGCGTCATTCCCTTTTTCGGTCAGCACCAGGTGACGTTTGCGGCGATCTTCGGCTGGCTGCACGCGCGTCAGTAAATCCTGCTTCACCAGACGATCCACCAGCGGCACCATACTGGCATCCTCCAGCCCCATCCGTTGCGCCAGTTCCGTTTGCGTAAGCCGCTGAGGTTCGCTGGCAATAAGCCCAATCGCCATCCAACTGCTGGTACTTAAGCCACTGTCTTTCAAATGACGATCGACGGCCAGACGCCAGGCATGAGCAGTAAGATGGAGCAAGTGCGTAAAGGTACGGGTAGATGACATTTAAATAGCAACCTAATGATTAGAGTTCTAATTAGTTGAATAAGTTATTATACGCAAAGCAAATTGCGAATGAAAAGTGTCTGCTCTGTTAAATACTGGATAATCGCGGCAGAATGTCCAGGTTGATACTGTCGTAAAAGTTTAGTGGAGTAAAATGCGTGTGAAAGACTCAACAGACAGCTGGGTGGATTTGCGTCGCGACCCAAACAGCGGTATTGAATCTCTGCGGGCGCATTTTACCGGTCATGCCTACGATCCTCACTGGCATGACAGCTATTTAATTGGCGTGACTGAGCAAGGCGTACAGCAGTTCCATTCCCGACGTCAGCGTCATCACAGCCGCCCCGGCACCGTCTTTATGTTAGAACCTGAAGAACTGCATGACGGCGATGCCGTTGATGCCCAGGGTTTTACCTACCGTATGCTGTATCTTTCGCCTCACCAGCTACATCAGCAGCTTGCGCCAGCCTGTCTTGATGGACTCCCCTGCGGAGAGCTACGCTTTGCCAGCACGCTGAAAGACGATGGTCAACTCTCCTGGGCGGTCTGGCACGCGTTTGACGCTTTCTGGCACGATCATCCCCGGCTCATTAAAGATGCAGCGCTGGATCGCTTATTCCAGCAACTCCGTTATTCTCCCGTCTTGCGCGGCGCCCGGGCAGAGACAGCACCGTCGCTGGCGCATCAGGCGCGCGACTGGTTGATGGCTTATCATGCGGAAAATCCCGGCATTGCCGAGCTGGCGCAGGCGCTCAACGTCGATCGGTTCCGCCTCTCCCGGCTGTTTCAAAAACAATGGGGCCTGCCACCGCACGCCTGGTTAGTGCAGTGGCGCCTGAGCCAGGCGCGCCGTCGGCTGGCCATCGGTGAATCGCCCGCACAGGTTGCAGCCGAGCTGGGTTTCGCCGACCAGAGCCATCTGGGGCGCTGGTTCAAACGCGCCTGCCAACTGACGCCCGCGCGTTACCAGCAACTGTGCACAAATCTTCCAGACGCCTGAGCTGAGCCTTGCCACAATGGCTTTTTGCCTCAGGAGATGAAAATGACAGAACCACGATGTGTAATGATATTGAACAGCGCGTTACCCGCTGGCAAAGCAACCAATGCCGCAGCCGTTATCGCCCTGACCGTGGGTCAGCGGCACCCTTCCCTTGCAGGCGAAGCCCTTGAGGATGCCGCCACCCGGCGCTTTCCCGGCCTGATACCGGTAGGCATCCCCGTGCTGGCCGCTGATGCACAGCAGCTCAGCGCATTATGGCCGCAGGCTGAGCAGGCGGAATGCGATATTGTGGTGTTTCCGGAAGAAGGTCAGTCGACGACAGACTATGGCGCCTTTACTGCCGCCATGAAGACACAACCGGCATCGGAATGGCGTCTGCTGGGCGTGGCTATCGTCGGGGACAAGAAGAAGGTCTGTAAACTCACCGCGAAACTTCACCTGTTTGCTTAACCTGCTGTGAATCGTGCTGCTCACGCGCCGATTTTTCAACTTGTACACATTTCCCTGTACAGATTAACGGCAAATAATTTACCTAAAATGCTGATTGTTAACCATTAGCATTTTTTGCTTAATAATTTACTTGTACAATCAAAGTTACATTGTATAACTTTACAGCCAACGAGTTGTGATCACGACTCTGTAACGAATGATGCATCTGCGTCGCCTCTGAAGGTGTAATGGATTTCCACCCTCAGAGGTTTCTTTTTTGATTATCTCGACCTGTTTACGGCGTTGGGTTCCATTGTATTTTATGCGATGGCTTTTAGGTCTGTTTGTCCTGCTGTCCGCCCGGGTAGCTGGCTATTTGAAAGGCTAACACATGCAAAACACACTGCCCCAAACTGATAAAGAGATTGCTGACTACTTTACCGTTGCTGGTAACAAGCCTGACAGTGATATGGAAATTCTTGGACTGGTGGTTGCAGAAATTCTGCAGTCAGGCATGGCTGTGAATAACAAAGCGATAATTTCTAAGCTGATTCATCGTCTTGAACTGGAAAGTGACGAAGTTTCACTGGATGTTTATCGTCACCTGCTGGAGATGGTGGTGTATAAAACCCCTGACGACTTAACGGTATAGTCCTTTCTCCATGGATGGAGTCATTTCGCTTTCTCTGGCTTCTTCGTTTATCCATCGGTAACATCTGCCCCTCACCATATCCTGTCCTCCTTGCCTTTCGCGCAAGATATGAATAAAAGAGCCTGCACAACATTATGATTCAACAAAACGATGTCGCCACGACCGCCGTTGTGGAAAACGATATCAGTGTGGGGCGCGTACTGCGCTCGCCTGCACTGCTTACCCGAGAATGTCTGGCTGGCGTCATTACGGCCCTGGCACTGATTCCTGAAGTGATCTCTTTCTCTGTTATCGCGGGCGTCGATCCCAAAGTCAGCCTGGTCGCCTCTGTTGTACTTTGCCTGACGCTGTCCATTCTTGGCGGACGGCCGGCCATGGTGACCGCGGCGGCGGGTTCGGTGGCGCTGGTGATTGGCCCGATGGTACATGCCCATGGCGTGGCCTACATTCTGCCTGCGGTCGTGATGGCCGGACTGATTCAGATTCTGTTTGGTGTCACCGGGATGTCACGGGCGATGCGCTATATCCCACGTTCGGTGATGATCGGCTTTGTGAATGCGCTTGGCGTGTTGATTTTCTTTGCTCAGGTTCCCCATGTCTGGGGTCAGTCGCCTGTAGTATGGGCTCTGTTCGCACTCACTCTGGCGATTGTGCTGCTGTTGCCCCGAGTGCTTAAAAGTGTTCCTTCCCCTCTGGTCGCCATTATCGTTGTGACCGGCGTGGCGCTGCTGATGGGTTACCGGGTACCGGATGTGGGGGATGAAGGCCCGATGAGTGCCGGCTTACCTGACTTTACGGCCTTAGCCGTACCGCTCGATCGCCACACGCTTCAAATCGTCTGGCCCACGGCGCTCAGCATTGCGTTTGTCGGGCTGATGGAATCGCTGCTGACCGCCAAATTAGTTGATGATCTTACGGACACGCCTTCCAGCAAACGGCGCGAATCCTGGGGGCTGGGCATAGGCAATATTTTTGCTGGCTTTTACGGCGGCATCGCCGGCTGCGCCATGATTGGCCAGACCATTGTTAACGTAGAACTCGGCAAAGCGCGCAGTCGGGTATCAACGATTGCGGCGGGCCTGGTCCTGCTGCTTCTCGTCACCGGCCTGAGCCACATTATGGCGAAGATCCCTATGGTTGTTCTGGCCGGAATCATGATGGTGGTCGCCGTCAAGACGGTAAACTGGCACAGCCTGCAACCGGCAACCCTGAAACGGATGCCCTGGTCAGAAACACTGGTGATGGTGCTGACGGTAGGCATTACGGTACTCACCGGTAATCTCGCGCTTGGGGTACTGTCCGGGGTTATCGTTGCGATGATGTTATTTGCACGCCGCGTTGCGCATGTCATTCATGCCGAAAGGCAGCTAAGCGAAGACGGGCAGTCGGTGCGTTACACCGTGCGCGGGCCGCTGTTTTTTGCCAGCAGCAACGATTTGTTTGAGCACTTTGATTACGCACAGGATCCGAAATCCGTCATTATCGACCTCACCCACGCGCAAATCTGGGATGCCTCCAGCGTCGCCGCGCTGGATGGAATCGAATATCGCTACCAGCGCTATGGCACGCACGTGACCATAGAAGGACTGGATCTGCGCAGCAGTGATTTCCATCGCCGCTTGACCGGTAATCTGAGCTGAGTCACTGGCCTGCTGCCTGAGCGCAGCAGGCCGCAGTCAGGCTTGCTGGCGGCGGGCTTTGTAGCGGGCCACCATGGTGATGAGTGCCTGGTATAGCAACCCGGCATACAGGCTCATTAAAATGGCCAGTCCAATCTCTTTGCCCTGCGCCTGCCATGACATAAACCACATGAAGACGCCCCACAGAACCGAAAAAATCAGCCAGCCGCGGACGAATTTCAAAATGCCATTCATAACATTACTCCTCTACATTGATGCGCTACCTTAACCGGAGTGAAGACAAAAAGCCGAATCATCATCGTGAGATGAGAAGTATCTCAAAAAACAAACAAATGGCCTTCCTCGCTTCGCTTTTCCCCTTCGCCGCCCTATTTTTAGTTACGGGTGTCTACAATTAGCTTACTGTTAATTTCATAAGGGAAATAGAATGAATCGTCGTCTGACCTTTTTAGCCGCTGCTTTTGTCGTTTCCACGCTCAGCGCCTGCGCACCGCCGCCGCCAGGTCCGGGTTGCGGCGCGCCACCGCCGCCGCATGATCGTCGTCCACCACCACCGCCTCCACCGCCAGAACAGGCTTTCGCGCCACCACCTCCTCGGGCTGACGCCCCTCCTCCGCCCCCTCCAGCCGCAACCGGCGAACAACCGCCTCCGCCACCGGCTCGCACCTGGTAACGTTTTAGCAGCGATGTTAAGTCTGACCGCCTTACAGCCGGGCCGCAGGATAGCGGCCGGGCTGACTCATCTGAACCACCTATCTCAGGCTGTCACCGCGAAGTGGCAGGGCGAGAGCGATAAACACGTTTGACATGAATAAGCTCTGCCAGGGTTATCGCCGGGCGTAACAGAAGTTGAAGGCTGCCGACCACAAATAACCAGGTACCGCCGGTCATTAGCGAATCGAAGAAAAAAAGAACGCTTCCTGTCAAAAACCATATCGCGATAAAGAGATCGTTCAGTGCCCCAAGGGCCCGGTAGCGGCGCGCTATGATGATGTGGTCTGAACCGAAATCGATTTCTGCTTGATGTCCGGGCACGGCTTGTCCTTATCAGTCACGAGTGTAGAGTTGGTGATGATAAGGTTAGTGCATCAAGAGGCATCTCAGGTGAGTCTTCCTCACCGACGCATGACGCTTTAAATAAGTTTTAGTCTTTAGGCAAAACCGCACGCAGATAACCCAGCTTCTGCTGCCCTACTCTGATCTGAACACAGGTTTCACAGTAACGTACATCCACTGTCGTTTATCCTTTCAGATAAGACGAGCTCAGCCAGGAAAAACATTATCAGACGCATTCGAAAATGCGTCTTGTGATAGTCTTAGTGAAACGAACGTGCTTGTTTACTGGACCTTATCTGCCTGAATGGTCACAGAACCTGTATTGTCTGCGCAGTTGTCATCACCAATGTAAGCGATAAGATAATAATTGCTTCCAGCCACATTAATCTGTTGTGGTGTACTGCTGATTGCAGACCCCCATCTTGCCGTACTCATTCCACCAGCCATAACAACCCGATCAATCTGACATGAACTTCCTGTGACGCAGTTGGCGCTATTCGACGTCAGGTAAATATTATAGGTACCCGCATCGAGGTTGAATTTCAGAGGCGAACCACTTTGAACCTTACTGTTAACGGCCTGAGGATCAAAGCAGTTATTTTTGGCATCGACGACAAAAGATGCAGCCTGACTACCAAACGACAGTGATACTAAACTCAATGCGATGAACGATTTTAATTTCATTATGGTGACTCCCGTTTAATTTGATGTAATTGACTGAGCGCGTTCCGGCCTTCACGGCACAGCCCTTGCGCTCGATTTCATTCTGTACTGAGGCTTGTGAGAGTACTACGGACATGCGTCCGGCTATCGATGGCACGTCAACAGAAGAGAACAGCCGTCATAAAGCCTGGCAATCAGGATTTTCAAGATATGTCGTTGCGGCTTTTAACTGCCTCAGGTTGAGACAGACAGTGACGGGATTACAAATGGAAAAACGGTATGAGGAATAACCATCTCAAAATATCTTTTGTGAGAGCGCGATTGATCACTATGTCCAGTTGAGCCTGAATACAGGGTATGTGAAAAATTGCGGGTATGAAACAATCGCACTGAGCCTGTGCCAACCACAGTCCTGGCAGCAGGTGTTCCAGACCGGTAAAAGTCGAGTGCTTACCCTCGCGCCGGTTTAGCTACGTCTTTCATCTCAGCGGAAAACTTCCGCAGCTTATGAGTGAAAGTCACAAGCATTAACCCAAGATAAACCGTGCCTGCCTATACAAGCTCGTAGCGTGATACCCGACGATAGAGCGTTAAGGACAGGGATATACATTGGAAAAAGATGTCTCGCGATAAGAAAAGAGGCCAATCAGGGTCATTAATTTTATGAAGAATATCTGAGGAAAGTTAAAGACCGGCAAACCATTGAAGTATAAGAATAAAAAAACAAATGATCGTTGTCGTTTTTATCCAAATTTAGATCTGAAGGTTTCTGCTTCCCAGCCGATAATCAAAATGTAATCGATAGTACCTTATCTTTATAGCCCTGTTCGCTATGCCCACATCCGAGTGGGCTTTTTTATATCTGACGCAGGCATATCGTGCCTTTTATCGATCAAATCTCATTCAGTTGTATCTAAAAAGCACGATCACTGTATGCTTCCACAGTCAGTCAAAATTGACTGCTGGATTTTCCCTTGTAACAGTTTCTGCCTGTGTAACGCAGGCCTTTTTAATTTACTGCCTTCCCTGCCCTGACAAACTCCGCCGCCATTCTGTAAACCTCCGCCTGAAGTGGATTCGTCTCCTCTTTCATCCAGTCTTCAAGTATTTCAGCAAGCTCTAAATCAAAAAAACCTTCTTTTACATCAAGCAGTTCCAGCACGGCTTTACCGATTGCGGTAAAGATAATATAGGGCCGTTCATCATCGTCGTCCATGTGAGCCTAAGTTGTGAAACGGAAATTCAGCATAGCACATTAAATGAGCAATTAATTTTATTCCTGCGGTTGAAGGCTTCCCTGCTCTTTTGGCTGTTGCCCATCAAGCTCAAACGCTAGCGCTGATGCCGCTGACTACAGCCTGCACGCATCTGTTTTCCTCTTTAGTTCGTGAACGACCTGGCCTTGAGTTTTCGACGCGGGCCTGAAGCTGAGGGATGCCAAAATGCAGGTTTATGCAAGGCAGGAGAGTACGAGGATAAGGATGGGCTGAAAGTCCATGATGAAAGATGGCAGCAAAAAATGTCTGTTGCCACACTGCTGCCATTTTGCTACCACTGCCGAATGTCAGACACAAAAAAACCGCCCAAAGAGGCGGCTTAAACGACATTGCTACTACTTGATTTTATTGATGTTTCAATATGGTGCCCGGGGCGGGACTTGAACCCGCACGACCTTGCGATCGAGGGATTTTAAATCAGTATTTATCTCTCATAAAATCATTAACTTGAATGGAAATTTCATAATAATACTTAGGATTACTCACTCTTATTATCAATTACTTATGGTATCATTTGGGCACTAATTATGAACAATTTGAGGTCGTGAAGTATGCAACTTAGTCAAAAAAAAATAATTGATGCTTTATGTCCAAATTGCGATGGAATAAGAAAGTGCAAAATATATGGCCAGGTTATAAAAAATTGGGACTTTGAAGATGGGAGGGCTTATGGAAGCAATCTTTTTATGCTATTAGAATGTCGAGGATGTGAAACTGTTTTTCTTCATATAACTTCTGAAAATTCAGAAGACTGGGATTTTGATCGTGTCGATGGAGAAGATATCATGTTCCTTAATCAACGTGTTCAAGTATTTCCCTCCATTCTAGCAGAAGTGTCCTATCCTGATTGGGTTTGGAAACTAGGAAAAATTGATCTTCAGCTATCTGAAATTGTTAAGCAAATTATAGAGGCTGAAAATAAAGAATTAATCACTCTTGCTTCTATAGGTTTAAGAACTGCATTTGAAAGAACAGCGGAAGTGCTCTCTATCCATCCTGGATTGTCACTTCATGAGAAAGTTGCTGCTTTGAAGGACGAAGGATTTATAGGTGATACAGAAGCTCATCTCCTTTTGACTGTTGCTAGCGTAGGTAATGCAGCTGCGCACAGGGGGTGGGCTCCCAGTAGAGATGAATTTACTTCTTTATTTAGTTGCATAGAAAACTTTATAAAACGTAATCTTTTAAGCAAAAGAAATCTTGAAGAAATCAACAAAAAAATCCCCCCAAAAGTCCCTCGCCTTAGAAAAAGTAAAGTTATTGGTGAAGTCGCCACGGAAAATTTTAAAAAAAATTAGTAATGTGTCGTTAGATTTTAGAGGGCGAAAATTTTAATGTTCTGATACCGAAGAAATAATCGGTTAAAATTAGCCCGATAAAGCAGCTTGTTAATTTCGCAAAATAAGCTTGCATATCATAGAATTAAACACTAAGAGCTTCATGCGATCAGACAAATATTGTCTATATCTTAACCACTTAGCATCATAATCTGATTTTTTTGGACTCAAGGTAAGAATTGTGGCTAATGTAATTTTTTAAAATTTCTTTTTCAATTTTTGAGTATAACCTAATATAAAAATCATTGTAGTTCATATAATTACCAAACAAATAATCTTTCAAATCAATACCATTCTCTAAGGCATATGATTTAATAATATCAAAAGCGTAATCCATTTCTAGATCTTGCAAGTCAGGTAACTTCAACGCTACAGAGAAGAAAGATTGACATCTTTCGGGGCTTGCTCCCAAATCTTCAAGCAAATTGATCAGATCAATGTACTGAGAATGTTTGATTTGATTTACCACAAATCCCTCTCATTATAATTAATATAAACCCTTATAGATTAGCATAATTACGGTAAACTCACATAAATAAATCTATGGTACTTTTTTCAATTTTTGTAAGCATTCATTTTACCGTGGGCAGATCTGAAAAACTGGTTGTGTAAGCAGGTGAAAGCATCTCACGCTTCATTGCCCAGGAATTCTCAATTCCCTGCCCTGCAAAAAATAAATTAGCCTTGCCGCTCTGGTTGAGCCCATCAAAAACACGCATCAGAGCTTCGCTGTTGGGCTGTGGCCTGTATTCATCAAACAGATTGAGCTGAGACACTTCCTGGCTGAAAAAGTCGCCCAGATCACTCCTGCTTTCATATAGCGGTGACCGTCCAGCCATATCTGATCCAGTTCGTCCATAGCCACACGGATAATGTCACGGGTATCGTTAGAAGGCGTAAGCAATTTTCCGTTGGCCTGATTGCCGTAAAAACCTCTCCCTCCGCGTGCGGACTGGTACGGATAAATACAGCTATCTGTTTGCAGTACTGCCTTTTCCTTCCTCAGCTTTTCAGCAGAGCGTTCTGCAAAAGCACAGACGGCCTGACGCATATCCATGCATTCGGTGATCTGCGCTCCAAACGAACGTGAGCATATTAATTTTCAATTAGTTATATGTCTTTCTACGCTCATATTATGAAAATTTTCTTAATATAAATGATCGAAATATGAACAACTAGTGTTATACGTTTGGCTTTATGTGACACAACTTATAATGTCGTCAATGAACTAGAGTAAGCTATAGCTTTTATACATAAAATGAATACAAATGCTGCCCAAATAATAGTTTCACGTATGCGCAGATCTGAACCAAACCATAACATATAGTAATCATTCAACCTAAATTTAAGTCAATCCGCAATCTACAATTTTCTCTCAAGAATTTAAAATTCAAGAAACTAAGTTGAAGGCGCTAATCGACCACTCGTAGAGGTGACTTTTTTTAAAAATCACTCTTATGAAAATACTTATCTAGATATGGTTTTTTTTTCTGCGTTTCTGCCACAAAACTATGATTCCCAGCAGATTAAAATATATCTTCCCCTCGTAAATGACTCTCCCTGAGAATTTATCTCAAAGAAATATCATATCAATTTTATTGATCCATACACCGATTTTCCCAATGCCTCCTAAAACAAAGGTTATAACGATCAGTTAAGTTTTTTTGATAGGTTTTATCATAGATAAAATCTATCACATACCATTGATTAATCGCTTTATCCGATCAATAATTTACAGTAAAAATTACATTTCATTCTTTTTTTCAGGGTTAACTCGGCATTAAATTGCGACTTACATCAGTTAGCCCTTATGAAAATCCTTAATGAAATATGAATAATTGAGACGCAGGAGGCGACAATGAAAAACGAAAAAATTATTACTACTATGAAATTTCCATTGGATGTAAATTTCGTTGCGGCACCAGTTGTGGATTCAAGAGGAAAAGTGATAGCCATGGAGATCTTTCCACGTTTCAGTATTTTCGAAACGGAGAGTAATGTTGCCTTTCCACAAAAATGGTTATATAGCAAGTCATCTCTGAATGATAAACATAATCTACTAATACTTACGATAGATGCCATAAGCAAACAAGAAAAATTCTTCAAAGAAAATAATATATTTTGCACACTCAATGCCGATAGGGACATTGCTGATATGATATGCACTATGTCAGATGTTAAAAGTCAGCTTACCAACATGGCCTTTGTTAGGCTCGAAATAACCGAAAATTTTTCTGTGACGAACGGTGGCATAAACGATCCGCTACTTTCGATGTTGAGTCGTAATTTTATCTTATGGTTGGATAATTTCGGATCCGGTCAGGCAAATTTGGCTGCTTTGCAGAGCGGAATTTTTGAAACAATAAAAATAGACAGGCGCTTTTTCAGCGAACATGCAGAAAGACCGCTATGGCATGTCGTACTTAGAGAGATTCGTCGGTATGCGTCCTCTATAGTTGTTGAAGGCGTGGAAAGCTTTACACAGATTGAACAATTAGTGGGTGTAGTTGATGGAATGCAGGGTAGTTTTTTTCCGTTCCTTTCTCTCGACGCTCCTTTTACTGAAGATGCCATTACAATGAACAGAATTTTCAAATAGCCACTGATTGAGTACTTATGTATTTTCATCCTGAAAAAGTGACTCCTATCAGAAGTATATGTAAAAATTAAAATTTTTACTAAAGAAATTTTTTTCCATTCCGATAAACTCGATAACCAAGCAGCTCGGCAAAAGCATCGGTTAAACTGGACAAAACAAAGCATTAACATCTCTGCTGTATCCTCAGTTTACAGCTAAGCTATTTGGCTCCTGCACTATTAGTGCATGTTAAATACCTATTTATAAATCACACCACTATTCTGACTTAATTAATGATTATCCATTTGATTCTTATAATCATTAATAATAAACACTTAACTAATAAGATGCAGGTAATATATGCATGAGATTTATGACAGAGTTGATCACCAGTCACGTAATCTTTTAAAGTTGCTCATTAGATCAGGTGAGTTTACACCCTACTTCCAGCCTATAGTATCTCTTGAGAATGAGCGCGTAGTGGGGTTTGAAATTCTAGCACGGCGCATTTTACCAAGCGGTGTTGAAGTTGGTCCTGATAACTTTATTTCTTACCTGGAGCATCACAATCTACTCAATGAGCTGATGAAAACACTCTTAACCCAAAGTTTCACAGCCGCAAAAGACTGGCCCAGCCAGCTATTTTTATCAATAAATGTTTCTCCTTCTCAGCTCAAAGGTAAGTCTATTCCCGCTATCCTCAAAGTCGCAGCTGAGAGTTGTAAATTTAACTTATCTCGACTAAAAATAGAAATTACTGAAACCGCGCTTATAAATGAAATTGATACTGCTCGTGCAGAAATTGAGCATTTGTCTGAAATGGGTTGTAAAATTGCTATGGACGACTTTGGGACAGGGTATTCCAGCCTAGCCTGGCTTATTCATTTACCTGCCACCACACTAAAAATAGATCGCAGTTTTATAGGCTCTATGATTCATAAAAAGTACAGCCGAAAAATTATTTCCAGCATTATTGGACTCGGTCGTAGCCTCAATATGGAAGTGATTGCTGAAGGAGTTGAAACTCAGGAACAGGCTGAACTGCTCCGAAGCATGGGCTGCGAATATGCGCAGGGATTTTTCTTCGGCAGGGCAATGCCTGCAAACGATACCTACAATTTCCTAGCTCAAATAACGACACCGAAATTTCATGGCAGGCTGACGCGAATGTCACTTGAGCAGTGTGCTCACCAGATTTCATCGATGTATAAAGCACCGGGAGTCTGTATGTGCTTCCTTAACCCCGAATTAATCATCATTGACGCAAGTGACACCTTCGCTGAGCGGGTGGGGTGGGCTTTAGATGAAGTTATCCAGCGTCACATTTTTGAAGTAATTCCTACTGAGTCAGATAGATTGAATTGGCTTCAGGGATTCCGTGAAAAAGGTCTTCCTTACCCTCCTTATGAAGTCAGGCTGCCGGGAGGGAAAGTCGAGATGGTTATGCTTACGCGGGTGGAAGATGAAACAAAAGATTTGCTAGGCTTCTGTCTTTTTGGCATAGACATCTCCAGTCGTATAGTCACTGACCTCAAACAATAACTATTCTTACCTTTTCAACATAGAAGAGATGGTTTTTGGAAGAGATTAAGCTCAAATAACACAGTCTTAATACCTGCTCAGACCCGGGCGATTTAGTGATTGCCCGGTCGCCAGTCTTTTTTATGCTGGTTTCTGAGGCCAGGTAATATTTGGTGCTTTTAAGACCTCTACTCCGTTCACAGCATCGAGGTAATCCAGCCACTTGTTATAAGCCGCCAGGTCATCCCCTTTCAGACGCCCTAACGCAGCCTTGCCGGGCCATTGACGTGTATTCATGAAGTCATTGGCCTGAGAGATTTTTACCAGCTTGTCATTCGCAGCCTGAGCAATAATTTCTTCCTGAGTGGGTGCAGGCTTATCTACCCAGCAGGGCATCCCCTCAGTCGTTGAGCCGAGGATTTTTCCCTCGGGCGGCACCGATATAAATTCATGCCATGCGTCATCCGTCACCTCTACCGCGTCCTGTGGCCAGCCCACGCCCTTCTCATAGCCCTGCTTCATGTCTTCCGGGCAGAATGCCATGCGGCTGGCGCTAAAAAACATATTCCCCATATCAGTATCCTATTGCCAGAAAGTGAAAAGTAATCGCGCCTGAACCAGCTGAGGCCGCACTGACAGAGTTACCGCTGATCTGGATACCCTGCGGCTTATACGTGAACTGACTCGTATTTGACGAACTCACGTCAGCGCCGCTGATGCCTATGCCGTTCGCGTCGTTGGCAACGTTGTGCGTCAGCACCACATGCAACGCTGCATTGGGAAACTGTATCGGGTAGGCTTTTGTACTCAGCGTGCCGATAGTGGCCGGTGCGCTGCCCCACTGAATAATCAGTCCGGAGGGAAGTTTCTGATATCCGTTTACGCCAAAGTTGCTGTCAAAAAACGACATATCCGGTAGCTGACCGCTGCCGTTGCCGGCGTTTTTGTTCGCTGCAGTGCCGATGCCCAGATAGCTGAACAATTCGGAAGTATTCTTTTTACCTACGATGTCGCGTGCAAAGGCAGTAAATGCAGTCAGAGCAGCTTTGTTCGGTCCAAAAAAATAAGTCAGCGTGTCAGTGTCGGACTGTAAACCGGATAAAGCGATTAGATTCTGGTTGAGCGGCTGATAAAGCTGCCCCAGTCCGAGATAGGCAATAACGTCGCCAGTACTGTTTTTACCAACAATATCCCGCCCGGTCTGGGTAAAATCGGTCATTGCAGCAGCATTCTGGCCTATAAAGTAAGGGATCTTGTTCGCAGCCGACTGCAGGCCGGAGAGTGCATTCAGGTTAGCGTTTACCTGCTGATAAATTTTATCCAGACCAAGATTGGCAATCGCTTTAGCAGCCGTGCCGTCGCCAGCAATATCGCTAAACGGGTTACTCCGGCTTAATGTCATTTTCTGAATGGCGGCCAGCACTTGCCCGTTATTGCTCGCATCGAGTAGCAGACCGGCAGCCAGCACAACATTAACCAGCTCAGTTTGTACGGCGTTGAACCAGCCCGCCTGCATGCGGGTCGGCGCAACACCGCCAGCCACGTTACCGTCCGTCCAGAGCCCGTCGGGCGTGGCTGTCGGGGTCAAATCACCAATTTTGAGCATGTTCAGTCCTTACCAGTAAGGTAATCATTAATATGAGTGGGTGCCTAACCGGCGTAGTTAAAAAGAAGGATCAGATGAGACGGCGCCAGTTTATTTAACTGGCACTCCAGCTGTTTATTTCCCCATGACCGAAGCGGATCGCCACAGTAGCTGATTCCGGCCTGGGCATACTTTACAGTGGTCTGCGGGGCGTTAATGCGCCAGACAAACGGCCATTCATCACCGTTTAGTGGGTCACCGCATACCGACAGGCCACACATAGCCGGACGAAAGAGAGTGACGGTTATCGTGTAGCCGAGCGTGGCGGCCATCTGCACAAAATATCCGGGTGACAGGCCCCCCGTACTGGTGAGCCTCGACACGACAGCGGCCTGACGATCACCTATGCTGTTTATCTCACTGATAGCACAGTCGTCGGGCAGCCCCAGTGACGTTTCCCACTCCGGTAACATTACCGTTGCCGTCGCGGGAAAAGCGCCTGACAGTAAAAGCTCACCCGTGCTGTCTGTTACCTCGTAGCGCCGACCGATCGCGCGCAGGGTTTTAAAATGCACGCTGCTGATATCGCGGGGCCAGGCCCTGCCGGGGGGAAGAAGCTGGCTCAGTGCGCTGGCATAGTCATCTGCGCTGTAATGGCTCATGTGTAAGTCACCTTGCCCCGAACGGGTAATTCCCCCGTGCCGAGAACGATATTGGCGGCGGGCTGGATCAGCACGTAGCCCGTGGTCCCGTCCACATCACCAATGGCCTTGTTAAGGTCTGACAGGTAGATTTTTCCGGTCCCGTCCGGATTACCCCCTTCAAAAAATACACTGTCGATCGCGGCGGCAATCGAAGCCACCGTTGTGCTGGCTGCCTGACTTATTCCGTTAATCACGAAATCGACCTGCTTTTTCAGGGGTGAACAGACCCAAACAATGGCAGTATCGCTCTGCAGCGGAAAGATATGGTCAGCCACGCGGCCCTGATCGCCGCTGGCTTTAACGGCATAATAAGGTTCAAGCGACGACACACCGTCGCTACCCGTCGGAAAACCGCCGCTCGCGGTGGCGTTGTCGGTCATGATGTAAACCCCCACCGTGCCCGCCCCCATGATACGCCGCTTAACCCAGGCTCGCGTGACACCTGATACAGCCAGCGCCCAGGACTTGTAATCCGCGTCACTGCCCCCCTGAGGGGGATTCTGGTAAGCCAGCAGCACGCGCTGACGAAAATCCTCTTCATCTTCTATATCCGCGCCGCCGGTCGCGGCGCTGGCAAGCGTTCCGCTGGTGTGAAGTCCGGGCACGTTAACGTCCAGCGTGAGCACGGTACCGGCCGGCGCATTCCCTTTTGCCCCACCGCCACTGACATCTGCAGTGGGGTCAGACAACAGCGCCTCGACCGGACCGCTGCCGCTGCCTGATGCATCGGTGGTAATGTCTGCCGTGGTTCTGTACTGCACGCCGTCGCTGCGGTTAAGGAGGCTGCCGGCGGACAATGTCGTTTTTGCAACACCCTGAATGGTAAAGGCCGGTGACGTGGCCGCGCTGGCCGCTTTACGGTAAACCTTTTTCATGGCGCCCCAGCCAGCCAGATACTCATCGGTAGAGGTAAAGGGGGTGGTCTGCAGCGCAATGTAGTCAAGATACGCATTATGCAGGTGTGCCATCCCCGCATCGGCATCGGCGAGCACGGCAAGGTTGCTGTTTTTGAGGACAGTCCCTGTTCCCTCAAGCTCTGTTTCAAGGTAAAGCCGGTTCTGCTGACGCAACTCGGTCAGGGTCGGACGTTTAAACGGCATAGCGGATCTGCTCCCAGAGCCAGTAAAATTTCATTGCCACCGGACGCGACGCCCCCGGCTGTTGCAGGGTCAGTATCAGCTCCAGCCGTGTGGGCCAGATGATTTGTGCGCTGGCACCCAGATCGCTGACAATGCCGTCGTCACGCAGCCAGGCCAGCGACTCCAGTGCGTACTCTTCTGCCCTGAGGGCAACCTCCCGGCTGAGCACCTCCCTGTCCAGCAGCCACAGACGGGACCCCATGGGGTCAGCGCTGCCGGAATCACCCCACCAGCCCCGCCTGTCGCCGCCTTCATAGTCATCATCGTCACGCGCCAACCTGTCGCTGAAAAGGCTGAGGATAACCGCCGTACGCAGATCGTCGCCGGTTGCCAGCATGCCGCCGGTGACTGACCAGTCCGCTCTCATCTCTGCCACATTCCACGTATCCGCAATATCACTCACGATGCCGGTTCTCCCGTTTTTTCCGTATTGAGCGTGCTGTTGCCGCCCTGCACGTTTTTAATCTGATGGCTGTGATCGTTATATTTATCCCGGAGCGCTTTAACCGACACGCTGTTGGTGTCGCAGTTATCGATAACGTCGCCAGAGACATACAAAACCGGCGTATTGAGGCGCACGGAGTCCGTTGCGGTGGCGGTCAGTTTGCGGGCGTTGCTGACCGTGACGTCCTGACCTTTGGCTTCTACCTCGATCCCCTGCTCAGTCAGGCGCACAAAGAGCCCCCACTGGTTATACACCGCGGTATCACCGGGATTAAGGCCACTCAGCCGGAACGTCTGGTGACTGGAGGCAATGACCACGGGATTTGACCGATCCCCACCCAGAAAACCCAGAATCACGTCTGTGCCCGCTGGCAGGCCCGAGGTAAAACCGAATTCTGCCATACGCGTGGCGCTGGCAGCCTCCAGCGGGGTCTGGTACTGCACCTTCTGCACGACGCCAGCGTCATCAAGCCCGGTAATGCGCCCTACGCCCAGCAGACCCGCTATCCGCGTGGAAAGCTTACGGACGACATCGTTTAAGGTGTTCATCGGTTCATCTCCAGCAACTGCTGATAAAAAGCATAGGGCTGCACGGTAAAGGCGGCTGCAGGCATCAGGGAAAGCTGCGCATGAGTGCCTTCGCGGTTACGCAGATACGACACCTCCGCCAGCAGCCACTCCTCATTCTCAAGCCCGAAGGCCGGTATGTTGATGGGGACGAGTGTGTTGGGCTCCCACAGCTTACCCGCACTGTCGCGCCAGTTGTCCACAATGACGTTAAGCTGTTTTGAGCGACCGTAGCGTCGGTTCATTTCCCAGTCGATACAGCGCTGGGAGAGTGCCTGTGCCGTCATGGTGGATTCCACTATCACGATGCGCTTGCGGTAGCGCATGCTGGCGGCTTCCGGATCGCGCGACGTGGCAAGCGTGACCGCACCGTAACTCGCCGACGGTGAAATTTCAGCCGTGGGCGTCATGCTCATGGAAACGCCGACGTAGTCAGAAAAGCGCTCATCCATGGACGCCCGAAAGTAGGCGTCCTCGATGTTTACCCCCTGCGCCACACCGCTGGCGGCCCGCCGGGTCCCGACGCGCGTCAGCAGCAGGCTGCCGTCAGGCTGATCAAAATAGAGCAGCGCGGACCACCGGCTGATGCGGTCGATAATCTCCTGCGGTGACTCGCCCCAGTTGAGAGTAAACTGCGGGACACGGACCAGATCCGACACGTCGGAATGTACGGTGATGCCGTAAGGCTGCGCGAGGCGCGTCGCTATCTGCAGGGCATCGGATTCGTTAATCACGTTGTTGGGCCATTCGGCGGAACAGTCCACCAGATCCTGACACCTGCTGCGCCCGGTCGCCCGGACCTCATGGCGCCGCCCTGAAATCATCGGGCTCCACTGATCAACGTAGCCGGTCATCACAAGGTCATCGCCCAGGCGTACCTCGCAGGGCTCCCCCTCTCTTACCAGCTGCTTTTCACTGCTGCCGGGGAAATAGTCCATCAGCCCGAGATCGAAATCAGAAGGAAGCCGCTCGATGCCACGCGTGACCCGCACGTCGTCCCAGCCCTGAATGTTCCGGCCTCCGACGCTTAAAATCAGTTCGTCTGTCATAAGGGTTTCCTTGCCCGGAACGAGAGAGGCATAAAGGCGGGATGGGGCACCCGGGTTTCCTGAATCAGTTCATCGCTTCGCCCCGCATCCTGATAAAGCCGGTTAGCCAGCACCAGTGCAGGCAGTGAGGCGGGCGCGTTCACCTGCATCATGTCCGTCAGGCCGGTGCCTTTCTGCGCCATAGCACTGACAAACGCCTGCCGCACCGAAAGCAGTGCGTTATAGCTGTCGTCATCACCCAGATCTCCTGCGCGGACGATGGCGGCATCGAGCTGCGCGCAAACACGGTCTTTGACAGCATTCGCCTCGTCCGTACTGGCTGGTTCGGCATCAGAAGCGGCTACCGCCATGGCGCCTGCGCAGATAACGATGAGAAATAATGTGGCGCTTGCTGCAACGGCGCGGTTTTCAGTCGTGGCGTAATACTGGGTGCTTTCAGCCGTGGCCAGCTTCTCCAGCACCCGGATACGCTCTTCCACCCCGCCGGGGCTGTTAAGAATGGCAAGCACGATTGCCCGAACGCGTGAGGAAAAATCCTCCATGGAGGTGAAAGCCGGAAGTGCCGAGGACAACTGCATGATGTTCTCTCGGGCCGTCACGCTTTTCGCCATGGTGAGATTCACCAGCTGCGGCGTATCCGCTGTGTCGTCCCCGTCAGTGGTGCCCGTTGCGCCGGACGCGCTGCCGCCTACGGTCCCCCGGCTGTAACGGCCGTATCGCGTGCTGCCAAACGTTGCCCGCAGCGTGCTGCTGAGGTTGGTAACCTCGCTGACCGTATTCGTCACCATGCCCTGCCAGAACGAAGCAATACCGCGTACCGTTTTAATCGCCTGGGAAACGCTACGGATTTCGCCCCTGACCTGTGACAGAAATGAGGCCGCCGCGGTGCTGGCAAGCTTCAGCCAGTTCGCGCTCACCACATCACCCGCCGGCGAACTGCCTGTAACAGCAAAAACGCGCAGGCCAGACTCGATAACGGTCAGCGTAAATTCAAAAGCGCGCCCTGAATCCATGCTTTCAGAGATCAGCAGGCCGCCTTCCGGCACACTCACCGTCAGTTCGCCCAGCGTCGGATGGATAAGGGTACCCGAACCGGCACTTTCACAGGCCGCAATCAGCGCCTGACGCTGGCTCAGAACATCACCCGCCTGATAACGCAGGCTGCCCTGCACCAGAAAGCCCCGGATCGCTATTTTTCTGACGTCGCGCCCCATGTCCTCCACCCAGACCGTGTCGCGGTATGGGTATTCGTGTACTGCCTGGCGACGACCAAAGACGCCCTCACCCTCAATTACGCCAAAGGGTACGCCGCGAAAGCTGGCAGGTCTGATATGGGCCTGCCAGTCCCAGCCTTCACTGCCCCCGGTCAGGCCGCTAAGCAGGTTTTGTATGATAGCCATAGTAAGACAACCACCGTTCAGTTTACTGGTTCAATCATGGCCAGGGCATGGATAACGCTACCCGCCCCCCCTGCGTGGTGACCTGCCTGCGTTCGCCGGTTTTGTCATTTACCAGCGTGACCTCTACAGACACTTTCTGATCGGCATTCCCTGACGATGGCGGCGTGGTCTGCGCACGACTGTTATCAGCAGTTGCGGTTGCCTGCGTGATACTGCTTACAGGAGGTGCTGGTGTGCCAGCCTGGATGATGCTGCTCTGAGGAGATGAAGGAGACAGCAACGCCTCGCCGGTGGTCCGGGGCTCTTTCTCACGCTGTGCATGGAGGATTTGCGGATCCCGCAGTCCTTTCCAGCGGTCGTCGTTAACGGACGTATGAATGGCCTGATTAATCTCATTATCGGTATAGGGCTGAGCACCGTTCTCATGGGATATGATGGCGCTCATCACCCGGCGCAGCGTGTCAGGATCGTGAAGATTGATACGCTCACGAGGATCAAAGCCGGTTTTGGCCGCTACATCGTCAATGTAATTCTGGGTTTTGTTCTCCGTGGCAGGGGCATAGGTATGAATGATGCCGTTTAAAGTGTTGTTCCCCCGGTCACCGTAAAGCTGGAGCTGACGGGACAGCGCGGCCATCCCGTCATGCGGCGAGGGAAAGCGCACAAAATCACCGTCGCTGCCGCTGGCATTTGGCGCATGCCTGAGGTTGCCCGGATTGTTATTGCGGATGCCGCGGGCGTTCCCACCCGTGCCCGGACCGGTATAGACTGCCGGAACAGCAGGAGACGGTGCTTTAAGTGCGGCAGCAATATCGCCCTGCAGCACATTCGCCTGTTCACTCAGCCCGTAACGCTCTCGCAGATCACGACGCTGTTTGTCGGTGATCTGCCCGGTGATGAGATTGACCTGCTCGCTGGCGGGCAGCGAATTCAGGTATTCTTTGTCGTCCCTGGCCTTTCGGACCCAGTCCCCCTCGCTCCCGCGCAGATTGCCCATGGCCTCATTCAGCGCCACAGGATCGCCGGGGTTCTGCATCAGTCGCCCGACGCCGCGCAGGCCGTCATTAACCGAGCCGTCGGAGAGCAGGCCGCCCGCCACCTTCTGGCGGACACGATTTTTAAAGCCGTCCCAGGCCGCACTCACGCCGTTAAGGTTGCGGTTAAGCTCGACCAACTGTGCATTAACTTTAGGATCGACAGTCAGTCCCAGTTCGTCAGCACGGGTGAGATAGGCTTTCAGCTTCGCCCCGTCACGCAAGAGTGCCAGCGTACTGGCATCCAGCCCTAATGCGTCAGCGACCGTTTTCTGATTTTCAGGGGCCATATTCGGGAATGCGCGCGCCAGTTCCTCGAAGGTACGCAATACATCAGCTGTGTGGTTTTTAGTTTCAACAACTTTTACGCCCACCTGATTTAAAACGGACATGAATGTTCCGTTTCGGTTCTGTAGCGCTTCGTTAAAAGTTTTATAGAGCCCTTCCACAGATCCGCGCGCTTCTTTACTGTCAGCCCCCAGGATCTGCATCGCCCCGGCCAGGCGGCTAAAATCATCGACCCGCATACCGCTGTTTTTTGCGGCCACGTCCAGACTGTAGGCGTTGTCAGCCGCCTCCTTCATGTTACCGGCAAGTGTTTTTGCGCCTTTCGCCAGTCCGTACGCGGCCACACCAGCCACGCCCATACGCCCGGCGATCCCGCCATATTTACCGGCCAGTTCCCCCACCATTTTGAGTGGCGGCACCATATCGCCGATAAACTGCACATTGTCCCGTGCGGCCTGCGACATCCCCTGCAGGTAGCGGGTGAAGGTATTGAGCTCGCCCGCCGACTCCTGCCCGCCGAGCTTCAGTGCATCACGGGTTTTATCCAGCTCAGGTTCAAGCTTACGCACGGCCTCTTCAATACGCCCGATGGCAGCGCTTGCCTCATCATTACCGGCAAGCGTGAAGTCAAACACGTTAGCCATCGTCGTCGCCCCCTTTTCTCAGATGATTAATGCGTACCGCCTGTGCGTGCCACCAGGACAGACGCTGCAGGCTCATTGCCCAGGCGCTGTCCGGCGGCCAGCGGTAGTAAAATGTCACCTCAGCGGCTAAACGCTGCCATCGCCCGAGGGCTTCCAGCTCAAAAAACCGAGCAGATAATCCTCGCATTTGCGGTAATCGAGAAAGTCCATACCGGACAGAACGGACTCCGGCACGCCACTGGTCAGAGAAAGCAGCAGGCGCATCGCGGAAAGCGATCCGCGTTTTGCCTGCGCCTCGTAAAACTGCTCAACCTGTGCCAGCACGGGTGCCCTGAGTGACAGACTTTCCCAGGTCTGTTTCAGCGCGTCAGAACTGAGCGGCACGCTCAGTGAAATAACGGTGCTTCTTTCAAGTTCGGCCATATCAGTTCTCCGTCACGTCAGCGCCTTCCCAGCGCACGTCAAACACCGCTTCCTCGCTGTCCACTTCCTGGGTATTAACCGTCCACAGGGCGCGCCCGATGATGGTTTTACCGTTCGCCAGTTCGGCGATTACGTTGACGTTGGTCTGCCCGTTAAATGCAGACACGGATACGCCACCGGCATCGCGCACCTGACAGGAGATAAATCCCGGCACGGGCTTTTCTTTATATCCGTGCACGGTATCCATCCCGCTCAGCGTGGTACGCTCCATTTTTGAGGGGCGGTATTTAAACTGGCCGGCCACCATGATGGTGATCCCGTCTACGGTGACATAGGCCAGACCGGCAAGCCGGTTAGAAGTATTTCCTGCCATAGTGACTCCTTAGCTGGCCTGCAGGCGGAACTGGTTAAGCAGCGCAAAGATGCGCAACTGATTCATCAGCGTGCCGTCCCAGAGGACATCCACGCGGTTCGGGTTTTTCGCGTTAAGCTCAACGATGAGCCCCTTTGCAAAACCGTCCGCGTCCTGCGCATAGCCGTTCCAGACCAGCGTCTGGTATTCGGCAATCTGATCGGCACGGATGACGTTTGGCGTCACAATTGGCAGCCCCGGCGCAAACCGCGTGCCGTTGGCCGCCAGTTGCATCCGCCCGAACTTGCTGGTGATCTGGGTACGCAGGTAGCGGGTAATGAACATCAGCTGAAACAGCGTCTCCACCTGCAGATAGCTGTCATCGGCATCGCCATAAGCATTTTTCTGGTAGGTGGTAATGATGTTTTCCACCTGCACCGTGCCGTCATCGGCGACCGTATAGGTGGAGATACCGCTGAACAGAAGATTGTTACGTTCAGGCAGATCGAAACGGTCCTCCAGCGACGGGGGCAGGACACCGCTGACAGGCAGGGTCTGGGTGGGCCGCCCGGGCGTGTTGCGAAGACTCGGGGCGACTGCCGCGGTATATGCCGCCGCCCAGACGTAAGCGGGCGTGGGCGAGCGGTAGACGCCCAGCAGCGATTCATGCTGGTTGTTCCGCGCGGCACCGGTGGTACCCAGCTGGCCGTAAGTGCCGTTGACCACGCTGAACGCGTGACCGTAGAGCTGCTTGTCCCAGGCCCAGCGGCCCGTGGCGTCCGACAGAAACGCCTTAAGCACGTCAAGCGATGCCGTGTCGGTATAGGGGCTGACGATAAAATCAAAGGTCCGGTCCTGGAGGTTAGCAAGCGCAGCGGTCATGTCTGGCGCGCCCGCCCCACCGGACATCGGCGTCAGAGTGAACGTCAGACCGGCAGGCGTGGTTTCGCCGCCGGTTCGCCCCAGGTAATTCATGCGTATGTCGATGCCGTTGCCGTGCGCACCCCGGTTTTTTGCGGTCAGCGTGACGGTATCCGTTGCCCCTGCCGTTACCTGCGCCGTCACCGGCATCGCAGTGGTACCGTTAATGGCTGCGCTCAGGGCAGACGCCATGGTGACCACCGTGTCGGTGGCGAGTACCGTCACCTGAACCCGCAGCCCGGCGATGTACAGCGAAATGACGCCGGTGGCACTCGGTGCGGTGAGAAACTTCAGCGAACCGCTGGCGGCAGTCATACTGCCCTGTGCATCCGCGAGCGGCAGGATCCAGATTTCCGCGGCGGTATCATTAGCCTGATACGCGGTCATCATGCCGTGCAGCATACTGCCCTTACCGCAGAGACCCGCCACCAGGGTATCGGACGAAACCTGCTGGGGAATGCCCGGAGTCGCGGTAGCGGTGTCAAGCTGCTGGCCGATGATGAGCGTACGCTGAACGGCGGTGGCGGTATTGGCGCGCGAATTATCGAACTCAACATAAAACAGCGGGGTCCTGAGCTGATCAGGAATACGGCTGAAAGCAACCATTACTGTTCTCCTGCATTTTTGCTGCTGTCAGGCGCGGGTGTCGCTGCGGGAACGGCAGCAATGGGCTTCTGACTGTCTTTGATGCGAACCACATCACCGTCTCGCAGACGGCGGGTCCAGAAGGTGTTTTCCGGTACGTCTTCGCCGGATTCGGGCAACACGGTGCCCCTGACCGGGCAGCGGACAAGCCTGCCATCAGCGGGTTTTACTAACATGTGGTTACTCCTGGAGGTTAATGTTCAGACCGGGCTGTGTGGTGCCATCGGGCATTTTCACGGTCAGGTCAATCCCGGCGAGCGGTGTGGTGGTGACCGGATAGAAGTCTTCGGGCCCCTGGTAATATTCCACGTCAATTTCAACGGTAAGTTCACCGATGTGGCCGGCCCCCTCACAGCTGACCGCCACGGCAGAGCGGACCTGCTGATACTGCTGGATCTGGCGGGTCAGCTCGTAGCTGTTGATGATGCCCCGCTCAATCTGCTCGCGGAGCGTTTCCAGCGCGCTTTCTGCCTCCTGCGCGCCGGTATTGCCCTCTTCGGTATCAAAGGCCTGGGTGCGGCAGGTGATCCGCACCGTGGTCACCGTGGTGAACTGCGGCGCGTTACGCCCGAGAGAGTGCTTGACGTCCAGCGGCGTCTGCACCAGCAGCACCGGAAAGTCTTCGTCCATGGTGGGCCAGTCGCGCGGCGAATACACCCGCTCGCCGGCGTCGGTGTTGTTCTTGAGCGCGGCCACCACCAGGCCGCGAATGTCGGCGGCATTCATGCCCTACCCCCTGATTTCATTGAGAACCAGCTTCGTGCCGCCGTGGCTGTCCGGCTGGACGTCGGCAATCACGAAAAGCTGATTGACGGTCCGCCCGCCGGCAACGGCAATGTAAAGCTGATCGCCCTGGCGCGGCGGCGACAGGAATTCCGCGTCACGTACGCCCAGCACGGGTTTCGTGGTATTGATGGACGGATCGCCTGCATCCATGGGCTGGACATCCTGCGTGTACGCCCTGTCAAAAATCCCGTTAATGGTGTACGGCTGGCCACGGCCTTTGTTCGGACGAAACTCCACGGCGTCACCGAATATGCCGTGGAGCGGGGCCAGCAGATGCTGGTCCCAGTTCACGCTCATGACGCAACACCCGGTGAGCTGACGGACACCGATGCAGCCTCACGCGCCTGCGCCTCGCGGCGAAGTGTGTCAAAGTCAACGACAACGCCCGCAGCAATCAGGCGTTTCGCCTCATCCGCAGGCAGGTTCAGCCGGGTGTTCTGACGGTAGGTTTTGCCGTCGTGACGCAGGGTGTGGCCCTTACGTACCACAAAATCCGGTTCTTCTTCATCAGCCCCGTCTTTGTCGTCATCCTCTTCAGCTTCGGTATCCTCGCCAGTGACCTCAGGCGATTTCTGCACGTCAGCACCGGGCGGCGTGACTGGCGTGGCCTGGTCGCCGGTCATCAGCTCGGGAGGCAGACCGCCGAGCTCGTCTTCGTTTTTTGGAGTGTCGTTTTTTGCCATATCACACCACCGTTGCGCACAGGGACGCGTTTACACGACTCGGAATGACCAGCGGCGCGGACTGCATCATCAGCAGGCGCTGTGCCGGATCTTCTTTCACCCAGGTCTTGGGCGCGTAGGCCAGCGGACCGTAGGCGAAAGCCGGGTCGAGAATGACGCCAAAGGCGCGGGTCCCCATCAGGTCCGCACCGCTCATAATCACTGCGCCGTCGGGGATCATCGGCTTTTCGGTGTTATCCAGCGGGTCAATGAACCAGTCGTTGTACAGCCACAGATCAAAGTTACCCCAGCGCCCTTTGTAAACCGCGCCCTTCATGACCTGCGCACCGGCATTCACCTGGTTGCCGAACGGGCTCAGCGCCGGGAACGTGATGGCGTTGTCCTTGATGGTGGTGTCCAGGCGAAACGCACGCCACGACTTGTTGGTGAAAATCAGGTCGGTTGGCACCCCGCCCGACTCTTTGAGATAGGTGGTCTGCCACTCTTCAATATCATCAGACGGCTGGGTGTTGGTCTGCCCGAACGGGACCGCGGTCGGCCATTTGTCCGTCCCGCTGAGCACAATGGTCAGGTCCGCAGAGCGGCCAAAATCCACCACTTTGGTTTCATAGCCCTCACCCGCTACAGTTACGGTGCCGGAGACCAGCGCACTGGCCGCCATCCACTCCAGTCGGCGGTTGATCATGTCAATCTGATCGGCCATCTCGAACTGCAGGTTCAGCATTTCGCGCTCGGCCGCGGTGTATTCGCCGCCGATACGCTCACCAATCTGGCGGCGGATGGGCTTGCGCAGATCCGGCGCGCGCTTGTCTTTGATGTAGGCGGGCTTAAACGTGTTGGTCTGGTATTTGCGCTGCTCAACCAGCTTGCCTTCCACCAGCGGTGACACAAACGGGGCCATACGACGCTTACCGATATCGACATCGATCGACACCTCTTCCGTTTCGTAGGTCACCACGTTCGGAAAGAAGCGGTCGAGCAGCCAGTTCTGACTGGTCATCAGGTTGGGAACGACCTGCACCAGGACGTTGGTATCAAAAATATTCATGGTTTCTCTCTGTGAGACGTACCGGCCACTGCCGGTACGGATTCCGGACGCGCGCGACCCTGCCGTGGAAATGGCACAAGGCGCAGTTTAAAAGGGAGTTAAATCAGGAAACCGGGGCCTGAACGCTGTCGCGCAGGAAAATGCCCTGGGGCAACAGCGCGGCTTTCAGGTCATCCAGCAGCAGCACGCTGTTCACATACCAGGTTTTGTCGATAATCAGGCGGTGCTGGTTAAACTCACCCATCAGATACACGCCGCCGGTCACGTCCGTCAGGGTGCTGTCGACGTTGTCCACCAGAATGGCCGCCGGGACCTGACTGCCGTCGGTGGCGGTGCGCACGCACGGCACCCACTTGCCCGTGCCGGCCGCAACGGTAAGGGTAAAGCTATCGCCTGCCACAAAGGCGTTAGCCCCCGCGGTAAGGGTGAAGCTGACCTGCGTACCGCGATAAACGCTGCCCACGGCGGCATTACCCAGCACGGCGCCGGTCGGGTCAGTGACCTGGAAGGTGTTGGGATCGGTGGCGGTCACCGTATAGGCACCGGCCACGGCCTGTGAACCCAGGGTGAGGCCCGTCAGCGTGCCGTTACCTTTGTTGGCACTGCCCGCCGTGGCGGCGGCTGATTTCTGCGACTGACGCCCCAGCACGGTACCGCGAAGCAGCGGACCCAGTTTTGCAATGGTAACGCTGTCGGTCACAACCTGCAGCGGACCGCTGACAAGCTGGTCCGGTACAAAGAGTGCGCTGGTCATGCCCGGCGCAAACTGATTCTGTCCAAACTGATCCATTATTTATTACCTCGGGCTGAGTTGTAGAGACCGGTCATTTTCTCCACGACCGCACTGGCGCGGGTTGCCGTGGTTTTCTGACCATCGGGGCCCAGACGCACGTTACCCGCACTGCGCATGCGCTCGTCAAGCGAGGCGCGACGCGGCTCAGGCGCGGCGGCGGCCGATCCGGATGACTTCATGACGCGGATGGCGTCGGCAGAGCTCATGCCGGTGTTAAAGGCCAGCGAGGCCGCCAGCGCCGGGTTTGCGGCGGCGTAAGAACTGTTAAAAATGCGGGCACAGCGCTGACGCTCGGCGTTTCGTGCCTTGCGGCCGTCGGGCTTTTCTTCGTCATCACCGTCGTCGTCATCCCCTTCGCTGGCGTCCGGATCACGTTTTTTATCGTCATCCTCGTCTGCGTCAGGGTCTTTTTTGTCATTGTCTTCCGCGTCCGGATCGTCGCTGTCGTCATCAGCATCCGGGTCGCGGTTGTCGTCATCATCCTGCTCTTCCGCGCGACGGCTGCGGGCCTTTTTACCCTTTTTCTCCTCGTCGTCGTCATCGTGTTCTTCCGCGGCGCGCGCGGCGGCGGAACGGTTCAGGCCCACCAGGTGAGCAAAGGAAAACGGTTTTTTGGCCATGTCAGGCTCCGGTCAGTTTAAGTAAGTTAAGAAATGCCGCGTCAGGGGTAATCACCTCATCCGCCAGGCCCAGCGCCACGCCGTCAGCCGCCATGAAGCAGGCCGCCTCGGTGTCACGCACCACCTTCTCTTTCATGCCGCGGTTGCGCGCAACGGTACCGACAAAGATTTCGCCCATGGCGTTAATGTCGCGCTGGATGGCCGCGGCGGCCTCGTCGGACAGCGTGCGGTAAGGGTTGCTTTCCGCCTTGCGGGAACCGTAGGTGATGATGGTGACCGCCAGCCCCTCCTCCTTGATGCGCTGCGACCAGTCAACGTGCATGGTAATGACACCCACTGACCCTACGCCGCCCGTGCGGGGAACGCAGATACGATCCGCCGCGCTGGCAAGCGCATAGGCAGCTGAGTAGGCGTTTTCGGTCAGGATGGCGTGAACGGGCTTTTCACCCCGCGCACGATAGATTTCATCCGCCAGATCAAAGCAGCCGGCCACCTCGCCCCCGGGTGAATCAATGTCCAGACAGATACCGGCCACCTCAGGATCGGCCATGGCGGTGAGAAAAGCCTGGCGGATGCCGTTATAGCCCGTCATGCCGCTGTAAGGCCGCAGGCTCCCGAGCTTCTGCACCAGCGTGCCCTGTATGCTTATCACCGCCACGCCACCGACGTTGTCATAACCGGGATCGGCTTTGGTCTGTCGCCGGCGGCGGTAGTCATAATCGTCATCGTCTTCCATCACCATGCTGGCTTCGATGCGCGTAATGCCAAACCGGTCGGTGAGCGCAGCCATAACGACTTCGGCCTTGCGGGGATGGATAGCCAGCGGCGTGTTGAACAGCCGCTGCGCCAGATGGGGTAAATTCACTTTTCCTCCGGATCGCGAATGGTTTCGGGCGCGAGTACATCGGCCTGCGCCCAGCTAGGCAGCGGCAGATTGCGCTCAATACAGGCGTCGATTTCCCGCTTGCGCTGGTCCAGCATTTCTTCCCAGTCTTCGCCCACGTTTTCTGCCACCTCCAGCTCGAGCGTCGAGATACCCGCATCGAGACCCAGAATGGCGCCTTTTTTCTCGGCAACCGGATCGACCCAGCCCCGTCCCGGTCCCATCCAGCGGGCGCGACAGTAGGCCGCGCGGGCGTCAATGAAGTCCGGCGCGTTTCGCGGCAGGGGTAAGTCTTCGGTGTCGTGGATCTCCTCAATAAAGGCGGAGAGAATGGGCTGCGCAAAGCCGGACGAAAAATCATCACGGCGTCGGGTCAGGGTTTTCCAGGCCTCAAGCATCGCCGAACGTGCTGAACTGTAGTTAACGTCAGACCAGTCCTGCGTCACCTGCTGCGTGGACAGGCCCGTCGCGGCCGCAATGTTACGCAGCGCCGCGCTTTCAAAGCCCTCAAAGTTACTGGTGGGTCTGGCGGCGTTGACGGTGGTGATGCTTTCACCGGGATACAGCGTTGGCAACCTCACCCCGTTCTGCAGCGAAATGCGCCGGTCTTTGTGAAACTCTGTCCGCCCGTCCTGATAGGTGCCCAGCGCGGTATCGTCATAGTTTTCACCGAGAGCCGACTGCACCATCTCAGGATCATAAGGCGAGGTGACATAGGCCCCGAACACCGCGTTGAGAATGGCCGCCTCAAGTTCTGACTGATCGTACTTGATGAGCATTTTCAGGCGCTGCACCACCGGGGTCAGGATCCCGTTGCCGCGATGCTGCGCGGCCCTGTCGTGATCGTAATCGTGTACGACGTTGGGACGGCCCCAGGAGGTTTCGCGCGGGATCCGCTGCCAGGTCATGGTCTTTGGTCCGCTGAACCAGTCACCGATGTGCGCCTCACGGATGTGATAGGCAACGGGGGCACCGTCCGCATCAATCTCCACGCCACCGCGAACGTGGGGCATGTCGAAATTCTGCTGCGGGTTGCTCAGACGGTCCGGATCGACCATCTGCACCGTAGTGGCATAGCGCCCGCGCCCGTGTCCGAGCCTGTCGGTACGGTACTGCAGGACGGCCAGCGCATCACCGTCCAGCAGCTTGTGCCGGAATCCCAGGCGCAGCATCTGCGACACGGTCTGCTTGCGCTCAGCGTCGCACCACCGTCCGGGGTCATTTGCCCAGGAACGCCAGTGCGCCTCCACCACCTTGCCGTATTCATCGGCCCAGCTTGCGTCAAAAGCTTTATTCCCGGTCATCATGGCCAGCATGCGGTAGTCCGGCTTGAGGATGGGCCGGAAATTCGCCCCTACCGCATTATCCAGCACGCGGGTGATGCTGCCGCTGGCCCAGCCGTCATTTCGTGCGAGGTCACGTACGCGCGACACAATGCGGTCGCGGTAGATGTTGATTTCATTATCCGGTGACCAGAGCGCAGGCTGCCAGTTGGCCAGCTGGTCGCTGAAGGAGTCCGCCGCGTCATAGGGCACACGGCTGCCGCCCGTCAGCGCAGAAAACGACGGGCGTGAGGGGCGCAGCGGATGACCGTCAGCGCCCAGTATCTGTACTTTACCGTTCATCAGAATCTGAACCTTACCGGACGACGCGGACGGGTGACGATGCCAAGCTGAGCCTGGAGAAGCTGGATCAGCGCCAGAAGGTCTGCAAGCGAACTCTGCTGATAGGTTACCGAGCGGGTGCCGTCGCCCTGGGAATAGGAAAACGACACCCCCCGGCTGCCCGTGGTCAGATCGATATAAGCCTGCTGAGCCTTCACCAGTGCGTCCTGCAGCTGCGCAGGCGTCATCGACCCGGCAAGCAGGCTGGTATTGCGGTTGAACATGATGATTTTCCTAGGCCAGAAGCTGTGAGATGGATTTTTTTCTGGCCGGCTGTTCAGGCTCAGAAATAACGGCGCCCGGCAGGCGCAGGCTGGTTTTTTCCACCGGCGCGGCGGCCGGCGCGATTAACCTGTCCGGATTTTCCGCGATGCTTGCCGCAAAGGCGTTGAGTCTGAAGCCCATATGAAGCAGGCCACACAACGCCGCGTAGGCATAAACCCGGCAGTCGAGCGCCTCGTTCGCCCGCCCCGGCAACTGCTCCCATACGCGGTAGCGCTGGCCGCCTGACACTTTCACCACCGATCGCTCAGCCAGCAGCTGACTGAAATACCCCAGGTCCCGATCGGCAGGGAAATGCATGTAGCCCGCGGAGGCCTTACCCGGTTCTGGCGGCTCTATGTGCAGGCGGGCACGAATGGCGTCCTTTGCCGCGTTGACGCCGATTATCACCGGCCTGAACTGACTGCGGTTGCGTGCAGACGGCGCTTTGGCAGGCCAGACCGGGGAGCGTTTGCCGCCCCGTGCCGACTCACCTTTGATAGCCCAGACGCGCCGCCCCAGACGGGCCTTGGCGAACTCATACACCTTTTGCGTGTGGTGACCGCCGGAGTCCATACAGGTGGCCATGATGCTGAATCCGCGACCGTCGGCCCGGCGCCAGATTTGTTTCAGATATGCATCCAGCCTGAGCCACGGCTCATCCGTCTCCAGATCGCCCTCGATGACATCAAACGCAACAGACCAGGACTCTTCATTGAACCCCCAGCCCACCACCTCGATTTCAAAGCGACCGTCCTGGGTATCGACCCCGGCCACCAGCACGGCCACGCCGTCAGGCACCTCAGCCGGCCAGACTTCGCCACGCTCAGTGAGCTTACGCTCGCTGAGTGCTTTTTCGCCGCGATCCTCATACACCTCACCCAGCACCAGGTTAATGAAGGTCTGGCGCATGAGCGGGTCATCTTTCACGCGCAGCCACTCCGCCACCAGATATTTCCAGGCGGCATTGGGAAACAGGCTGTAACCCGCCCAGATATGGAAACCGGCGTGGCCAGTGAACGGACGGTGCGCCCGCCATTCGCCGCGCTTCACCATACCGGCCTTGTCGTTGTGATGGATGACGCAGCCATGATGGCGGCACACGTAAAACGCCGTCTCAGGCAGGCCTTCACCGTTCTCATCCTTGTCCCATTTGATGCCGTAAGGCGTGTCGGGACCGCCCCACTCCAGCACCTGATACTCACCACAGTGCGGGCACGGGACATAGAAATGGCGCTGATCGCTTTCGGAAAACGCTTTTTCAATACGGGACACGCCCTTAACCGTAGGCGTTGAGCCGAGCACTATCTTGCGGTTCCAGAAGGTTTCCGAGCGCTTGATGCCCAGCGCTATCTGGTCACCCTCGGTACCGGCACCGCCGGACGGATAGCCGTCCACCTCATCAAAAAGGATGATGCGGCAGGTGATACGGCGGAATCCGCCGGGGCTGTTGGCTCCGACCAGCGTCAGGTTGGCGCCGTTAAGAAACTGCTTTTTCAGGATGGTCTGGTTACTGTCTTTCGCCTTGCTGTCGCCGGTAATGGCGGCCAGCACCGGGGTATCGCGTAGCATGGGCGAGATTTCGGTCTTACTGTAGTCTTCAGCATCCTCTACGCGGGGCTGAACAACCAGAATCGGTGACGGATCGTGCTGAAGGTAATAACCGACCACGTGATCGAGTATTTTGGTGTAGCCCACCCTGGCCGATTTCATCACGGACACCTGGGTCACGTGCGGATCGGTAATGGCGTCCATCATGCCGTCCTGATAACCAAACGACCGAAACCGCCCGGTCTGGGCACTGGTCTCTTTTGACAGGACAGCGTAAGTATTGGCCCACTGGCTCAGGGATAGCGGCAGAGGGGGACGGATATCGCTGCGTCTTGCGGTCAACTCACCGCTGAAGTTATGCCATGCTGCGGAGTTACTGATGCCCTCGTTTATCATTTTCATCCAGGCTTAACTCCTCCATTGCCTCATGAACCACCTCCTGAAGCGCTGCAACAAACTCCGCATCACTGGTGGTTGAGGCCAGCACCCGCAGGCGAGGACCGTGTTCAGGTGCAATGGCAATAAGGCGTGTTCGCATGCGTGAATATTCCTGACCGACAGCGGCGATCATGTCTTTATAGGGGAGAACCTGGCCGGACTTGATGTCGTACTCCAGCTGGGTCAGCAGGGCCAGATAGTTTTCCTTCATCTGGCGCGCTTCATCCAGCGTCATTTCCAGACCGTTTTCGCTGATGATACGCTCGACGACTTTCGAAGCCGATTCGGCGCGATCCTCGTCACGGGTCTGAGCGGATTTGTTACCCTTCGCGTTGTTACCCTGTCTGTTACCTGACTTGTTACCCTGGTTGTTACCTGGTGCTTTTTTTTCGGGTCGGGTAACAGTTTTTCGAAAGCGCTCGATCAGGGCGTTTGAGGCATCAACATTTATTTCTTCACCGTCCAGAACCAGCCAGCCACGGGCCTTCCACGTGGTCACCGTCTTGCGGCTGACACCGTGTAGCTTTGCAAAATCGGACTGATTCATGTGTTACCCTGGCTGTTATCTGTTACCCAAATTTCAAAAGTTCATAGCTAGCCGGAGAACGCGGCGCGCAATGCCCGTGAAATAAAAAGGTCTCAGGAGGGACCCATTCAATTGAAAATGGTTATCATCTTCATCAATGATTCACTTTCGGGGACCGGGCGTCGTGAATCCGCTGCTTCTGTGCCTGAGGGTGACGTTGCGAAAGATGTTCTCCTTTTCAGGCGTTGGCTTCTCATTCTCATAATTTGTAGTAATATTGACAACCACTTGCGCTCTGATGCGGCTGGCTATTTCCTCAGCTATGAGATGTCCCATAGTGGATGCAGAAGAAAATTTAGCCGCATCCTCGATGACCTGCTGGCCAATCAATTCGCATTCCTTCAAAGAAGGCAGCGAGATGTGAGGCTTATAGATTAAACGCATAATCATCCCCGAAGTGGAAAACAGGATAAACATTACCTTTCTCGGTAGTCGTCGCCGGGCTGGAGGCATTTAGGTGATAACTGCCAGATCTGCTGACGTGTATCAACCGCACAAAACTCTGTGCCATCACTGCGAAGTAGAAAGGCAGGGAAATAGGCACCTTTGTCATCATGGCGTATCGTAGACACGATGGGCATGCCTTTATAAACGCCCTGGAAAGTGCCGTCGTGTAGGAAGCTCTCTGTGGGAGCACCTATATTGCCGGGGTCAGGCCAAGTCAGGACATGTAATGCTCTCGCCTGAGCCCAGGCATCAGTACTGAAATATAACGTCGCGGTTTTGTCGTCATAAAAGTTAATGGTTAAATTCTCCATCGACTTTTCTGGTTCTTTAGCGAACTTTCCAGGCTGGTTCTGGAAGATAACAACAGCCGTAGCCCTTCCTCCCGCGTAATTCAGGAAATAGATACGGGCGTGGTTATTTTTTTCACTATAGACGCTGGCAAAAAAATGATTGCCGTCGCCATTATGCATTGAGAATGCGCCGGTTATAACATCGTCAGGATACTGCTTAAACTTACTGCTAACATCCTGACCTTTGAGGCATATCCCTTTTGGTTTGAAAAAATAAGCTTCGCCTGGAGCAGACTGATCTACAGGTGCAGTAAATCCATCCATGTCAGCACATACTGACGCAAGGGCATGAAAAGGGAACAGCGCTATACACAGTGCAATTGCTTTCACATTCATTGGCATTTATCCGTTTGCTGTTGTGACAGAAATTTTAATCACACCATCTTTGCAGAACTTCATAAACAGATAAACTACTTTGCCGTGCTCAACGCCTGACTGATTGCAGCACTCAGCGCCGCTGGCATCAACGCACCGGCCATTTTTTCTGCCCTGTCCATATACCCCAGTACTGGTTTTACAGGCAGTGCATTACCGAACTGAATCAGCAGCTTTGGTGCCGGTGATTTATCACGTGGTCGGCGTGTGCCATTAGCCGAACGCTTCAGGCGCTTTTTAGCCTTTTTGCCTTTCTTAGACTTAACGCGCTGGAAAACGCCGTTACGGCTGCCTACCTCACCGATAAAGACGTTATCTTTTGCCTTTAACTGGTTCAGTTTATTGCGTGGAAGGTTGCCGTATTTATTCAGCTTGATGTTTTTAGGATTAAGCAGCGCACTGCTGTTGAGCTTATGCTGCCCACCGAATTCAAATGGGGCAAGGTAGCTGGCCGCTATGTCTCTGACGAAAACTTTAGCCTGAAGGTTATTCTTACGAGCCCCTGTGGAGCCCACTGCGTTCACTGTAAACGGTGTAGGCGAATCAAGACGACGGGTTAGCGCTGTCTTTTCAGCGGCTGCAATTTCACGAGCTACGCTGGTGAGTGCCTGTGATAACGCAAAAGGTATCTGCTTCTTTAGTGACTGAAGCTGAGACGTCAGGTCTTTTAATCCCGCCATATACCCACCAGCTGATGATTAATCGTGTTTATGCTGAAATTCAGATCAAAAAATGCAGTTTTAAACACATAATTAACAACCGCCAAGAACGGCTAAATCAAATAACCTGAATTGATGAAACAGTGAATAACTCATTGCTGATACCTCTAGCTTCAGCTTAAGCAGTGCAAAAGTCATCCACCAGGTTCATGAGATGCTCATCCTCCCTAACTAAGAAGAAGTGGTAACCTTTTTCAATCCTAACCCACTGAGGTGTAAAACATTCCCACACAGCAAAATATTCTTTCATTGCACCTACCTCCCCTAGAATTGAGTACCCACAATATTATGAGTTTAGATAGCTTTCAACATCGTTACTTTCATTAAACTTATAAATCTGTAGTTGACATCATGGATTAAAAGGACAAGAATATGTCCATTATAGACACAAAGACGTCCAAAATGGACAACCACGCGATAACTAAGGATTTTGAACATGCTGACTTATGCTTTTTGGAACAACAAAGGTGGAACTGGCAAAACAAGTCTGGCCTTTCAAGTAATTTCACGGTATGCAGAAACTCATTCTGATGAGAAAATTTTAGCTATTGATTTATGTCCTCAGGCAAATTTATCAGAGCTAATGCTTGGAGGTATGAATACCCAGGGAAGCGAAAAACTTCTCTCCCGGCAAGGCTTAGTGCCAAGATGTTCTATAGGTGGTTATTTTCAAATAAGATTACCTGCACCATATTCACCACCTATGATCAATGCATCGGATTACATTACAAATCCTTCCCATTACAACAGTGATATTCCGCAAAACATCGATTTAATATGTGGGGATCCGCTACTTGAGTTACAAGCAAATGCTGTAAATACCTTGGCTAACCAAAATATTCCCGGAACCAACGCTTGGATAGCAGTGATTGATTGGCTCAGGGATCTATTAGAAAAAGTCAAAGATAAATATGATGTTGTTTTCCTAGATTGCAACCCTAGTTTTTCGTTCTATACTCAAATTGCTTTAGCTAGCGCTGACCGAGTAATTCTTCCTGTAATGGCAGATGATTCATCAAGAAGGGCCATTCTGAATGCTATCTCGCTTGTATACAGTTTAAAACTGCCGTCTGAAATTTATACTTCATACATGTTTTCTACAAAGCTTGAAGCGGCAGGAAGGCCTCTCCCTAAAATCCATCAAATTGTTCAGAATCGACTGACTCAATATATGGGTGATGCATCTGCCTATGCGGCAGTATTGCATGCTATCAAAAGAGATGTAAGAAATTTAATTTCAACACATCCACATCTATTTACTTTTAGTAATTTAGATGATGGTTTTTCCAGTGTGCGTGATTTTCAAACAACTGGTGTTATAGCTCATGCTAAAGGACAACCTTTTTCAAAAGTCAAATCCGGTAAGCAGTCAATAAACGGGCATCGAGTCCAGGTAAAAGCAGATTATCTATACAATTGCCGGGTCGCTATCAATACACTAACGTCTAAATTCTAATTTAAGGCCCTTTTTGGGGCCTTAAGTCGTTTCGATGCTCAAGCCAGCTTTTTAGCCAGTGAAGCTACATCGTCGAATACAGAATCGACGTCATGGCCTGCCACTTTCAGCAGTTCTTTCACCTTTGCCAGTACGGCATCAGTTTTATCGGTTGCTGTTGTGACCGGCTGTGCAGTGGTCGCGGTAGTACCGTCATACAGTGGTTCGGACATCGTTACTTCCTCTTTTATGGGTAAAGCCCGGTCATTATTCCAGGCGTCGGTTAAATCTTTTTTGGCGCTTCACTCTGCGCCTCCTGCGGCTGAGCGATGGCCTGCTCATCCAATTTGCTTTTCAGTTCGTCAATCTGAGCCTGAAAGCGCTGCTCTACATCGTGCCAGCCGTCACGAATGGCTGTTGAGTCGGCCTCTATCTTCTGGGGGCTTTTCTTGCAGCGGAACCAGCCCAATAACCAGCCAGCTGTAAAGCCAACAATGAGTGTTATCAGAGAACAAATCACTAAATTAGTCATAGTGAACATGTAATATTCCTGTGTTAAATTTCGGGACGGAATTGGGAATTTTTTTAAAAACACCGGAGTTTTTCATGAAAACGACAAAAGCCTACTCTTTAGAACAGGCTAATGAATTGCTTTCAAAAGGCTTTGCTAAGAATGTTGAACTGTGTTTTGAATTATCAACAGATGAGTTTTTCCGCTTTACGGATTTCTGGTGCGAGAAAGGCGCTAAGATATTAAAAAGTGAGCATTTTATAGTTAAATTGAAGCCTTCTTCATCTTCTGCTCCAACACCTGACTAAACTGTGTTTTTCCCTGCCTGCTGGCTTCTATCTCCCGAATTGCCGCTTTATCACTGTTGCAGTTTTCGATAGCCGTCAGCAGGTGCTCGTTCAGCTCCAGACTACCTCCCCAGGTCAGGGGGTTTGGTACACGTGGTACCGGGCAGTCAGCGGTCAGTTCTGAGGGTATTGCCACCGGGGGCACCTGAACGTATCTCGTCTCTGTGCGAACGCAGCCTGTCAGCAGCAATATCAGGCACAGGCAAAGCAGCACACCTGTCAGATGCCGCAGCTTTCCGTATGACAATGATACGTTGCTCACTTTCATCTCTGGCCTGTTCTTTTCGGCCTCTTGTAGCTGATGAAATATCATCAAACAATCGAACGGCAGCAATAACATTGTCGGTGACAGCTTCTGCAAATTTTTTCTGTTCAAGTGCCGCATCACGCTCTTGCTCCATAATCAGGGTTGAATCCCGGTAATGCGCGGACGTCAGCAAAAGGCCAGATATCAGCACAACCAACAGCAAAGCCAGTACAGTGCGCCAGTTTGAAATAAGCCAGATCATTTCAGGCCAGCCAGGCAGAGCGCTTTTTCATTATCAGCACGGATCATTAAGCCCGGCAAAATCTTGCCGCCACCCCATACCCATCTGGGGAACTGTTCACACGCAGCAATGATATTTCCACTACGAAACAGGCTGAACATCTGTGAATTTCTGAGGTTGCCACACCCCGCACGAAAGGTAACGGACACAGCCGCGCTGAAAACATTTTCGGAGAGATTTCGCCCATTTCCGTAACGGTTAACGCACGACTCTGCGTCGAGAATATTTTTTTCCCAGGAAATTGCTATCTGCTCGTCTGTAAGACGGACGCCCGATCTAACGTTGTGGGTATTACCAATGCCGTTCGTCAGAACGCCGGCAGGACAAATATAAGGGTCACGGCGGCATGATTCGGCATTTCCAATCAGCTCCAGCCCTTTCTGATTAGTATGAACCTGACCATGTGACAGCACGATTGCAATGATTGCCATTACTGAACAAACTGCGCCGGCCGTACCACCGATTTTCTTTACTGTTGCCATGGTCAGTCATCCTGTGGTGGTGGAGTCACATACCCACGATCAAGCGCTTTCTCATACGCTTTGGTCTGGCGCCGCTTAAAGTAGATATTCGTAATGAATGTGAGCATTGCGATGATGAAACCACCGATTAACGCTATCTGATTCCAGTCAAGTCCGTGCAGCCATCCAAACCACCCGGTCAGGCCGCCATACATAAGGCCGCCCGACACGCTGTAGTTTGTTGCCGTCGAGATTTTGTCGGGCATATTTTTAACCATGATTAGACCTCCGTTGGTTACGGAAGCTGTGAGTAAAAGAAGTGTGCAACACACTCAACACGAGGGAATTGAAAGTATCTGATGCTTATTACCCCCCTGCTGAAGGTGGAAATCTCAGAGGCAGAAACATCTTTGAAGACATTAATTATCAAAAATCACAGAGGGATTAAGAGTATAAACTGCTCAGGGTCATTTCAGGCCCTGACCTAAGTTCCGACTACATTGGTCCTACCTTTGCCGCGCCCCCCCAAGTAAGCGCGGCTTTTTTTATGCATAAGCAAAACTGTTTCTCAAAACACTTGGGGACGCCACGTTACCCGCATCTAAGAAAAAAGGCCGCTCGAAAGCGGCCTTTGGGCTATTTTTAAAAAAATTCGTTGACTCTTTAGTTACCGCTTAATTTTTCTGACGATGATTCAATTAACGACTCAATGAATTTTTTTTGCTGTGCATTGAGGTCTAGTTTCCTGATTTTTTCCGCATCGACCTGAGAATTTGGCTGGCCGGGCTGAGTCTTAGGAGTGAACTTTCTGTCCTCTCCAGCGAAAGCAACCGCAGTGACTATCAAGCCCCATACAACCACGCAAAACAATAACATCAACAGCCATGTCACTCTTTTCGATATTTTCAAAACCCTTCCCTTTCTGTAACGAAGGAAGGTATAAGACAAATCTGATAACCACTAGTTCTGCCAAGAATCCATTACGATATTTTGCTCTAAATGGGAACGTCCAGCGCCTGAATCACAAAATATAAACCCTGCACTGACAAAGGGTAAGCATAAAAAACCATTATGGAATTAATAGCCAAAATTCAAAATCATAAAAAAACCTGCATAAGCAGGCTTCAGTTATTGACTCTAATCAATCAAAATATTTATAAATCTGTGTTATGATTATTAAGGATTTTCCCTGGAGTTGGCCGTTTTGGCTTCCCTCTTGTCATCCCTACCTGGTTGCCGAGACCTTAGATGACTTGAGGGATTTTTTTTGAAATTCATAAGCAATTTTGTATATTTTCCGCCATAACAACAACTATCCTTTAGTACTACCAAAACTAAACTTAAGTACAGCTGATTTAATTGGCTACCAAAGCTGGTTTTAGAGTGCTGCGACAGCGGTGGTAACAGGTATGCGATGCCGGGTGCCTCCCGGTGAGTCAGAAAAACCAGAACCTGACCCGCAGCATTTAGTATTTACTGGTTTTGCCCCGCCGCTTAGGGGGATTCACCGCATTAGCATCTACGATACAGTTAAGCTTTTCTTATTTGAACCTATTAATCCTGCAATTAGACGCCAAAGTTGCTGCTTATCGGCTGATGGAATTATTCAAAAAAAATTAGAGTGTGCCTGCCAAATTTGAGAGATTGGCGCGTACTTACCTTTGCAATCTTTTTCCGCCGTTGGCCTTTAGTCAACGGCTTTTTTTTGGATAAATTCTTAACACGCATGTATTAACCAAACAATAAAAAAGACCCACCAGTAACCAGCATCAAAGGGATATGAATTCCGGCGAAAATTCTGCGGCGCCGGGTGCCTCCCGATGACTCTTAGAATCAGTACCGAAAGCCGCTTTGCAGTCTCTATTACTGATTAAGCTCCACCGCTTAGGGGATTCACCGCATTAGTACCAGCATAAACAAGAATCAGGCTGTAATGAAAATGTCAAATGAGTGATTATCACGCAAAAAATTAATCTACTTACCTGATTAAAACCTACTGAGTTAATCTACGATTCCAGTGCGTAGTTGTGATAACTCTATGAAAAATATAATAACCCCTAAGTGATAGTCCATTTCCCGCCAGTCGCGTGCCTGTAGCTGGCGGGGATTTTTTTATCTGGTACTACTGTGATTAACAGCGTGGCATGTCTGCCCAGTGCTAATTTTTACCTATTGATTTCAGCCAACGTCTGCTCAAACCGCTCACGCTCCAGTTCAACCCCGAGCGCCCTTCTTCCATGCTTTATCGCTGCTTTGATAGTCGCGCCAGAACCCATAAAAAAATCAGCGACCAAATCGCCAGGCCGGCTACTGGTTTTGATGATGTGTTCCATCATGTCAGCCGGTTTTTCACAGGGATGTTTTCCGGGATAAAAGGCAATGGGCGCATACGTCCAGACGTCAGTGTAAGGCACTTTTGCTGTTACTGAAAAAGGTCGCCTGAGGTGGTCATGTTCCTTCAGCAATTCCCTGAAATCTCTGTCGAGGATCCGCCAGTTTTCCACCAGCGAACCATGGCCTCTTTCAAGCAAACTTGCCTGCTGCTTTTCTGCGGCGATTTTCTCAAACAGATACTGCAGCTGTTTGTAATGTTCTTCACCGGGTAGCTGCCATTGGCTTCCACTAAACCAGTGGCTGGACATGCTGGTCCCTGTTGCCTCGTTGATGGCTTTGGAAGAAACACCCAGAGACTCTTTTGCGTCCCGGAAATAACTTATCAGAGGACTGAATACATTCTGCTTTAACTGGTTTCTGGTTTTCGACCACTCATTATTATGCGGTTTATAAGGCCCCGCATAATGCGCAGCAAAAATAATTCGTTCTGTCGCAGGGAAAAAGGCCCTTAAACTCTCTTTGTTTTGCCTCATCCATGGGCCATGCGGTTTGGCCCACACAATATGACTCAGCACATCAAACCGGTTACGCACAAGAAGTTCGGTGTCAGCAGCCAGCCGGGAACCACAGAACATATAGAGACTGCCTGACGGCCTAAGTACCCGCCAGAACTCTGAAAGAAGCTCATCAAGCCACGAAAGGTAATGTTCCTCACTCTTCCACTGATTATCCCATTTACACGCTTTAACACGGTAATAAGGTGGGTCAGTGGCTATAAGATCTACCGAACTGTCGGGGAGAGTTTTAATGAATTGCAGTGAATCAGCATTGACCAGATTAAGACTGTTTAAATATACAGTATTTTCCATAGATCCCTAAGCTTTACTCTGATAGGCTCACTGTGCTTTTGCGCTAAAGCAGTGGGCCTCGGTTTGCTTATGATCTTACCCATGAGCGAATGACTGGTAAGGTGCTCCAACACCCTGCCAGCCGCCCATTTTCACAGCGTGAATGCTGCGGGTTATCCGCAGCGCCTGAAATTCTCTCCGCCCCCCGATAAATCTTCCACCAGACCTGCCATAGCCAGCTGAGTCAAAATAAGCTGGCATTTTGGCGGTGTGATTCCTGTCATTTCAGAAATCTTATCCGGGGAGGTCCATATTGAGGGGAGAAAATGTATAACGGCCTGCGCTGAATCTGTCATATCTATATGATTATGCATGTCTTTATCACCTTTAAGCACAAAGTGACTTACAGATAACTCTGTAAGGCTAGACCAGCAAGACATATATATTCAGGCATAAAAAAACCCCGCACAATGGCGAGGCTGATAATTCTGTTGCTTGTCGATACAGCTTTGCGAAGCATAGAGAAATTCAACCAGTTTTTACGACAACTTGCAACGAAAATCTTTGGCTATTTAGATTGAAGGCATCATTTAAAGGAAGATAGAGCGCATATTCAGCCGCGTTGAGCCATGCGCTGACGCGCCTTTCACATGTTCGAAAGGATAATTCTGGATGGTACTCATTGAGATCGCGAGCTATTTCTGACTGTTTTTTACCGCGTCCAAGATAACGCTGCTTAACGATGCTGAGCAATCCCGGCGTATTTATGAGAGTGGTGCCGATTACCTTATCCATCAATGCGCCTTCTTCATTGCTACAAAACACCAGGCTACTGACAACAATTTCCTCCTGCATTTGGAGCATCCACTGCTCCAGTTCGATATTGCTGATACCAGCTTTTCTTAATTTCCGCATAGCCTTAACGAGATCATCATGTGTGACTTTCCCCCGCGACAGCATGCGCTTAAACATATTCACCGCTTCCGGCATATCGCTGTAGGTCGCCCAGCGCCCCCACATTTTCAACTTACCCTGTAGCCAGACACTTTCCATGGTGCGTAAGCGCAAATCTTTTCCGTCTGCTTTTCCGGTAGTTGATGGATAGATCATAATTTTCCTTCATCCAGTAGTATTTGCTGTGTTCGAAACACTCCCTCTGCGTGATACAGCCGGAGTTCATCACGGGTAAAATCAGTTTTAATTCTGCCGTCTATGGCATCGTGACAGGCGTTACATGCGAAAGCGCCTTGTGTGTCTGGCGGTTTAATTCCGGTACCGCATGAATCGGAAAGGCGATAATGCGCCAGCACAGTGGTTTCAGGATTGTGATTACAGATGCCGGGAATTCTCACCTGACAATTGCGGCCACGCGCTTCCCTGCGGATATTTACAGGTCGAGGCATTGCTGACCGCCCCCCTGAATAATTCTGTTCCGCTTCTGGAATTCAGTTGGTGCGCTGAGCCAGTGAGCGGCCCGTATCGCTGCAGCCTGGTCACTGGAATAAATCAGACGGCGGTTTGTGCGGGGTAAAGCAGCACAGACAGGACAGTAATCGGTTGTGTCGTGGATGCAGCCGCCTTTTTTACCCCTCATGCAGATGTGAAAATGCCCTGCCCTTGTCGCACAGTTTTCACACATTGGTGCATCACATGTGTAGGGCTTGTAAGCAGATATTTTATCGGGCTCTCCCTCATGCGGCGGATAACCTAAATGACCATCGCAATAAAGCGTTGCCTCGGCACCACAGAAAATGCAGCATTCTTTTTTCATGCGGCAAACTCCTGTAGCTGTGCGGCGGCGTTCTCTGCTGCCTGCTGGCTTTCAAATGTGCGAAACAGAATCTGATACCAGAGGACATTAAGAACCGCTTTGTAAACTTCCTGAAATTCGTGCTCCTTCATGCTGGCGAACGAAATTGATTTGGCTTCGCGGCGCTGAGTGCCATCGGGCAAAATATATTCATCGTAAAATCCGGCCGTCATTACCGCCCATTTACGGAATGCTTCGAACGACTTAACCAGCACCACACCCTCAGCGCGATCAGCACCTGTGCGTGACAGAAATTCGTCCAGGGTTTCACTTAACACGCTTTGCTGGCCGGTCAGCGTACTGAGGTAATCAACGTACTGGCGCAGTAACGATTTTTCGGATTCCGACACAGCACCAGCCGTGGGCGTCCAGTATTCAAAGCCCAGATTGAGTAGCGCAAAAAAACGTTTGTGGAAATTGTAATTGCGCGCCTGACGAACATCACAACTCAGCCAGGCACCGGTTTTGATGCGCGCCAGCACTTCGGCGGCCTCGGCGTTCGCCACCATCATGGTTGTGGCAGATGTTTTAATCAGATGCATTTGTGGCATATCACACCATCCCCTTCCGGCGCAGGTACTCAGCCTTGAGAATTTCGGCAGGCGTTGGGCCGCTGTCCTGTGCTGGCGCAGATAAAGCCTTGCGAACAGGTGGCACCGGCTTGCCCTCAGTAAAGCGATCATCCCAGTACTGAATCAGCTTTTTTGCCTCGCCCAGCAGTTCAGGTTCGGTAAGCTGGCGGTCATTGCTGCGGCGCCTTAATTCCAGGCAGATGTGATACATAACCGCCTGTGACCACGGATAATGTTCGCTGGTCGGGTACCGGAAAACCGTCCTGCGCCAGTGCCAGAATTCTTTCAGTACTTCAGCGGCGGTGATCCCCAATGCACCTTTGCCCTCACGGCACCACGCGACGAACTGACCGGGCGACGGCAGGAATGGTTTTTCCTGTTTACGGGCTGCCCGCATGCCAGCGTTGACCTGTGCCATTGTGGTGATCCCGTTCTCGCGGAATGACAAAAGCCACTGGCGCCGGAATTCGTTTAACTCCTCCTGGGTGCGCAGATTCGCCATGGCAGCCGGAAACGCCGCACGTAACTGACCAAAGAGCGTATTAAAAATTTCGGCAACCTGCTCTGCCTGCTGCGGTGCATCGTCCTGGATTTCCGCCAGACCGCTTGCAACACGTTTCATGTTTTCACGGTCGAGTTTAACCATCTGTTCAGCAATGCTTTTCATTCAATCACCCCATGGATCCAGTCAGTGTTCTTGTAATCCAGCGCTGGCGCAGCGGCCCTGCGTGGCGTGGCGTCACGCTGGAGACTGAGCGTGTCCCACTTAGCGCGCAGTTTGGCCGGCGAAAGAATATTTGAGCACCAGAACGCGTCACGACTGGCCCATTTGAACAGTTCGCAGATCTCGCGATGTGTGCGACCGTCGATTTCTCGCATCAGGCGAATGTCATTGGCCCAGGTTGTGAGGTTTGGCTTGCGAACTGCCGGACGGATTGACGCGACAAGGCCAGCAATCCATTCGGCGCAGTGCAGGTCGTCAGGTGATCCCCACTTGTTGCCTTTGGGTGAGCTGATCGCTGCATCTGGCTTAACAGGAAAATCATTTTCAGAGGGTGAGTTTGGGGATTCGTGAGAATTCTCAAACGAAGATCTTTTAATATTGTTGTTTATATATTGTTGTTCATGTTGTGCGGGTGTTTGTGCGGCTTCATGTGCGGATACACCCTCTGAACCCGCGCCGTTACTGGTTTTGTCATGTGCGGCCGTATGTGCGGCTTCATGTGCGGGTAAATCGTCTATTTTTTGAGCATATTCAGCATAGTTTGTGATGGTAATCACGGTGCCTTTTTGCCTCTCGCCTTCCATGGAAATCATGCCTTCACGCTCGAAAACTTTGAGCATTCGCACGACTGCATCCCTGCTGACCGGCTGACCATTGCGATCACATAATCCCAGCCCTAAATCCGCTGCGGTCGTCACCAATTGTCCGGCACTCAGATGCCACTCGCGCCCCTTAAATCGGGCTGTGTATGGCTGTCTCTGGGCAGCAAAAAGCAGGTTATCCCACAGCGTTCTGAGATAAACATCTTTGGCCCACGGCTTTTTGAGAATGCTACGGTACAACGGGATGAATCCGTGTTTCTGGTTCTCCATCCGGTTGCTCCTGCGCTGGCGCGCGGTGTTGAAGTCAAAGAGTTTGGCAGTAGTCACGGCTTCCCCCTTTCACTGTTTACATAACCAGTAATTCCTGGCATACTCGCTCCTGTTGTGGTGTTAAAAATCAATTTTGATTTGAGATGAATCCTCGGTGGCAGCCGGGGATTTTTTTCGTCCAAATAGCCGCTCTAGCCTTTCTAAACGCTCCTCCAGTTGTGACTCAGGAAAATGAATTTCCATAAAAACCAGCGCCAGACTCATTAATTCAAAAAAACTGTGCTTCTGGTTTCCAATCGCGTATTTCATGCGCGTTACTGCTGCGTCATCCATGCCAATGAACCGGGCAAATTTCCCCTGCCCATTAACCGCAAGTCGGCTTAATAGCTGGCTTTCAATTCGCTTTGCTTTTTTGCGTTTATTTGCAGACTCCATAATTGATAATTCCTTTATTAATTGGGCGTCATGCGAATGCATGCCGACAGTGATTAATGATTCAGTACGGATAGAAATAGAACTACGCCGCACTATCTCGATTGGTGCCGTATTGAAGCCAACTTGCATCACATTGAAGTGCATTTGCTATTTCAAACAGAAAACGAGGGCGCTTTGTTAAACCAGCTTCAATCTGTTGGATTGACTGCTGTTTAATCCCTGCCTTAACTGCCAGTTCAGTTTGGGTAAGGTTTAGCTCCATTCGTCTTTGTTTGAGGCGATCCGAGATTGTTTGCATAGAGCCTCCTTTGACAAATTTTCTTGTATATTAATTACAAGTTACTTTGTTTGTCAAATACAGCTTTTCTTGTAAACATCCCGTTCCCATGAATGAGGTGTTCTGATGACAACTATCGCGAAACGCGTACAATCTAAGCGAAGCGAGTTAGGTTTAACACAAGCTGAGCTTGCTGAAAGAGTGGGAACGTCCCAGCAAGCTATCGAGCAGTTGGAGAACGGGAAAACTAAAAGGCCGCGCTACCTGCCAGAGCTGGCTAGAGCGTTAGGCTGCGAAATTGATTGGTTGATAACTGGTACCAAATCAGGCACGAACGTTGCCCCCGCTGAATTAGGAAGTAAGCGAATCCCGATCCTCAGTTACGTTCAAGCGGGTTTATGGACAGAAAGCCAGGAATACCGGAGCTATGACGGCGGAATGAGTTACCTGCTTGTTGATGATGACGTATCAGACAAGGCATTTGCATTAATAATCGAAGGTGATTCGATGGCACCAAAATTCAATGCTGGGGATAAAATCATCGTGGATCCAGAGGTTTATCCTGTACCCGGTGATTTTGTCGTTGCCCTTGATGGCGTTAAGAACCAGACAGTTTTTAAAAAATTCAGGCCAACCGGAGTGGACTCGCATGGGAATGATATCTATGAACTGGTCCCTCTTAATGACGACTTTCCAACATTACGCTCAGAAACAGGTAAGTTGAGCATAATTGGTACAATGGTTGAGCACCGCATAAGCAGAAAGAACCACAGACGCTGATATTTACAAGCAAACCGACTCAATTGAGTCGGTTTTTTTTCGCCCCTCCAACAAGAAAAAAACAAAAATAAATACCTTTAAAAAACAAGAAACTAGGTTTTTTACGCCTGTTTTTACAATTTTAATTGTTTACACGAAACAAACTATCTTGTAATTTTTAATGGCACCACAACAAGCGAATCAGGGTAAGGAGATCACCATGTACGGTACCGCTTTATTGCCCCGCCGTGATGTGCTTCCGGGCACGCTGATCCGTCACAACGGTAAATCATGGCTGGCGTCTGCCAACGTCGAAAAGGGCTTATATGCAATTTCTGGAATCGAGAAAATTCGCATTACCAGTGAAAGCGTAGAAATCGTATTAAATAAACGCGGGCAACCGCAGATTAATTAAATCTCAGCACAAATATATCCCGTGGCGCATGCGTCAGGGAAATCCACATTCTGAAATCAGAAAAGGAAAATGAATTATGTGTCTTAACTTTGCTGTCGAAATAAAACCCAGCTGTGTTTTTTATTCAGAGGAACAGCGTATTGACTGTATTTCTGCTGCCGGTGAAATCATAGGTTATATCAGCATTAATAAAAGCGATGACTGCGCAACAGCTTTCAATTCCGCTGGCCGTATCAGCAATGAGCACTGCCCTTCCTGCGCCCTGCGTACCCTTTTCGCCTGGAGAACAAACCTGGACGTTGACGCAGTACAAATCGCCTCTGATGAAAATCCGGCTGCTGTCGTTATGTCCGCAATTATCTCTGCCGCTGTAAGACACTGAGGGTACCGGCCATGACTGCACTTAAACCTTTCTTCGTATACCTGCGCGCCAAGAAAAAAGTCGGCCAGAAAGATCACGTTTTCTGGGAAACGCGCGCTAATGAAAACCGCGTTATTCGCGATGCCGTTAACGCCATGGAAGACGCCGGACTCAGTGAGGAAGATTTCTTTTCCCCTGCTGTGACCAATTTCCATGTGGTTGACGACCTACCGACAGAGGGTGAACTTGATTCCGCCTGGTGCGAGCGCTACCAGCTTACCAGTGACAAAATGAGCTGGGAGAAAATCCCGGGCGCCGAAGGCTCCACCACTGTTGAAGCCACTGCACCAACAACGCTTGATCCTGTTGTTGATACTGAAAACACGCTGCCCGGCATTGTTGCCCTGGAAGATCTGACCGTTGAACAGGCTGTTATCGGCGCGTGGATTTTTGGTACCCAGCGTGAATACACCAAAGAGGATTTAGGCGCGGTAGCAGCGCTGGCGATGGATACCGACGAATCCTATCCGCAAAATCTGCTGCTTGTATCCCGCAGTACCAAAGTGATGCAGTTGCAGCACGCCTATAAATCAACGATCGCTGACTGGGTTCAGGCGGCTAAATTGGTGTGGGTGCCTGGTACCGCCGTTCCGCAGGTTGCTGACCTGCTGAGATTCACCGGCGAATGGCTTGATGCACACAATGATTCCTCTGCCCGCGCAGAGGGTAACAATAACCGCCGCAGTGACGTTACTGCTAAATGGGCTGCCCGTATCGCTGGCAAATCTCAAACCGTCACAACCACCATTGTGACAGAGAAAACCAACAGCGGCGCGACGGCGGGCGGCGGCATCAAAACTGATCGTAATCCTGACTATGAACATACCCTCCAGACGCTGGGTATCGAAATTGCCTGCGCCCTGTTCCCGTCTGATTTCGACATTTACGAAATCCCGACACCGATTTTCCGCAGGGCTAAGGAAATGGTCGCCGAACGTGATCAGACCTGGGCGGCATGGAATCGCGCCCTGAGCAACACGCCCGGCATCCTTGATAATTCACGCGCAGCTGTCTTTGCGCTGATCCGCTCTGCGCCGGAAAACATTCACCTCACCCCGGGTGAACTGCAGTACTACATCAATACAACTCTGGCTGAAACAGATCACGTCAATCCGTCACAGGAAACGCTTGCGGCTGCTCACAGCACCGTTAAAACCGTTACACCTGAGCCAGAGTCTGTACCTGTAACAACGTCGGCGCCAGTGGCTGACGAGCCCATTAAAAATATGGGCGACGGCATATTTGATATTACTGCCCTGATGGCTGAAACCGTGACGCCGCAGGTGGAAGCGTCTGTGCCAGTGACAGAACCGGTAACAGCAGCGCCAGCAGAAACCGCCTCAAATGAGGGTGAAAAAACGGAAGTGGTGCCGGAAGTCGCTGACGTGGCCGCAACCTTCCCCGCCGTTTTCGAGCCTGGTCGTTATGAAAACATCCCTAACGAGGCATATCACGCCGCCAGCGGTATCAGCAGCACTATGGTTAAAGATGCGCGGATCAGCCTGATGTATTTCCATGGCCGCCACGTTGAAAAAACCATACCGCGCGAAGAAACAAAGCCGCTGCGTTTCGGTACCGAACTGCACGCCCTGACGCTGGAGCCAGAAAAATTCGCTGAGGATTTTGTTGTTTACCCCGGATTGCCAGAAGGGGCCATTTCCACCACCAGCGAAATGAAAAAAATCATCGAGGATTACAACGCTTCCTTACCGGCGCTGGCGGATCCCGATGCAATTAAAAAAATGATTGAGGCGCATAACGAAAAGCTGCCGGCGCCTTTATCCCTGAGCGCTAACGCAGAAGAAACGGCAATTCTCTATCAGAACCTGCCCGACGAATTCCGCCGCATCCCGGAAACGGAAAAACACACGGCTTCGGCTATGAAAGCCTGCATTAAGGAGTTCAACGCCACGTTGCCGCAGCCGCTTAAAACCTCTGGCAGCCGCGACAGTGTTTTAGACCAGCTCGCCATTATTGCGCCTGAGTTTGTCGCAGAAGAACGCGCCAAAAAGCAGCCCTACAACGTCAGCAGCAGCAAAGATGCGCTGGCCGCAGTGGTTCGCGAAATCAGGCCTGACGCAATTTTCGCTGATAAGTTTAGCGAGAACTGGCGCAAAGGTGCTGAGGGGAAATGGATTGTCGGTGATACGGATTTCGCACTCTTACAGGCACTGAACAACGCCGTTTATGCGCACCCGTCTGTCTCCAACCTGCTTAACCACCCGTCACGCGTTAACGAGGTGAGTTACTTCGGTATGGATGACGAAACCGGTTTAGAGGTGCGCGTCCGTCCAGATATTGAACTGGAAATCGACGGCATACGCATTGCTGCTGACCTGAAAACCACCAGCATGGGCCGCATTAAGCAGGACTACTTACGCGCCCGTCTGCACCGAGAAATCACAGAACGCGATTACCACCTCAGCGCGGCGATGTATTCCGAGGTTGCTGGCTTCGATCAGTTCTTCTGGATCTTCGTTAACAAAGACCCTGGCTATCACTGGGTGGCGGTTATTGAGGCGTCACAGGATTTGCTTGAACTGGGCTCGCTTGAATATCACCGCACCATGTCAGCTATCGCCCGCGCGTATGACACCGGCATCTGGCCTGCGCCTATTACCGACGACTACACCGACGAACTGAATGATTTTGATTTGCGCCGTCTTGAAATGCTGCGTCCCGTTTAAGGAAACCAAACTATGACTACCGAAATCGTAGCCTCAGAAAACAAAAATCAGAAAATCGACAACATTTCGATTCTGACCAACGGCGATTTGTTCAATCGCATTCAATCTCTGGCCAACGTTATGGCGGCAAGCGGGGAATTTGTGCCGGCACATTTCAGGGGGAAACCAGAAGCGTGCATGGCAGTTGTCATGCAGGCCGCGCGCTGGGGTCTTGACCCGTTCGCCGTTGCTCAGAAAACCCATATCGTCAGCGGTACGCTGGGCTATGAGGCTCAACTGGTCAACGCAGTGATCAATACGATGTCGCCGACAAAAGACCGCCTTCACTTCGATTGGTTTGGGCCGTGGGAAAACGTCATTGGCCGCTTTGAAGAAAAGACCAGTTCCAAGGGCAACAAGTATATTGCTCCGGCCTGGAGCCTGAAAGATGAGGCGGGTATTGGGGTAAAGGTCTGGGCGACGCTCAAAAATGAAAACGAGCCCCGCGAACTGACTATTTTGCTGTCACAGGCGCAGGTGCGTAACTCAACATTGTGGGCCAGCGATCCCCGTCAGCAACTGGCCTACCTCGCTACCAAACGCTGGGCGCGTCTCTACTGCCCGGATGTGATTTTAGGTGTGTACACGCCAGACGAAACGGAAGAACGACAGGAGCGTGAAGTATTCGACGCGCCGGAATCACGCGTAAATCTGGCCGGTCTTTCTTCGGCAGAATCACCGGAAAATTCCGCAGCCGCAGCAGAACCAGCAAAGGCCGACACTCAGCCAGCGACTAACACAACGGACTTAGCCGAAAAATTTCGTCAGGCCATCATCAATGCAGATGCTCCGGCAGTCGTTCAGACCCTGCGCGGTGAAATCGATAAAGCAAAATCCAGCCTCGGTACCGCGCTGTTTGTCGAGTTAAAAAATCGCGCCGTTGCCCGGTTCTACCTGCTGACCGCGATCGAAAAACTCAATCAGGCGATTAACGAACTGCCGAAGCCCGGCGCTGATGGTGCCAGTGATGCATTCGCCGCGCTGGAACGCCTGTACGCCAGCAACAAACGTCATCTGGGCGCAGAACTGGAAGAACAGTACAGCGTCACCCTGGCCGACATGAAACCCGAATACGCCGCATAACTTGTCGGCCCTTCGGGGCCGGTTAAGGAAACAGATATGAGCAACGAATTTAGCGGCCTGAAATTTGCCAGGCGTTTTAAGCCCGATGATGGATGCGATCACACTGCTCTGATCGTCTGGGGTATGCGCCGCCGCGCCAACATCCGTAACGGCATTAATGCACCACGTCCGGTACCAGTAAAAGTGATTGAGGTTAAAGCCAATGACGAACGTAAGTCACCTAAAGCAAAGCGTGCGAAATCTGCTGGAAAGCCTGCCAGCGCCACAGGCAGAGCTTTTGACACTCCTGTTGGAAGCGTTCGAAAAAGAGCAGCAACGCAGCGTTGTGCTGGCTGAGGCGGCCAGCTTTGTGGCCTCGCCCGCCAACTGGATTCAGCGCGACGAAAATATCTGGGAGTGGCGCGAGTCACCCCGCAAAGAATTTATGCAGGTGCTTAACAGCGCCTTAACCAAAGCGGAGATAAGGCAATGAGACACATCACCGCCACCGAAATGATGATCGCGCACAACGATCAGCTAACACGAGATCCGCGGCACCTGAAGCGCCTCATGGAATTCTGGCCGCGAGAAAATATCGTGCACTGCATGGCGAAATTACTTCTGCAAGAAATCGAGCGTAAAAACATCGAGGGCGTGGACTATGAACCATTCCAGTAATGACATCATTTCTGATGACGAAATTGAGCAATTAACTGGTTATAAGATGCCATCAAAGCAATGCCAGTGTCTAAAAGAAGCAGGGATTTTCTTCATGGTGCGGAGGGATGGCAGGCCCCGAACTACCTGGCAACATTTTAATGAACCCCTTTCATCGCGCAGCAAGCAAATTCACGATAGCAGTGAGCCGAATTTTGGAGCCCTTGATTAATGGCCCGGACCAGAAAAAACAAAGAGGATAACTGGATGCCGCCGCGTGTATACCGGGGCAAGTCTGCTTACGAGTTCCATCCCAAAAATGGTGGCGCTATGCGTCTGTGCAATCTTGACAGTCCTCAGTCTAAAGTTTGGGCAACTTATGAGGCATTGATAAATGAAACTCCTGACATAAAAACCTACAAGTCGTTAGCTGAACGATTTTTTAAGTCACCTGATTTCTTTGAGTTGGCTGCTGAAACGCAGAAGGACTACAGAAAGTACTCGGTGAAGGTTCTAAGCGTATTTGGCGATATGCCATCAGATGCAATAAAACCTGAGCATGTAAGGAAGTATATGGACAAGCGCGGTTTGAAAAGCCGTACTCAGGCTAACCGTGAGAAAGCTTTTATGTCTAGGGTTTTTAGGTGGGGGTATGAACGGGGATTGGTGAAACATAATCCGACTAAAGGCGTAAAGCAGTTCAAGGAGCAGGCGCGTGATCGTTATGTCACCGATTCTGAATATTCCAGGCTCCACAGTGTTGCTCCTGAAGTGGTCAAAATTGCAATGGAATTAGCTTATCTCTGTTGTGCACGGCAAGCGGACATACTTGAACTCAAAAAGAGCCAGATAATCGACGAAGGAATTCTTATAAAGCAAAGTAAAACATCGGTAACTCAGATAAAGGGATGGTCGCCCAGATTGAAGGACGTTATTGGTCAGGCTGCTAACCTCCCCCTCAAATCGGGTATGAACAGTATCTTTGTTATTCACCAGCCGTCTGGAGCAAAGTATACAAGGGACGGTTTCAACAGCCGATGGCTTAAAGCGAAACAACAGGCTAAAGCTGCATATCCTGATATGGATTTTGATTTCACATTTCATGATTTGAAAGCAAAAGGGATATCGGATCTCGAAGGCAACATTTATACCAAACAGGAAATATCTGGGCACAAAGACGTGAAGCAAACAGCACGCTACAACAGGAAGATCATGGTAGTTCCGGTTGTCGGAGGTCAGAAAACGAAGTGATATATTAGGAAAGCATTTTAGGAAGGCATGTAAGAAAACAAAAAAACCGCCCGAAGAGGCGGCTTAAGCGACATTGCTACTACTTGATTTTATTAGTGTTTCAATATGGTGCCCGGGGCGGGACTTGAACCCGCACGACCTTGCGATCGAGGGATTTTAAATCCCTTGTGTCTACCGATTTCACCACCCGGGCGAGGTATAACTGGAGGCGCGTCCCGGAGT
>Ga0308167_1000318_pt1 | contig 97194 bp, 85 predicted proteins | sample PhyCR1_2_FD_202138 | JGI IMG/M metagenome (GOLD analysis project Ga0308167, IMG submission 202138) | Phyllosphere microbial communities from UC Gill Tract Community Farm, Albany, California, United States - DLSLRC.R1 | ecosystem: Host-associated > Plants > Phyllosphere > Unclassified | place...
CCGGCAGGCGCATCGCCCGCGGCGGCCCCTCCCGTCGCTCCAACCGGTCCACGATCGCCCGGACGGCGGCCCGCCCGAGCTCCCCCATCGGCTGGTGCACCGTCGTCAGCCGGGGCACCGAGAACCGGCCCGCGTCGATGCCGTCGAACCCGGTGACGACGAGGTCCTCCGGCACCCGCACACCCCGCGCCACCGCGGCGTCGAGGACCCCGAGTGCGGACTGGTCGTTCGAGCAGACGATCGCCCGGGGGACGCCGTCCCCGTCGAGCAGCTGCGCCGCGAGCTCCCGCGCCCGGACCCGACCGAAGTCGCCGTGCACGACCCGGACCGCCGACGCCGGCACCCCGTGGTCGTCGAGCGCCTGCCGGAACCCGGCCGAGCGCTCGATGTCGTCCGGGGAGTCGATCGGCCCCGCCAGGTACACGAGCGACGACCGGATGCCGAGCCGCCCGATGACGTGCGAGCCGAGCGTCCGCATCCCCGCGGCGTTGTCGACGCTCACGGAGTCGAAGCCGTGCGAACGTCGGTCGTCAGCGAGCACGACGACCGGGATCCGTCGGGCGACGTGCTCGAGCAGGTCGTCCGGCACCGTCTGCGCCAGGACCGCGAGACCGTCCACCCGACCGGCGACGTCGTTGACGATGACGTCCCGGGAGGATCCCCGACCGGCCGCGACCATGAGCGCCAGGCCACGCTGCCACGCCTCGGTCTCGGCGCCGCGCAGGACCTCGTCGAAGTACAGGTTGGACGAGAACGGCTGCGTCACGTGCCGTCGGTCGTCGACCACGCGGACGCCACCGTCGGTCACGAGGTCGGGTCGCTCGTCGGGCACGACGTCGAACCCGGGCAGCAGCAGTCCGACCACGCCGGTGCGCTTGCCCGCGAGCGCCCGGGCGTTGCCGGACGGTACGTAGCCGAGGGTCCGGATCGCCGCCTGCACCCGGTCGCGGGTGCCCTCGCGGACCGCGTCGGGCGTGCGCAGCACGCGCGAGACGGTGGCGATCGAGACACCCGCGGCAGAGGCCACGTCGTAGACCGTGGGAGGTGCGGTGCGCTGCTCGGCCAAGCCGTGCCTCCCGTCCGACGTCCGCTGCTTGCGTGCCGCGAGCCGTGCGGCCGGACCATCCTAGGCATGGTGCACGCCGGGACTTTTCCACATGTGACGGGAATCCCTTGCGCGATGCGGACAGCGCCCGCACACTGGTGCGACCTCAGTACGTCCCGTGAGGAAGCGCATTGGCGGGCCGGGCGCCCGCGTCAACCACGATGCCCACACACAGGGGAAGGACACACGTCATGTCGCAGTCAACGCGTTCCGGGAGCAAGCTCGCTCAGCGCCTCTCGACCGATGAGCAAGAGGTCAAGAGCGCTCTGCTCGACCATTCCGAGGGCGGCACGGCCTGGATCTTCGACGAACTCGACGCCGCCGAGGACCGCGCGACTCCCTAGGTCGACAGCGGGGAGCGATCCGACGCAGATCCGGCCAGGAGGCACGGTGCGGGCCCGCCCCGCACCGTGCCTCCTGCAGATCGGTCGCGTCCAGGGCACGCGGCGTGCGTGAGCGGGTCAGCACTCAGTGCTGCCCACGATCGCCATGCCGGCACCGCGCAGTCTTCGCCGCTCCTGGGCGATCCAGGCGAGCAGACGGTCGTTCGTCCCGGCCACGTGCGCCGCGAGCAGATCGGCCGCGCGGTCGGCGTCCCCGGCGCGCACGGCGTCGATGATGGCGCTGTGCTCCTCCCAGGCGGCGTCGCGTGCCTCGGGCGTGCGGACCTCGATCCAGCGCGTGCGCTCCAAGCGGGTGAGGGCGTCGGCGATGGCGTCCGTGATGAACCGGTTGCCTCCGAGCGCGGCGAGGTCGAGGTGGAAGGTCGAGCCCATCCGGATGCCGGCCTGCTGGTCGGGCGTCGGTCGGAGGGTGTCGAGGTGTGCCCGGACCTCGGCGAGCTGCTCCTCGGACGCGCGGCCGACGGCGAGCCGGGCGGCGGCGGGTTCGAGCACGCCGCGGAGCTCCGCGAGCGAGGCGATCTCGTCGAGGTCGATCGGGGTGACCGTCCACGAGCGGCCCTCATGCAGGATGAGCCCCTCGCGCTCGAGCCGTGACAACGCTGCGCGCACCGGTGTGCGAGAGGCGTGGAACCGCGCCTCGAGGCCGCGCTCGGAGATCCGCTCCCCCGGCGCGATCTCAAGGGTCAGGATCGCGGCACGCAGGTTGTCGTAGAGCTGACTCGTCTGCGACACGGGCGCTGCATCGGTCGTCTCGGTCACGGCGATCCAGCCTAGCGGCGTTCGCGGCCGGATGGTATACCGTAATGGTATACCAATCCGTTCCACACTGAAACGATCCCGTGACCTCCTCTTCCCGCGCCTGGACGATGCTCGCCCTCGGCGTCGCCGCCCAGGCTGCCGGCACCCTCGTGGTGTCCGCCCCCGCGCTGCTCATCCCGTACCTGCACGCCCAGGGCACGTCACTCACCCAGGCGGGGCTGCTCGCGGCGGCACCGACCTTCGGCATGGTCCTCACGCTCATCGCCTGGGGTGCGATCACGGACCGCTTCGGCGAGCGCGTCGTCATCGCGGGCGGCCTGGTGCTCACCACCCTGGCGGTTCTCGGCGCCTGGGCCGCTGCGGGGAACCCGGTGCTGCTCGGGCTGGCGTTCCTCGCCGGTGGCATGACGAGCGCCTCGACGAACGCCGCCAGCGGTCGGGTCGTGGTGGGTTGGTTCCCGAAGGAGCGGCGGGGCCTCGCGATGGGCATCCGGCAGATGTCGCAGCCGCTCGGGGTGACGCTCGCGGCGGTCACGGTGCCGCTGCTCGCCGAAGCGGACGGCATCCGCTCGGCCCTGGTGCTGCCGATCGTCCTGTGCGCCGTGCTCGCCGTGCTGTGCGCGATCGGCATCGCAAACCCGCCCCGGCCGGCCCGTGCGGATGCTCCGGCGGAGCACGTCGCGAACCCGTACCGGGCGAACGGCTTCCTCTGGCGGATCCACGCGGTGTCGATCCTGCTGGTCGTGCCGCAGTTCACGCTCTCGACGTACGGCCTGGTGTGGCTGGTCGGCCTCGGCTGGTCGACCCCAGCGGCGGGGTTGCTCGTCGGCGCGTCGCAGTTCGTCGGTGCGATCGGGCGGATCCTCGTCGGCGCTTGGAGCGACCGTGCCGGATCACGCGTCGGACCACTGCGCACCGTCGCGGTGAGCGCCGCGGTGGTGATGGGGCTGCTGGCACTGGTGGACACGACGCACTTCGCCGCCGCCGCGGTGTTCCTCGTCGTTGCGACGAGCGTGACCGTCGCGGACAACGGTCTCGCGTACACGTCGGTGGCCGAGGCGGCGGGGCCGTTCTGGTCGGGTCGGGCGCTCGGTGCGCAGAACACGGGGCAGTTCATCGCGGCGAGCGCCGTCGGTCCCGGGGTCGGTGCGCTCGTGGGGGCGCTCGGGTTCGCAGCGTCGTTCTCGATCGTCGGGGTCCTGCCCCTGCTGGCGCTCCCCCTGGTCCCCCGCCGGGACCGGACGCTGCACGACTGACGACGCTCACCGCGGCAGGGTCACGAAGGTGGATCCCCGCTCGAGCCCGGTCCTCGAGGTCCACGTGGTGTGGTCCTCGAGCCGCTCCTGCGCGCCGTACTGCAGTCGGCCGCCGGCAGCGAGCCCGATGGTGTTCCCGCGCGAGTCGAGGCCGCTCGGCACACCGACGTCCGTGGAGGCGTAGCAGTAGTTCTGCGTCGCCCCGAGGAACCGGTTGCCGACGATCTGCATCCGAGCGCCACCGTCGTCCCGGTAGAAGAGCAGCTGCGTCCCCTTCCCGACGCGGTCCGGACGGGACAGCGCACTCCACGAAGCGCCTGCGAGCCCTGCCACCGTCCCCGTCACGGAACAGCTCGGTGCGACGCCGGCGGTCGCGCCCGTGTTCCACGCCTCGAACGTCTGCATGCAGCCGCGGACGGCGTTGTCGGCGAAGGTGACGTCCCGCCACGGCCCCGACGCCCCGGTGGGACCCTGCACGGTCATGGCGACGTCGTAGCAGTCCTCGATGGTGTTGCCCTCGGCGAGGACGGCTTCCGCCCCGCTCCACACCTGGATGCCGTTCCCGAACCGGGTCGTGTCGCGGACGTAGCCGCCGCCGACACCGCTGATCAGGCAGTCACGGACGACGACGTCGGAGACCGGCCCGGCGCTCGAGGTCTGGATCGCGTTCCGTGCGGTGCCGGTGAACGCGACCCCCGAGAACTCGGTGCGTGAGTTGGCGACGACGAGACCGTCCGCGACCGCCAGTTGCACGGATCGCCCGCCGACGCAGGGGTTCACCCCGCACTTGACCGTGACGGTCGACCCGGAGGACGTGAACTGCCACTCGTCACGCAAGGCGGCACGCGACGTCCTGCGGTCGCCGTGGATCCGGCCGCCGACGCGCAGGAACCCGATCTCGGACGTCCACGTGCTGACGTAGCCGCCGTGGGTCAGCCCGTGGGTGGTGTGGCCGACGTCGATGGTCCAGAGGTCGTCGCCGATGGGCGTCCAGGCCGCGGGGTCACGAACGACCTTGAAGGCCGACACGACCGGACGGTCACCGTCGCCGTAGGCACCGATCCGGAGCACCGCGGCCCCCGGGTCCCGCGGAGCGGGAGGCCGCAGCACGCCGAAGAACATGCGGCCGCGCCGGAGCAGCACAGTGTCGCCGTGGACCACGGCACCGGTCGCGAACGCGGTGTTGAGCCGGTCGAGACTCCGCCACGCGGTCCGGGTCGTCGTTCCCTCGTCGGTGTCGGAGCCCGCCGGATCGAGGTGGAACGTCCGCCCCGCCGCCCGAGCGGGGCCGGCCCGACCGAGGACGAGGAGCCCCGCCGACGCCCCTGCTGCGAGCAGGAAGCCCCGGCGGGAGGGCGAGGACTGGACGGGCCGGATGGTCGGCGGCATGGTGGTGCGCTCCTGTCGTGGTCGGTGCCCACCGAGGTGCGTTGTCCACGCGAGGAATCGGGCACGGGAACCGCGACGCTACGGCGGCGCTGAACGGCCCTCCAAACATGTTGTGTGTGCAGAGTGCCGGCCCGCGACGATCCGACCCATGTCGCGCGCCATGGGAAGCGGAATCGCGCATAGGAAGCAGGAAAACCCTGCCTCCTACGCGCAATTCGGCACGCTACGAGCGATCCAGCCCCCGGCGCGCGGAACGGCACCCCAGGCTCACGCGGGCACCGCGGGACCCACCGGCCAGCGCAGAAGCGCCGCGGCGGACGCACCACCGGGCAACGACGCCGCGTTCACCAGCACGAGCTCGGCGTCCGTCAGCACCGCGGCGCGCACGAGCGCGCACACGGCCGGCACCGGACCGATCACGGGGGTGCCCGCGGCCTGCTCCGGCGCGGTCGCCACCCACGGGGCCCCGGCGAGCGCGAGGAGCGTCCGGTCCCCGACCGCCACGGCGTCGAGCGCGACGACCGCCCCCTGCGCCTGTTGCAGCGCGGCGACGACGGACCCGAGCCCGGTCACGGCGAGGTTGTCGCCCCGCCCGACGTGGGTGCGGAGGAGGTCCTCGAGGTCGTGCCGCCGAGTGGCGAGGACGCGGGCGAGCGCGGTCTCGACGTGCTCGACGAACGCCTGCTTCGACCCGGCGTCGGCACGGGGGTCACCCGGGAACACCGAGGTGATCGCCCGGGCCTCGGACGACAGCGCCTTGACGAGCAGTTCCCGGGCGGTGACGTCCCCGGCGACGACGACCAGCCCCGGGCGCAGCGTCCGGACGGCCTCGTCCACGGCGGCCGCGGTCTCCGACGAGTTCTGCTTCCAGATCTCCTCGGTGTGCTGCTGCCAGTGCGGCTGCTTCCACCCGGTGCCGGCCTTCTCGTAGTGCAGGGTGTCGTTCCGGCCGGCGACCTGCTGCTCGTCGTGGGAGACGGGGGCGTGCCCGAGGCGGTAGGAACGGAACGCTCCGCCCTCCTTGCCGGCGTGCACGACCAGGAACGGCAGGTCGAGGGGACGGTGGGCGACGAGCGGGACGAGGTCCGGCACGGCACCGACGCCGACGGACTCCGGGCCGTGCAGGTGTCCGGGGAGGACCTCGCTCAGCACGACGGCCCCGTCGTGCACCAGCACGTAGCGGGTGACGGGCGACGGGACACCGGGTTCCTGCTCGAACTCGCCGGCGATCACGTCCACGACGTCATCGCCTGCGCCCTGTGCGCGGAGGGCTTCCTCGACGCCGCGGAGCTTGAGCGCCGCCTGTCGTCGTGGGTCCTCCACGTTGCCGGAGACGTCGGCGTAGGCCCACGCCCACGTGCCACCGCCCTCCAGCCGCTGTCCCAGGATCCCGTGCAGTTCGCTCGTCGCGTTGGTCGACGTCATGGCAGCTCCTCTCGGACGGTTGCCGGAGCTGTCACGGACTCCGGCGTTTCGTGTGCGCCCACACTCCACCCGTTCGGCCGACACCGCACACGGCGCGGAGCGAACACCCAGAGTCTGCGCGAAAGTACAGCCCCGCTCGGTTTTGTGGTTGGCTGGAGAGCACCCCGCTCGACGACGAACCGGAGTCCAGGCAATGACGCCACAACCGAACCGCCGCCCGATATCGAGACGACAGCTGTTGGGCTTCGGCCTCGGCACCGCTGCCGCCGGACTCCTGGCCGGCTGCGCCGTGCCGGGTTCCACGAACGTGAACAAGACCGCGCTGATCCCTGCCGCCGCGAGCGGTCAGAAGGTCGAACTGACCTACTGGGCGTGGCTCAAGGACCTGCAGAAGGTCTGCGACGTGTGGAACAAGACCCACCCGGACATCCAGGTCAACGCGAACTGGATCCCCGGCGGCAACAGCGGCGGCTACCAGAAGATGTACTCCGCGCTCGCGGCCGGCGGTGGCCCGGACATCGGGCAGGTCGAGCTCCGGCAGATCCCCGAGTTCATGCTCGCGAACGGCCTGGTCGACCTCGCCCGCTACGGCGCGAAGGACCACGAGGCGAAGTACGACGACGCCGCCTGGGCCCAGGTCTCGTTCGTCGACGGCATCTACGGCATCCCGCAGGACACCGGGCCCATGGGCTTCTACTACCAGACCGCGCTGCTCGAGCAGGCCGGCGGCGAACCCCCGGCGACCTGGGACGAGTGGCGCGACCTCGCCGAGAAGGTCCGGAAGACCGGCGCGCAGAACTACCTCGAGGTCTTCCCGGTCTCCGATGCCTCGCCCTTCGCCGCGTACGCGCAACAGGCCGGGGCCCGCTGGTTCAAGGTCGACGGCGACGAGTGGGTCGTCGACATGACCGACGACAAGACCCTGATGGTCGCGGAGTTCTTCGACGGCGTCATCGACGACAAGCTCGTCGACACCAGCGCCGGCGCCTACTCCCCCGGTTGGTACGCCTCGGCCGCGAGCGGCAAGATCGCAGCCGTCACGAGCGCGAGCTGGGGTGACGCCCTCATCGAGTCGGTGCAGGGCGGTGAGGGCAAGTGGAAGGTCGCGCCGATGCAGAAGTGGGGCGACACGGGCTTCGGCTCGAGTGCGATCGGCGGTTCGACGGCCGCGGTGCTCGCCAACTCGAAGCACCCGAAGGAAGCGCTCGAGTTCATCACGTGGATGACCACCTCGAAGGAGGGCATCGACGCGATGATCAAGCACTGCGGCATCGGGTGGTCCCCCGCGAAGGACTACATCGGGGCGCAGCGCGAGCAGCCGAGCAAGTGGTTCTCCGGGCAGAACTACAACGAGGACGTCTTCGTCCCCGCCGCCAAGGAGCAGAACGTCGACTGGTCGTGGTCCCCGGTCACGCAGTCGGCCTTCACGAGCCTGCAGAACCAGTTCCGCCGCAAGCTCACCAGCGGCCTGAAGCTCACCGACGCGGTCGAGCTCGCCCAGAAGGAGATCGTCCAGTCCTTCAAGGACAAGGGCCTCAGCGTGAGGACGGCACGATGACCACGACGCAGCCGAAGAACGGCTTCCGCACGAGCACGAAGGCCACGGCCGCCCAGAAGCGCGCCCCGTGGATCCTGCTCGCACCCTTCCTCGCCCTGTTCGTGCTGACGTTCATCATCCCGATCGTCAGCGCGCTGTTCCAGAGCTTCACCACGGTGGACCGGCAGGGGCTCTTCGGCGAGGACGGCGTCACCGGCCGGTTCGCCGGGTTCGACAACTACGTCACCGCGCTGAACGATGCCGGCTTCGTCGCCTCGATCGGCCGCATGCTGCTGTTCGGCATCGTGCAGGTCCCGGTGATGATCATCGCGTGCACGATCCTCGCGCTGCTGCTCGAGTCGGCGAGCGCCCGCTGGCCCGGGTTCTTCCGCGCGATCTACTTCATGCCGTACGGCGTCCCGGGTGTCATCGCGACGATCCTGTGGTCGTTCCTCTACGTGCCCGGTCTGTCGCCGATCGTGTCCCTGCTGCAGTCCGTCGGGCTCCAGCCGGACTTCCTCGGCGCGAACAGCGTGCTCTGGTCGATCGCGAACATCGTCACGTGGACCTACACCGGCTACAACATGCTCATCATCGTGGCCCAGTTGAAGTCCATCCCCGGCGAGGTCTACGAGGCCGCTAGGGTCGACGGCGCGAACGCGTTCCAGGTCGCCTGGCGGATCCAGATCCCGCTCATCGCCCCGGCGCTGGTGCTCACGACGGTGTTCTCGATCATCGGCACGCTGCAGCTCTTCGCCGAGCCGCAGATCCTGTCCACGGTCGCCCCGGCGATCGACACCGAGTACACGCCGAACTACGCCGCCTACACGAACGCGTTCGCGTTCAACGAGTACGGCGTCGCGAGTGCGCAGGCGGTCATCATCGCGCTGGCCGCGTTCATCCTGTCGTTCGCGTTCCTCGCGCTGACGAACCGTCCGCCGAAGGACGAACGGGATCGCCGCAAGCGGGCGAAGCGGGACGGCCTGGAGGCGCGCACCGCGCTCCAGACGCGCGTCGCGTCGGCCGGAACGGTCACCACCCAAGCCGCACCGAGCCTCCAGGGCGGGTCCGGTCTGCAGAACGGAACGAAGGGGGCGGACGCATGACCAGCGAAGCCATCGAAGCGCCTGCCACCCGCGTCAACGCGGAGCGGCTCGACACCACGTCGATCTCGGCGCACCAGCGCCGCAAGCTCGACCGCTCCGGCAAGTCGCAGATCGTCGTGACGGGCATCCTCGTCATCGTTGCGATCTACTTCCTCGTCCCGCTGTACTGGGTGATCATCGCCGCGACGAAGACCACCGGGGCACTGTTCGCCACGAACGGGTTCTGGTTCGGCGGCGACTTCGCCCTGTTCAGCAACCTCCAGCAGGTGTTCACGTACGACGGCGGCATCTTCGTCCGGTGGATCGCGAACAGCATCCTGTACTCGGGCGTCGGCGCCGTGCTGGCGACGTACTTCGCCGCCGCGGGTGGCTACGCGCTCGCGAAGTACGAGTTCCGGGGTCGGCAGCTCGTGTTCGGCACGATCCTCGGCGGCGTGCTCGTGCCGGGGACGGCGACGGCCCTGCCGCTGTTCCTGCTGTTCTCGACGCTGGGCCTGACCGACACGTACTGGAGCGTGCTCATCCCGAGCCTCGTCTCGCCGTTCGGCCTGTTCCTCTGCCGCGTGTACGCCGCAGCGTCGGTGGACACGGCGCTCCTCGAGCAGGCCCGCATCGACGGCGCCGGCGAGCTCCGGATCTTCCACACCATCGTGCTCCGCCAGATGACCCCGGCGCTCGTCACCGTGTTCCTGTTCCAGGTCGTCGGCATCTGGAACAACTTCTTCCTGCCGCTCATCATGCTGGCCGACCAGAAGCTGTACCCGATCACACTGGGACTCAACAACTGGCGATCGCAGGTCGACCGGCTGCCGGAGTTCTACCAGCTCACCACCGGCGGCGTGCTCGTCTCGGTCATCCCGCTCGTGATCGCCATCATCGTCCTGCAGCGCTTCTGGCGCGGGGGCCTCACGGAAGGATCGGTCAAGGGTTGACCATCGCCGCACTCTCCTCCACGTCCCCGGGTTCCGACTCCCGCCTGTCTCCCCGGGCCTGGATGCACACCGATGCGCCCTCCCTGTCACTGAACGGGGAATGGGACTTCCGGTGGTCGCCGGTGGCGGACGTGCCGGAACCCGGGCCGGAGGACGAGTGGGGCACCATCCCGGTGCCGGCGCACTGGGTCCTGCACGGGCACGGCGCGCCGAGCTACACGAACTTGCAGTACCCGTTCCCGATCGACCCGCCGCACCCGCCCGAGGAGAACCCGACCGGCGACTACCGGCGCACCTTCGACGTGCCGACGGCCTTCGACGCGGCGGCCCGGGTGCTGCTCCGGTTCGACGGGGTGGAGTCGCACTTCCGGGTGTGGGTGAACGGCTCGGAACTGGGCTGGGCGACCGGTTCCCGGCTCGCGACGGAGTTCGACGTCACGGACGTGCTGCGGCCGGGGTCGAACGAGGTGCGGGTCCGGGTGCACCAGTGGTCGGCTGCCTCGTACCTGGAGGACCAGGACCAGTGGTGGCTGCCCGGGATCTTCCGCGACGTCACGCTGCTCGCACGCCCGGAGGCCCCGATCGACGACGTGTTCGTCCGCGCCGGGTGGACGGCGACCCTCGGTGACGCGGCGACCGCGGGTACCGCTGCATCGGGTCGCCCCGCCACGGGGACGGGCACGATCACCTTCCCGACGCTCGACGCCGCGTTCCCGGTGCGGTTCGCCGTGCCGGACCTGGGGGTCGACGTGACGTGGACGTCTGCCGACGAGGTCACGCCGATCACGGTCGAGGGCGTCGAACCGTGGAGCGCCGAGCTGCCGAAGCTGTACGACGCGACGCTGTCGACGGACGGCGAGACCGTCTCGTTGCGGCTCGGCTTCCGGACCGTGGCGATCGAGGGCGACCGGTTCCTGGTCAACGGCGAGCGCGTGGTCTTCCACGGGGTGAACCGGCACGAGACGCACCCGTCGCGCGGTCGGGTGTTCGACGAAGCCCACGCCCGGGCCGACATGGCATTGATGAAGCGGAACAACGTCAACGCGATCCGGACCTCGCACTACCCGCCACACCCGCGCGTGCTCGACCTCGCCGACGAGCTCGGGTTCTGGGTGATCCTGGAGTGCGACCTCGAGACGCACGGGTTCGTCTTCACCGACTGGGTGGGCAACCCCTCCGACGATCCCGACTGGCGTGAGGCCTACCTCGACCGGATCGCGCGGACGGTCGAGCGGGACAAGAACCACGCCTCGATCGTGATGTGGTCGCTCGGCAACGAGTCGGGCACGGGCCGGAACCTCGCGGCGATGGCGCAGTGGGTGCACGACCGCGACGCCGAGCGCCCAGTCCACTACGAGGGCGACTACACGGGCGAGTACACCGACGTGTACTCGCGGATGTACCCGACGCTGCAGGAGACCGAGTCCATCGGCGGCGGCCCGGCCACGCCCCTGCTCGGCTGCGGTCCGGCCGAGGCCGCACGACAGCGGTCGAAGCCGTTCATCCACTGCGAGTACGTGCACGCGATGGGCAACGGCCCCGGGCAGATCGCCGAGTACGAGGCCCTGGTCGACAAGTACCCGCGTCTGCACGGCGGGTTCGTCTGGGAGTGGCGCGATCACGGGCTGCTCGCGCACACGGCGGACGGACGGCCCTACTACGCCTACGGCGGTGACTTCGGCGAGGTGATCCACGACGGCAACTTCGTGATGGACGGCCTCGTGCTGCCCGACGACTCCCCCACCCCGGGCCTCGCCGAGTTCGCGGCCGTGGTCGCCCCGATCCGGTTTGCCGTTTCCGACCGCACGGTGCTCGTCGAGAACCGCTTCCACTCCGCGTCGACCGCCGGACTCCGGTTCCACTGGACGCTGTCGCGGAACGGTGTGGTCGAGCGCGAGGGCAGGTTCGCCCCTGGTGTCATCGCGGCGCGGTCGTCCGCTACGGTGCCGGTGCCGGACGAGGTGCTCGAGGCCGAGACCGCGACGCTCGCGCCCGGCGACGAGCTCTGGTTCGACGTCACCGCGGAGCTGGCGGGCCCGACCGCGTGGGCGGACACCGGCCACGTCCTGGCACGCGCCCAGACGCTCGTCGCATCGCGCGTGGCGGACGCACCACGGGCCTCCAGGCAGGGGTGGGACGGCGACCGACTCGGCGACGGGACGTTCTCGGCCCGAGGTGACCTGGTGTCCTGGAAGGGGCACGAGGTGGCCGGGCCGCGGCTCGAGCTGTGGCGCGCACCGACCGACAACGACAGTCTGGCGTCGCAGGGCGGCTACGAGACGGCCGACCCGGTGCTGACCCACGGCGTCGGCGACCCGTCCGCACCCGCGTCGGCCACCCGCTGGCGGGAGCGCGGTCTCGACCGGCTGACGCACCGACTCGTGTCGGTGTCGCGGACCGACCACGGCTTGGAGCAGCGCGTCCGCGTCGCGGCGGCGAACAGCGGGTGGGGCGTCGACGTCACGCACCGCTGGACCCTGACGGACGACGGGCTGCTGCTGCAGACCGACGCCGTGCCGTTCGGCGCCTGGGACGTGACCTGGCCCCGGATCGGTGTGCGGTTCGACCTGCCGGCGTCCTTCGCCGACGGCGACGCGTCGTGGTTCGGGACGGGGCCGCTGGAGTCCTACGCGGACTCGTCGCACGCTGCCCGGGTCGGACGCTTCACGGCTCCGGTGCGGTCGCTCGGGGTCGAGTACTCGATGCCGCAGGAGACCGGGCACCGCCCGGACTTGCGGGAGTTGTCGGTCGGCGACCTGACCGTGTCGACCGTGGGGGCGCACCGGGCGGGCTTCACGCTCTCGCCGTGGACCGCGCAGCAGATCGGCCGCGCGATGCACCCGTACGAGCTGCCCGCGTCGGAGCACCTCTACCTGTACCTCGACGCCGCACAGCACGGGCTGGGCTCACGCGCGTGCGGCCTCGACGTCCTGCCCGAGCACCAGCTCTGGCCGGCGGCGTTCTCGTGGAGCGTCGTGCTGGCGTAGGGCCCCCGCAAAACACCGGTGTTCGTCGGTCGCGCCCCCACATGTCGGGGTGCGACACGCGAACACCGGTGTCTTGCGATCAGCCTTCCTCGGACAGCGCGGGCAACGCCGCCGGGTCGCTCGCGTTCAGGAACTCCGTCAGGCGCTCGGGCTCGCCCGGCTCCTCGATCGCCGAAGCCGCGCGGCGCAGGGCGAACAGGGCCCGGAGCACGCCACGGTTCGGCTCGTGCGACCACGGCACCGGCCCGGCTCCGCGCCAGCCGGCCTTGCGGAGCGCGTCGAGCCCACGGTGGTACCCCACCCGGGCGTACGCGTACGACTCGAGGGTGGCCCCGCGCGCCCAGGCCTCGTCGGCGAGGAGCGCCCACGCCAGGCTCGACGACGGGTGCGACACCACCACACTGGCGACGGGAGCGTCCGCGTCGAGCGCCGCGGTCACCTCGGGTTCGGCAGGCAACAGGGTCGACGGGTTCGCGGTCGGGTTCGGCAGCAGGTTCTCCGGCATGCCCCCAGCCTGTCACCTCTTGCGCGTCCGCGGGACCCGGGCGTAGCGTGGTGCCACCTCGTCGTCATCGCGGGGCTCCCGGGGCGGGACGACCGACCGGCAGCACGGATGGCGGACACGGGGGTTCCCCGACGGAAGAGACGCCTTGCTGGCCATCACCGGTTCTGCTCAGCCCACGCGCTGACACCGTGATGACGCGCCCCGTCGGGCGCACCACCGCCTCGGCGGTGGGTCCGGTGTCGAGCGCCCAGCTTCGACAACCGGGGAGGCATCTCCATGCCCATCAGTCCGTCCGTCGTCCTGAACGACGTCAGTTACACCTGGCCCGACGGCACCGTCGCGCTCAGTCACCTCACCACCGCCTTCGGCCGTGGCCGCACCGGCCTGGTCGGGAGGAACGGGGCCGGGAAGTCCACGCTCGTCCGGCTGGTCACCGGTCGGCTCCACCCCACGTCGGGCACCGTCACGACGTCGGGTCCCGTCGACCACCTGCCGCAACGCCTGCAGACCGGTGACGATGCCGCGGTCGCCGACCTGCTCGGCATCCGACCGACGCTGACCGCGCTGCGGGCGATCCTCGGCGGGGACGCCTCGCCGGAGCACTTCGACGCGGTCGGCGACGCGTGGGACCTCGAGGAGCGGGCAGCCGCGGCGCTCGAAGCCATCGGACTGTCCGGCACCACGGCCGATCTCGAGCGGCCGGCGGGCACCCTCTCCGGCGGCGAGGCCGTGCTCGTCGCGGTCGCCGGCATTCGCCTGCGGGGCCGGCCGATCGCGTTCCTCGACGAGCCGACGAACAACCTCGACCGCCGCGCCCGTGGGGTGCTGCTCGACATGGTCGACGACTGGCACGGCACCCTCGTGGTCGTCAGTCACGACCGGGAGCTCCTCGAGCACGTCGACGAGACCTGCGAGCTCCGGGCCGGCACCATGACGGTCTTCGGCGGGACCTTCAGCGCCTTCGAGGAGCACCTCGCCGTGCAGCAGGCCGCCGTCGAACGCGAGGTCCGGGTCGCCGAGCAGCGGCACCGCACCGAGAAGCGGCAACGGATCGAGGCGGAGACGAAGATCGCGCGCCGGGCTCGCTCCGGCGTCAAGGCAGCAGAGGGCATGCCGAAGATCTTCGCGAACGAGATGCGCAAGCGTGGAGAGCAGACCGCCGGGCGGCTCCGCACGGGGTACGCCGACGACGAGGCCGCAGCGCTCGAGACGAAGCGGGAGGCGCAGCTCCGACTCCGCACCGACGAGTCGATCCACGTGACGCTGCCGGACCCGGACGTCCCGGCCGCCCGTCAGATCGCGACGATCACGGTCCGGGGCCGCGAGACGATCGTGCAGGGGCCCGAGCGGATCGCGGTCTCCGGGGACAACGGCGTCGGCAAGACCACGTTGCTCGAACAGCTCGTCGGTGTGCCAGACGCCCGGGAGCACCCGCTGCCGGACACCCGTGCCGTCCCGCACGTCGACCGGATCGCGTACCTGCCGCAGCGGAAGGACACCCTCGACGACACCGCCACCGTGCTCGACAACGTCCGACGGGACGCGCCCCACGTGCCGCCGGCCGAGGTGCGCAACCGACTCGCACGGTTCCTGGTGCGCGGCGACACCGTCGACCGTCCCGCCGGAGCCCTGTCCGGCGGGGAGCGGTTCCGGGTGGCGCTGGCGAGCCTGGTGCTCGCGGACCCGCCACCGCAGCTCCTGGTGCTCGACGAGCCGACGAACGACCTCGACCTGACGAGTGTCGACCAGCTCGTGGACGCACTCCGGGCCTACCGCGGCGCGCTGGTCGTGGTGAGCCACGACGAGGCGTTCCTCGAGCGCCTCGACCTCACGACGAGGATCGAGCTGCGGTAGCCCCGCGCGGGGTCAGCGCCGCCGGGTCGGTCGGATCGCCAGCGACTCGATCGTGCCCCGCTCGGGCAGGTCGACGACGGTCCGGACGGCGTCCGCCACGTCCGAGGGGGCGAGGTAGTAGTCGGTGTCGTAGTCCTCGCCGAGCTTCTCGGTGAGGGCGCGCTGCATGTCCGAGTCCGTGCGCCCCGGGTGCACGCTCGACACCCGCACGCCGTTCGCCCGCTCCTCTTCGCGCAGGGCGTCGGCGAAGGCCCGCAGCGCGAACTTCGACGCCGCGTACACGCCACCACCGGGGCCGGAGTGGAACCCCGACCCGCTGTTGATCGGCACGACGATGCCCCGCGCTGCCCGGAGCGAGGGGAGCGCCACCCGGGTGAGTTCGGCGACCGCGAAGACGTTCGTGGCGAAGACCTGCTCCCACACGTCGCGCGGGGTGTCCGCGACCGTGGTGCCCTGCTCGACGCCCGCGGAGTGCACGAGCACGTCGAGCCGGTCCGGCAGCGCCGGCAGGTCCCCCGCGCCGAGGTCCCCCACGAACGGCGCCGCGCTCGGCAGCTCGGCGACGACCGCGGCGACGGCATCCGCGCTGCGGCCGCCGACGAGCACATGGTGCGTGCGTCCCAGGTCGAGGGCGATGGCCCGGCCGATCCCACGGGTCGCGCCCGTAACGAGCGCGGTCGGACGGGCTGGAGGCGCGGTGTCGGTCATGCGCACCAGCCTACGGAGGCGGCGGGGCGGGGCTGCACCGCGCCTCCAGGCCGTGTCTCGCTGGTCCGAGACGCCGCACGCCGCGCGACACGCCGCATCCGCGCCGAGACACCGCCCGATCCGGCGGCGTCTCGCGCCCGACGCGGCGTCTCGCGCCCGACGCGGCGTCTCGTCTCAGCGAGACGAGACGCCGCCGGCGCGCACACGCCCGGCCCGCCGACGCACCGACCAGACGACCGCCCCGGCGGCGAGCAGCAACGCGACGAGCGCGACCACGCCCCAGGGCGACCCCGCGACGGTCGCGACCACGGCCCAGAACAGCGCGATCCCCACGGTCGCGTAGACGAACGCCCACGCCACGCACCCCGGCGCCATCGCGATCGTGTACCGCCACCACGGCACCCGGGCGACCCCCGCGGCCGCGTTCATGATCGTCTGCAGTCCCACCGTCAGGAAGCTCACCGTGACGACCGGCAGCCCCCAGCGGTCGAGCATCGCCGAACCTCGGCGGACCGCAGCCGAGTCGAGCCAGCGACCCCAGCGGGACCGCGAGGCCCCGGCGATCGCACCACGCGCCAGCCAGTACGTCGCCTGCGCGCGGCAGAACACCACGACGAAGAGCGCGAGGACGAGCCACCAGAACGGGAGCCCCTCGAGGAAGGACGGCACGGGCGAACCGTAGCGACGTCAGCCGAGAGAATCCCGCCTGCGATCAGTGACGGTCGGCGCCCTCGCGGATCCTGATGGCGTCGAGGACGTCCTGCGCGCGCTTCTCGTCCCGCTTCTCGATCTGGCGGGTGTCGCGTTCGGGGAGCTGGATGTCCTCCTCGGCACGGATGCCGGCCTGCAGCTGGCGGCCGCGTTCGAGTTCGGCGTCGAACTCCGCGCCGAACAGCAGCGCGTTGTTCGTGATCCAGATCCAGAGCAGGAAGACGATCACCCCACCGAGCGAGCCGTACGTGGCGTTGTAGTTCGAGAAGTTGCCGACGTAGAACCCGAAGCCGACGCTGGCGATGACGAAGATCAGGATCGCCAGGATCGAGCCGCCGCTCACCCACCGGAAGGTCGGCTGCTTGACGTTGGGCGCCCAGTAGTACAGGACGGCGACGACGACGATCGCGATGGCGAGCAGGATCGGCCACTGCACGATGCTCAGCACGGTGACCGCGACGTCGCCGAGGCCGATCACGTCGCCGAAGCTGCGGGCGAGCGGACCGGACACGAGCACGAGCAGCCCGAGCACGAGCAGGATCACCGTGAAGAGCGTCACGCCGAGCATGGTCGGGCGGAGCTTCCAGATCGGGCGACCCTCGCGGACGTTGTAGATCCGGTTCATCGCCCGGCCGAAGGCGCCGACGTACCCGGAGGCCGACCACACGGCGCCGACGACACCGACGATGAACGTGACGGGGGCGGCAGGTGACCGGACGAGTCCCTCGATGGGGCCCTGCAGGAGATCGACGACCTGCTTCGACCCGACGTTCCCGATGACGTCGAGCAGGGTCTTGATCGTGGTGTCCGCCTGGCCGACGAGACCGAGGATCGACACGACGGCCAGCAGCCCGGGGAAGAGCGCGAGGACGGAGTAGTACGTCAGGCTCGCGGCGAGGTCGGTGCACTGGTCGCTGGAGAACTCGCGGAGGGTCTTCTTCAGCGTGTAGACGACCGTCGGCTTCTGCAGGTCGGCGGGGCTGTCCGGCTTCCGGGAGTCGTCGGCGGCGGGCTTGCCGTGGTCGGATGCCATCGTCTCAGCCCTTCGCCGCGGCCTTCACGGCCTGCTTCGACCGCTTCACCGCAGCCTTGCGGTTCTTGTCGGCGCGGCGCTGCACGGCTGCGATGCCGGCGCGCTGCTTCACCCGTGCCCGGTGCACCGGGTCGCGCTCGAGGGCTTCCTCGGCCGCCTTCGCCCGCGCCTTCCGACCCTTCCGGCCGGGCTGCGTCTGCTCCTTGGCGGAGGGTCCGTCACCGCGCGCGCCGAACGGCAGCAGTGCGGTGAACGCCGAGGTCACCGGCGGCTCGGCCAGGTGCCCCGCGGGCTTGTTGCGGATCGCGATGCCGACGACGATCGCCGCGACACCGGCCGCGGCGGTCATGCCCATCGCCACGAGGGGTGTGGGGTCACGGTGCCAGCGCTGCTTGGTCTTCGCGATCGCCAGTCGGGTGCGCGCCGGGACGTCGGCACGACGACGGATCTCGGTCACGGTGTCCGTGATGCCCTCTCGCGTGCGGACGTTCGCGAGTTCGAGCTCGGGGAGACTGTCCTTGGCCATTCCCCATTTCGTACACGCTCGGGCCGGGGTCGTGTCCAGCCCCGGGCGTGTCCCGCGCGCGGCGGACCGGGCCGGCGCGCAGCGCCCGGCCGGTGCTGCCCAAGCGACAGATCCGCGGTCCGGCCCGCCGTCGGTGTCGCGGGAGCGACAGGGTGCCGCGAAACGCGGGCGGCAGACTGTCGCTTTCGCGGGGCGGTGGGCGCGACCCGGCGACGGACTGGAGGCACGGGGCGGGCCCGCACCGCGCCTCCAGTCCGTACCGCCGAAGCGACAGATCCGCGGTCCGGCCCGCCGTCGGTGTCGCGAAGGCGACAGGGTGCCGCGAAACGCGGGCGGCAGACTGTCGCTTTCGCGACGCGGGACCGGCCCGCGGCCCCCGCCCCACCCCGCGGCGCGCGCGTCAGGACGGGACGATGACGTCCTCCGGACGGCCGGACGCCGCCGAGCGGCCCGCCGCCTCCATGAGCGCGAGGCTCCGCAGGTTGTCTCGGCCGTTCGTCGCCGGTGCCGGTCCGCCGGACACCGCGTGGGCGAAGGCCTGCAGCCCGCCCTGCCGGTCGGTGTGCGGCATCGTCGGCAGCTCGACGGGCTCGGCCTCGTCGTCCTGGGTGCGGCGGACGGTGACCTTGTCACCGTCGATGGCGTTCGGTGATCCGTCGCGGCTCGTGAACCAGAGTTCCCCGTCCTCGCCCTGGATGCTCCACTCGCCGGCCCAGGCGGTCCGGGGGCCGCGGGAGAGCCAGCTGCCGCGGTAGCTGACGACGAGTCCGTCCTCGAGCTCGATGATCATCGACGCGACGGCCTCGTCCTGGTACTTGCTGTACGACGGGTACGACGCCTTCGCGAACACGCGCACGGCCTCCTGCCCGGTGACCATGCGGATGAGGTCGAAGTGGTGGATCGCCATGTCGTTGATCATCGCGTGGGGGAACCTGTAGTGCGGGTGCTCCTCGAACGCGAGGTCGTTGTCCCACTGCCGGAAGTCGATGTTGATCGCCGACAGCTCGCCGAGCGTGCCCGCGGCCAGCAACTCCTGCACGACCCGGGGCGCCGGGTACCAGCGGTAGTTCTGGCTCACCTGCAGCACGAGCCCGAGCTCCTCGGCGCGGCGGACGGCGGTGACGGCCTCGTCCGTGGTGTTCGCGAACGGCTTCTCGACCAGGACGTGCTTGCCGGCCTCGAGGGCCTCGAGCGCGAGCGGCACGTGCGTCACGGCGGGGGCGGTGATGACGACGGCATCGGCCTCGACCCCGGCGAGCGCCTCGGTGAGGGACGCGAACGCCGCCGACTCCGGCAGGCCGAGGTCCGTGCGGACGGCGTCCAGCGTCGCGGGCACCGGGTCCACGATCCCGACCACCTCCACTTCGGTGACCTCTGGGATGGCGGTGCGGGCCCAGTTGCCGCCCCACCCTCCGAGACCGACGTGGATGATCCGGACCGTCATGCGTGCACTCCCTCGTGGCTGGCGCGCCACGACAGCCGCGGCGCATGCATCCAGTCTGTCAGTGCGTGAACGCGTACGCGATGAGTGCCATCGTGACGATGAACCCGGCGAGGTAGTTGATCCAGAGGAACCGCTTCCAGCCGGCGTTGGCCGACTCGGCGCCGTCGTCGGTGACGTTCCACCACGGCAGCACGTTCAGGGCGTACGGCACCACCACGACCGCGGCGATCGGCCCTGGGAACGCCGAGAACAGCAGCGCGACGCCGGCGACCAGGTACGCCACGAAGGCCAGGCGCACGGTGGCCCGTGCCCCGATGACGGTCGCCACGGAGCCGATCCCGCCGGCCCGGTCGGCGAGGACGTCCTGCACGGCACCGAACGCGTGCGAGGCCACGCCCCACAGGAAGAACGCCACGCACACGGCGACGAGCTGCCCGGTCCAGTGCGGCCCGGCGAGCGCCAGACCGTAGATCGCCGGCGACACGAAGTGGGTCGACGAGGTCAGGGAGTCGAGGAAGGGCTTCTCCTTGAAGCGCAGGCCGGGTGCCGAGTACGCGATGACCGCGAACACGCTGATCGCCAGGACGAGCCACGACCACGGGCCGTTCCCGGACAGCGCCCCGAGTACGACGAGCGCGACCAGGAACGGCACGTTCGTCACGACGACGGCCCACAGGGTGGTGCGGTGCACGCTCTTGTCGAGCAGGGCCCCCTCGACCCCGCCCTTCCGCGGGTTCCGCAGGTCGGACTCGTAGTCGAAGACGTCGTTGATGCCGTACATCGCCAGGTTGTACGGCACGAGGAAGTACACGACCCCGACGAGGAACGCCACGAGCGAGAACCCGCCACCGCCCTCGACTCCGACGCCGCTGCCGAGCAGGTACGCGGCGCCGAACGGGTAGGCGGTGTTCACCCAGCTGATCGGTCGGGACGACACGAACAGGGCGCGCAGGGTCGACGGCCTGGAGGCGGTGCTCGCGTTCATCGGGTCGGTTCTTCTTCCTGGGATGGCCGGGTGGGTCGGTCGAACAGGACCCACAGGCTGGGCAGCAGCACGATCGCGGCGATCGAGTACGCCAGGTCCTCGACGGGGATCGCCCCGATCTTCGCACCGCTGATGAGCGCCGGGTCGTAGGCGACGATCCGCAGCGTGACGATGACGTTGTCGAACACGATCGTCATGACGAGCAGGGCGGCGCCGGCGACGAGCCCGGTGACGAGCGCGATCCGTCGGCCGGACGCCGCGCGGCGGGCCCGGGCACGGGCACGAGCACGTCGTGCGGCGACGATCCCGGCGGCGACGGCGACCGCGGCCACCGCTGCGAAGAACGGCACGGCGAGCAGGGCGTACGCACCCGACCCGGTCACGACCGCCGCCGTTCCGCTGCGCGGAGCCTGCGGGCGACGAGGGGCCGGACGAAGCCGACCAGGTTCATGGTCGTGTAGCAGAGCAGCAGCAGGAAGAAGAGCTCCTCGAGCGGGACGTCCGGGGCGAGGAGCACGCCCGTCAGCAGGTTCTGCGGCCCGATGAAGAAGATGCCGAGCGCGACCCCGAGCGCGTCCCAGAACAGGAAGAACGCGACGCCGACGACCATGACGGCCGCCGCACGCCACGGTGCCCGCCAGAAGAACAGCCGGAAGCGGGCGTCGAGCACGGTCATGCCGACGAGCGACACGACCAACCCGGCGAGGTACAGCCCGGGCATCAGACGGCGTCGGGCGACGCGGACGCGAGCGGCGTCGGCAACGGTTCGGTCGAGGTGTCCCCGTGGATGCGCTTCAGCAGCACCTCGGCGCTGATCAGGCACATCGGCAAACCGATGCCGGGGATCGTCGAGGCACCCGCGTAGTACAGCCCCTCGACCTTCCGGGAGGCGTTCTTCTCACGGAAGAACGCACTCTGCTTCAGGGTGTGCGCCGGACCGAGCATCGAGCCGTTCCAGGCGTTGTAGTCGTCGGCGAAGTCCCGGGGGCCGATCGTCCGGCGGACCCGGATGCGCTCCCGCAGGTCCGGAACCCCCGAACGCGAGGCCACGACGTCGATCGCGCGGTCGGCGATCCGTTCGACCTCGTAGTCGCCGGCACCGTCCACACCACCGCGACCGATCGACAGGTCGGCCGGCAGCGGCACGAGCAGGAACAGGTTGCTCGACCCGGGCGGGGCGACGGACGTGTCGGTCTCCGACGGTGCGCAGACGTAGATCGACGCGGGGTCCGGGACGTGCCGGTCGGCGCCGAAGATCGCCCCGAAGTTCGCCTTCCAGTCCTCGGTGAACACGAGCGTGTGGTGCAGCAGCCCCGGGACGGGGCCGTCGATGCCGAGGTAGACGAGCACGGCGCTCGGCCCCGGGTCGCGCTTCTCCCAGTGCGCCGCCGGGTAGGTGCGGTGCTCCTTGTCGAGCAGCTGCAGCTCGGTGTGCCGGAGGTCCGCGGCGCTCACCACGAGGTCGGCGGGGGCGGTGTGCTGCACGCCCCGACGGTCGCGGTGCACGACACCGGTGACGTGGCCGTCCTCCACCACGATCCGCTCGACCTTGGCGCCGGCGATGATCTTGGCGCCTTCGCGTCGGGCGACCCGCTCGACGGCGGCGATGACCTCGGTGATGCCGCCCTTCGGGTAGAGCACCCCGTCGGCGAGGTCGAGGTGGCTCATCAGGTGGTACATGCTCGGCGCCGCGTACGGGCTCGTGCCGAGGAACACCGCCGGGTAGCCGAGGACCTGCCAGAGCCGGCGGTCCTTCACGGCGGACTCGGCGAACGTCGAGAGCGGCTCGATGAGCAGGCGTGCGAGCTTCGGCAGCCGTCGCAGGACGTCGGGGGCGGCGAGCCCGCGGAGGTTCTGGAACGTCGTGTACAGGAACCGGCGGATCGCCATCGCGTAGGTGTCCTCGGCGGACGCCAGGTACTTCCGGATCCGCTTGCCGGCACCGGGTTCGATCGACTCGAACAGGGCGATGTTCGCCTCGCGGTCGGCGCGGAGGTCGATCGGCTCGTCGTGGCCCTCGCTGTACACGCGGTACCCGGGGTCGAGCTTCTCGAGGTCGAGTTCGGCGTCTGCCGAGGTGCCGAGCAACTGGAAGAAGTGGTCGAACACCTCGGGCATGAGGTACCAGGACGGTCCGGTGTCGAACCGGAAGCCGTCCTGCTCCCACGAGCCTGCACGGCCGCCGAGCTGCTTCCGCTGCTCGAGCACCGTCACCGAGAAGCCGTCCCGTGCGAGCAGGGCGGCGGACGCGAGTCCGCTGATGCCGCCGCCGATGACGACGGCGCGTCGGGCGGGCACCTTGCGGTTGGTCGTGGTGCCGGCTTTCTTCGGACTGGAGGCGCGGGGCGGGGTCACGGAGTGCCTCCAGTCCGGTGGTGGGTCGCGCGCGACCGCAGCGGCGCACGTCCGGCGAGTACCTGGGCGGCCAGGCGCGCCTTCACCGGGTTCGGGACGCGCACGCGCGTGGTGATCAGCCGGTGCGCCGGCGTGGCCGCGATGCGGTCGTTGAGCTCCTGGAAGAGCGCGTGCGCCAGCCCGACGGCGTTGCGGGCGTCGGCCGGCAGCAGCCGGACCGTGGCGGCGGCGCGGTCCAGGTCCGCCTGGACGTCGGCGACGAGCCGGTCCTTCGTGGCCTCGTCGAAGGTCCGGAGGTCCACGCCCGGGAAGTACGAACGGCCCAGGACCTCGAAGTCGGCGTGCAGGTCGCGCAGGAAGTTCACCTTCTGGAAGGCCGCGCCGAGCGCGCGGGCACCGTCGACGAGCACGGCGTCGTCGAAGGTCGGCTGGCCGGCGCGGTACACGAACGCGCGCAGGCACATCAGCCCCACGACCTCGGCGGAGCCGTACACGTAGCGGTCGAAGGACTCCTGGTCGTGCTCGGTGCGTTCGAGGTCCATCCGCATCGAGGCGAAGAACGGCTGCGTCAGCTCCGGGCCGAAGCCGGTGACGCGGGCGGTGCGGGCGAAGGCGTGCACGACCGGGTTCACCGAGAAGCCGAGGGCGATCGCACGCTCGGTGTCCGACTCGAGCTCGTCGAGGACGGTGCGGGCGAGCTCGTGGTCGAGCCCGGCCTCGGTCGCGGGGCCGTCGACGACCTCGTCGGCCACCCGGACCAGGGCGTAGACGTTGCGGATGTGCTCCCGGGTCTGCTTCGTGAGGAGCCGGCTCGCGAGCCCGAAGGACGTCGAGTAGCGGTCGATGACGACCCCCGACGCGGCCTCGGCCGTGGCGTCGTACAGGGGCAGGCGCGATGGTGCGGTCTGGTTCACCGGGCGCGTTCCACGAGTTCGGTCACGAGGCCCTCCAGGCGGTCGGCGAGGTCGTACGGCAGTCCGGCGAGCTCGGCACGGGCGAGTGCTGCGTGCTCGGCGATCCGCGACTCGGCGGCGGCTCGGGCACCGCAGGTGACCAGGGTCGCACGGAGTTCGGCCGCGCGCTCCTCGGTGAGGTCCGGGTCACCGAGGTACGGCGCGATGTCGGGCCAGCAGTCGGTGGTGGCTGCGTACGCGATGAGCATGGTGCGCTTGCCCTCGCGCAGGTCGCCGAGGACGGTCTTGCCCGTCGTGCCCTCGTCCCCGAACACGCCGAGCAGGTCGTCGACGATCTGGTAGGCGATGCCGATCTCGCGGCCGAAGGCACCGAGTGCGGCGACGGCGGACTCGTCGGCACCGGCGAGCACGGCCCCCGACTGCAGCGGCGCCTCGAAGGAGTACACGCTCGTCTTCGCCCGCTCCATCTGGAGGACCTCGTCGACGGTCGGCATCACCCCGAGCGCGAGGTCGACGTCGGTCATCTCCCCCGCGGCGCTGGCGAACACGGCTTCGTCGAGGAGTTCGAGCAGCCGGGCGCGTCGCTCGCCCGTGACGCCGGAGGACTCGATGAACCGCGGCGCTGCGGCGAGCGCGAGGTCCCCGGCGATCACCGCGGCGCTCATCCCGCGGTGCTCGGCGGTGGGCAGCGGCAGACCACCGGTCGTCCCGGTGTCACGGAACGACCCGGCGACGTTCGGCTGTCCGCGGCGGGACCAGTCCCGGTCGATGACGTCGTCGTGCACGACCAGCGCGGTGTGCAGGAGTTCGTAGGCGGCGGCGACGTTCGCGGCGGCGTGCACGTCGTCCCCGCCGAGGCCGGTGTACGCGGTGAGGACCATGCGCGGTCGGAACCGCTTCCCGCCCATGCTCGCCCTGCGGAGCACCCGCCAGAGTTCCTCGGACGGACGCCCGTAGCGCTCGGCACGCGCCGAGGACACGACGAAGAAGCGCTCGAGACAGTCGTCGACGAGCGCGAGGTCGATGTGCGCCACGGTGGCCGCTTCCTCGCTCATTGGCCTAACCTATCGGTGCAGATGAGCGCATTCCCGGAAACCGTGGTGCTGCTGGCCGACGACCGTACCCCGATCGGCACAGCGGACAAGTTCACGGTGCACACAGACCACACGCCCCTCCACCTGGCCTTCTCGTGCCACGTGCGGAACACCGACGGCGACGTCCTGGTGACCCGCCGCGCGCTGTCGAAGAAGACGTGGCCGGGGGTGTGGACGAACACGTTCTGCGGCCACCCCGGGCCGGACGAGACCTTCGAGGACGCCATCGCCCGCCGGGCGTCGCGCGAACTCGGCATCACCGTCCGTGACGTCGAACTCGTCCTGCCCGACTTCCGCTACCGCGCCGTCGACGCCTCCGGCATCGTCGAGAACGAGGTCTGCCCGGTCTACCGCGCGGTCACCGACGACGTCCCGGCCCCCGCGGACGACGAGGTCGCCGAGTACGCCTGGGTCTCCGAGGACGCCCTGCTCGAGGCCGTCTCGGGCGCCCCGTTCGCCTGGAGCCCGTGGCTCGGGTGGCAGCTCACCGAGCTCACCGCGGCCGGCCTGCACATCACGCGCTGATCGGGCAGCCCGTCCCCAGGGCGCAGCATCGACAATGGTCGGTATGACCACGACGGAACGCGATGTCGCACCGCGCACTGGAGCCGACGCCGTGCTCGAGGCACTCCGCGACGACCCGGTGATCGCGAGCATCAAGGACGCGTCCGCGTTGGACGAGGTCCTGGCCTCGGACCGGGGCGTCGTCTTCGTGCTCTTCGGCAGCGTGCTCGACATCGCGGACATCGTCGATCGGGCGAAGGACGCCGGCAAGACCGTCCTGGTGGACGTCGACCTGCTCGACGGATTCGCCGCGCGGGACGTCGTGGTGACCTGGATCGCCGAGCACACCCGTGCCGACGGGATCCTCTCCACCAAGTCGAACCTCGTCCGAGCCGCCAAGCGCGCCGGGCTCGTCGCCGTGCAGCGCTTCTTCCTGGTCGACTCGTTCTCGTACCACCAGCTCCCCCGGGTGGTCGAGCAGGCCGGCCCGGACGCGATCGAGATCCTGCCCGGCTGCATGCCGCGCGTGATCACCTGGCTGCGCTCGGACACGGACGTGCCGATCATCGCCGGTGGCCTGGTGTGCGACAAGGCCGACGTCATGGCCGCCCTCGGTGCCGGGGCCGTCGCGGTGGCGTCCTCGAACCGCGACGTCTGGGGCATGTGAGCGTTCGTTCACTTGGCTCCGCAGAACGGGCGGAGTAGGGTCGGACGTCGGCCGCCGTCCGCGGCCCAGCGAGCAGAGAAGGGCAGGTGAGGCGCGATGTCGGGTGACCATCCTCGATCGGGCCAGCAGATCACGCCCCGGCTCCTGCCCCGGCGGATCTGCGCGCCCGTTCGCTGAGCCACGCCTGCCCCGGACGACTCCGGGGACTTCGCGCCTGCCTGCTCCCGAGAGGAGCACAGCATGGCACTGATCGACAACGCGGTCTACGTCGAGGGACGTCGCGTCGAATCACCGTCGACCCTGTCGCTCGCCACGCGGGGCGACCTCGCGTGGATCGGGCTGCTCCGACCCGACCCATCCGAGCTCGAGGCCGTCGCGACCGAGTTCGACCTGCACGAGAACGCCGTGGAGGACGCCCGCAAGGGACACCAGCGCGCGAAGCTCGAGCGGTACGGCGACACCCTCTTCCTGGTGCTCCGGCCCGCGTGGTTCGACGCCCGCGCCGAGACCGTCGAGTTCGGCGAGGTGCACCTGTTCGTCGGTGACCGCTTCGTGGTGAGCGTCCGCCACGCCGAGCGGCCCGACCTCGCTGCCCTGCGCTCGCGGGTCGAGGCCGACCCGGAGTTCCTCGCCCTGGGCTCCGAGGCGGTCACCGCCGCTGTGCTCGACGAGGTGGTGGACGGCTACGCCCCGGTGGTCGAGATCCTGCAGGACCACATCGACACCATCGAGGACCAGCTGTTCGCCGGGCAGGTCGACCCCGGCGTCTCGAAGCGCATCTACCAGCTCCTCAGCGAGGTGCTGGCGTTCCAGCGCGCCACGAAGCCGGTGCCCGCGATGGTCAAGGGTCTGCTCCGGGGTGCCGACAAGTACGGCGTCGACGACGAGGTCCAGCACCGACTGCGCAACGTGCTCGACCACGCCCTCCGGGTGACCGAGCGCGTGGACTCCTTCCGGGCGCTCCTCGAGAACGCGCTCACCCTGCACGCGACCCTCGTCTCGCAGGAGCAGAACGAGGCGATGCGCCGGATGACGAGCGCGAGTCTGGCGCAGGGCGAGGAGAGCCGACAGCTCGCACGGGCAGCACACCGCCAGGGCGAAGAGGTGAAGAAGATCTCCTCGTGGGCCGCCATCCTGTTCGCTCCGGGTCTCATCGCCGGGGTCTACGGGATGAACTTCGACCACATGCCCGAGCTGCACTGGCGGTACGGCTACCCGGTCGCGATCCTCGGGATGCTCGCCCTGATGGGCGTGCTGTGGGCCATCTTCCGCAAGCGCAACTGGCTCTAGTCGCTCCCACGTCACGGACCGGAGGCGCGGGGCGGGCCCGCCCCGCGCCTCCAGTCCGTCGCCGGGCCCGGCCCACCCCGTCAGCCGACGATGGCCGCCGTCCGCCGGTAGACCTCGTCGGTGTGCGCCGTCACGTCCGCGTGCACCGCACGCAGCGCGTCGTACACCGCGGCCGTCGAGGCGTCCGGCGTGAACCGGTCCCGCTCAACGACCATCGCGTCGGCCGCAGCCTCGAACGACGGGTGCACGCCGGTCGCGACGGCCGCGCAGATCGCCGCGCCACGACCCGCCGCGCTGTCCCCGACGACCCGGATCGTCGGCGCTTGGAACACATTGGCCATCACCTGCATCATCAGGTCGGAGGACGAGCCGCCGCCGGACACGACCACCCGCCCGTACGCCGTCCCGAGCTCGGCGGCCATGGCGTCGCCGCGGTCGCGCATCGTCATCGCGATCCCCTCGAGGATCGACCGGTACACGTGCGCTCGCCCCTGCCGACCGTCGAACCCGAGGATCGACCCCTTCCTGAAGGTGGCGTCGGCCGGTGCGAGCCAGTCGAGCACGGTGAGCAGGCCGTCCGATCCCGCGGGCACGGCCGTTGCCTCGCGGTTGAGCCGGTCCTCCGCACGCTCGCCCGCAGCCTCGGCCGCGGCTGCGAAGTCCGGGCCGAGCAGGTCGCGGAACCAGCTCACGGTCCACATCCCGCGACGGATGCCGCCGGACCCGTAGAGGTAGCGACCGGGCTCCGATCCGAAGTTCGTCCAGAAGTCGGTCGCGTCGCCGATGTTGCGCGATCCGACGGACATCCCCGCGATGTAGGTGCCGAGCGACACGAGCAGCGTGGTCGGGTCGAGGAGCCCGCACCCGAGCGCCTCGACGGCCTTGTCGTTGGCCGTCGCGACCACCGGCAGGCCCACCGGCAGGCCCGTCGCTGCTGCGGCGTCGGCCGTCACCGTGCCGAGGACCTCGCCGGGGTCGACGAGGTCGAACAGCTGCGAGCGCTGCATGCCGGTTGCGGCATACGCCGCCTTGTCAGTACTCCAACGCCAGGTGTCGGTGTCGATCGGCCACATGCCCTGGTAGTTCGCCGCGGTGTCCCGGAAGACACCGGTGAGCCGGTGCGTGACGTACCCGGACGACGTCGTGACGAACGCCACGTCGTCGTGCTCGGCGACGAAGGGGGCACCGACGCGAGCGTCCATCCAGCTCATGACGGGCTGCGCGAGCGACCCGTCGGCGCAGAGCACCGCCCGGCAGAACCGGATCGTGCAGAGGCCGACGCCGACGATCTCGGACGGGTCGCCCGGGAAGGCCTCCATCGCGATCCGGCACGCCGCCGCGATGGAGTCCCAGAGGTCGTCGTCCGGGTGCTCCACCACACCCGGCGCCGGCGAGTGGTTCGGCCGCAGCGGCACGCGCCCCTCGGCGACGACCCCGCCCCGCTCGTCGAAGACCGTGACCTTCGACGACTGCGAGCCGTTGTCGATGCCGACGAGGTAACGGGTCATGCGCCCGTGCGCCCGAACGTCGTGTCGGGGTCCGCGGCGGCTGGCTGGATCGCGCCGGGCTCCGGGAAGATCGTGCCCTTGTTCATGATGCCCTTCGGGTCGAACTGCGCCTTGAGCCCCCGCATGATCGCGAAGGCCGAGCCGTGCTCCTCCTCGGCCCACGGCGTGCGGTACTTGCCGACGCCGTGGTGGTGGACCATCGACCCGCCGTGGCGCAGCGCCTCCTCGACGATGATCGCGTTGAGCGGGATGTGGTACTTCTCGATCTCCTCCTCCGGGGAGCAGTCGATCCGGTAGTCGTACACGAAGTACATGTTCGTGCCGGTCTGGTAGCTGTGCGACGAGTGGCCGCCGAGCATCGTCAGGTCGCCGGCGTGCGGGTACTCGTCACGGATGCGGCGCATGACGGCGTCGTACACGTCGCCGACGGCCGACCAGTCCGCCGAGACCTCGGTCGTGTAGCCGAGCTGCTGGTCGCGCAGCATGACGGCCTTCTCGGCGTCGATCTTGTCCTGGCCCCAGTTGAGGTTGTCGAACCACGCCTCGATGAGCGCCGGGTCGACCTTCTCGTGCTGGTGCTGGTCGAGGACGCGCTGGATCTCCTCCGAGGTGGCGCGGACGATGCCGGCCGGGCCCTCGGCGACGAACACCACGACGCACTTGTCCTTCGAGAAGTGCGAGAAGTGCTGGTTGGCGTCCTCCGGCGAGTACAGACGAACGACCGAGGGGTGGAAGCCGTTCGTGATGACTTCGCGCAGGATCGCGATGCCCGTGCGCATGTCGTCGACGAGCGCGCCGTGGAACTCGTTGTTCTCCGGCTGGTACTTGAAGACCTTGATCGTGACCTCGGTGATGACGCAGAGCGCACCCTCGTTGCCGATGACGACGTGGCGGATGTCCGGACCGGCGGAGCGGCGCGGGACGGCCTTGATGCGACGGACCGCTCCGCCGGGGAACACGGCCTCGAGTCCGACGACCATGTCCTCGATCGCGCCGTACAGGGTCGAGAACTGTCCGATCGAGCGGGTCGCGACGAGGCCGCCGTACTGGGCGAGCGGCTTCGACTGCGGCGAGTGGCCCGTGGTGAGGCCCTGCAGGCGGAGCTCGTCCTCGAGGCGCTGGAGCGGGACGCCGGCCTGCACCGTGACCTGCATGTTCTCCGGGTCGATCTTCAGGACGGTGTCCATCCGCGAGCAGTCGAGCACGATCGTGTCGACGACGCTCGTCTCGAGGCCACCCTCGGTGCCGGTGCGACCGGTGCGCGGGACGATGTTGATCAGGTTGTCGTTCGCGAACGCCAGGATCGCGGCGACGTCCTCGGTGGACTCGGCGTTGACGATCGCGACGGGGGTCGGGGCGTCGTAGATGCCGTGCACGGACTGGTACTTCTTGAAGCGGTCGACACTCGCGTCGAGCAGGTGCTGCTCGTCCGTGTCGATCTGTTCGGGGCGGACGATGCCGGCGAGACGCTGGAGGATCTCGGCCCGGTCGAGGGTGGCGATCGAGTCGATCATGGTGGTGAGCCCTTCGTTGGTGTGTTTCGTTGCTCTGGTCTGGTGATCTGGTGCCTGGAGGCGCGTGGCGGCGCCGCCACGCGCCTCCAGACCGGGACTAACGGACGAGGTAGCCGCCGTCGACGGTGAGGGTGTGCCCGTTCACGTAGTCGGACGCGCGGGAGGCGAGGAACACCGTCGCGCCCATGAGGTCGGCGACGTCGCCCCAGCGCCCGGCCGGGATGTGGTCGAGCACGCGCTGGTTCGTCTCCGGGTTCGACCGGGTCTGCTCGGTGATCTTCGTGGCGAAGTACCCGGGCGCGATGGCGTTGACCTGCACGTTGTGCTGCGCCAGCTCGTCGCAGTACGCCTTCGTGAAGCCGACGATCCCGTGCTTGGTCGCGGCGTACGCGGGCGACCACTGCCCACCGAGGAACGCGAACAGCGACGCGATGTTGATGATCTTGCCGGAGCCCTGCGCCACGAACTGCTTCGCGACGGCGTGCCCGAGGGCGAACGGCGCGGTGAGGTTCACGGCGATCATCGGGTCCCACTTGGCGCGGTCGAACGCCTCGACGTCGTCGAGCAGGCAGATGCCCGCCGAGTTCACCAGGATGTCGACCCCGCCGAGCCGCTCCGTGCAGACGTCGACGATGCGCGTCGGGGCGTCGGCGGCGGTGAGGTCGACCTCGAGGAACTCGTACCGGCGGCCTTCGCCCTCGACGAGCGCCCGGGTGGTGCCGTCGTCGTCGACCACGCTCGGCACGAACACGTCGGCGCCGGCCTTGGCGAGGGCGAGCGAGAACGCCTGGCCGAGGCCGGAGTTGCCGCCGGTGACGATCGCACGCTTGCCGGCGAGCGAGAACAGGTCCATCGAGAAGTCGCGGATGTCCATGGGGTGAGGGGTCCTTTCGTGGTGGGTCAGGCGGCGACGACGACGTCGGACGCCGGGCGGTTCCGCAGTTCGCGTGCACGGACGCGCATGGTGAGGGTGGTGAGCAGGAAGCCGAGGACGGCGGCACCGAGGAGGACGGCGAACATGGTCGTGTAGCCGCCGCCCTGCGAGGGCACGCCGTTCGCGGGGTCGCCGACCCACCAGGCGCCGAGGGCGGGGAGGAAGGCGTCCGGCAGGTAGGCGATGCCCGAGGCGAGGCCGATCACGCCGCCGCGCTGGGCCAGCGGGACCTCGACCTCGCCGACCTGCGCCCAGTAGATGCCGCGCGAGGTGAACACCGCGAGGCACATCACGATCATGAGCACGACCGCGATCCACACGAGGGCGGGGTCGTGCGGCAGCAGCAGGAAGCCCACGGCGCTGATCGCCGCGACGACGAAGGCCCACCGGAGGAACGCCGGCGACGACTTCGTCCAGCGGTCGACGAGCACGCCGCCGACCGGGCCGCCGACGATCTGGAAGACGTACGTTCGGACGACGCCGATCGCGCCGAGGAGGACGACGGGCACCGCGAAGCCGTCCTGCAGCAGCGGCGTGAGGTAGCCGAGCAGCGTGTAGAAGCAGTACATCATCATGATCGAGAAGCCGATCAGCCAGGTGTACTTGTTGCGGGCGGCTGCCCCGAGCTCCCGGAGCGACACGGCCTGGCGTTCGACCTGCCCGAGGGCGTCCCGGTCGGTGCGGACCACGACCAGGACGAGGACGGCGAACACCAGGCAGAGCACGCCGTAGATGCGCATCACCCAGAGGACACCGCCCGTGTCGGCGATCGCGGCGGCGACGATGGCGGCACCGATGAAGCCCACGACGGTCGACGTGACGCCGCGGACGCCCTCGAGCCAGCCGAAGAGCTTGCCCTGCTCGTCGGCGGTGCCGAGCATCGAGATGAGCTTGACGAGCGACGACCAGTAGAGCCCCATGCCGAGAACGGCCATGAGCACGTGGGCGATCAGGACGCCGGTCTCGTCGGGCACCGTGGACAGCCAGAGGTCGACGACGCCCATCCCGGCGAGGGCGATCACGATCAGGGCCTTCGGCGAGAACTTGTCGGAGAACCAGCCGCCGCAGAAGTACATGAGCACGGCGACGGCGCCGAAGATGGACGTGATCTCGCCGTAGCGCTGGATGGTGAGGTCGAGCGCGTGCGCGGTGTCGGCGAGGAAGACGAACCGGATGTAGGCGACCTGGAAGATCGCGCCGCCGGTCATCGACAGGACGATGAAGCTCGTCAGTCTGCGGGCCTTGGTCAAGACCACTCCTTCGTGGTGGGTGGGTGCGGGCACAAAAAAAAGAACAGCGACACCCCAGCGCTGGTGCGCTGCGGGTGTCGCTGTTCTCTGAGGTCTGGAGCGACTGCCGTCCTTCGGGGGACGGCCGATCTGCAGTTGTGCGTTCCGGTACAGGCGATATGCCGGATACGACGTGAACCGTAACCCATCCGCCTCGAAATCCACAACTCAGGTGGCGCCGAACTCCGAGGTGTGCATAATGATCTGGCTCGGAATGTGAACGTGCACATCGGCGTGCTTCGGCCCCGGGCGAGAAACGAGTAGCAATGGCGTCGACGCGGACACAGCAACCGCGGTCGCCCAGCATCCGCGACGTCGCGCGGATCGCCGGGGTCTCCCACCAGACCGTCTCCCGCGTGCTCAACAACTCCGACGCCATCCGGGCGGAGACACGAGACCGCGTCCTCGCGGCGATGGAGCAGCTGCAGTACCGACCGAACCGGGCGGCGCGGGCACTGGTCACGAGCCGCACGCACACCATCGGCGTGCTCACGGCCCGCCGCGCGCACTACGGTCCGGCGGTCGCACTGCAGGCCATCGAGGACGCCGCCGTGACACGCGGGTTCAACGTCACCACCTCGACCCTCACGGAGACGACGGACGAAGCGGTCCGGGAGAGCATCCAGCGGCTGCTCGACCTCGACGTCGAGGGCATCGTGGTGATCGCGCCGCAGCAGAAGGTGTTCGACCTCATCGAGGAGCTCGGCATCCGCACGCCGTACGTCACGATGCGCGCGAGCGTGGGCGAGGACCCGACGGCGCTCTGGGTCGACCAGATGGAGGGCGCCCGACTCGCGACGGCGCACCTGCTCGACCTCGGCCACGAGTACGTCCGGCACATCGCGGGGCCGCAGGACTGGATCGAGGCGGACGCCCGCATGCAGGGGTTCCTGCGGGAGATGTCCGACCGCGACATGCCCGTGGTGCCGCCGATCCTCGGGGACTGGACCGCGGACTTCGGGTACCACGCCGGCCGGGAGCTCCTGCGCTGGCGGGACTGCACCGCCGTCTTCTGCTCGAACGACCAGATGGCGCTCGGGGTCATGCACGCGGCACGCTCGTACGGGCTCGACGTCCCTGGGGACCTGTCCGTCGTGGGCTACGACGACATCCCCGAGGCCAAGCACTTCTGGCCGCCGCTCACCACGGTGCAGGTCGACTTCGCCGAGCTCGGTCGGCGGTGTGTGGACCTGCTCCTGCCGGGCGAGGACGACGCCGCGCTGCGCCCGATCGACATCGTGCCCCAGCTCGTGGTGCGCGGCTCCACGAGCGCGCCTCGCAAGCGCTGAGCGCGGGCCGCGCGGCGCGCTTCGTGAGCAGAAGTGGTCGGGTCGGGGAACGCGACCCGATCACTTGTGCTCACCATGCGGGGTGGTCGCGCCCACGACCAGCCTGGAGGCGCGGGGCGGGCCCGGCACGTGCCTCCAGGCCGGAACGTGGTCACCTGACAGGAACGAAACGCCGCGCCTCCCGCGGAACGCCCCCTCCGAGGCGAGACGCCGCCGTGTTCGGCGGCGTCTCGCCAGCACGGGGGCGTCTCGCGGACCGCGCGGCGTCTCGGCGCCGCAGCGACCCACCCCGGGTACCCCAACGCGGGGGACGCGCGCGGGTGCCTTCCGCCAGATCACGCGGGCCGTTACACAAACGCGACCAATCCGAATTGACAGGCGCGCCGATCCCGTGCGTAGTATTACCTCCGTTCCGCCGATGTGAACGGTCACATGGACCGTCACACGACAGGACACCGGACGCGACAACGAAGTCCACGCAGGCCTCCTGCGCCTTCGCTGCCGCTGGCAGAACCACCCGAAGGACTGCCGCATCGCAGCGGCAGAAGGAGATGCACCGTGGCGTCAACCCCGATCGAGACCGGACTCGAGACCCGGTCGATCACCGCACCCGAGACGATCCTCGAGATGCGTTCGATCACCAAGGAGTTCCCTGGTGTGAAGGCGCTGTCCGACGTCTCGCTCAACGTCCGTGCCGGCGAGATCCACGCGATCTGCGGCGAGAACGGCGCCGGCAAGTCGACCCTCATGAAAGTCCTGTCCGGCGTCTACCCGTACGGCACCTACGACGGCGAGATCGTCTTCGAGGGCGAAGAGATCCGGTTCAAGGACATCAAGCAGTCCGAGCAGGCCGGCATCGTGATCATCCACCAGGAGCTCGCGCTCATCCCCGAGCTCTCGATCACCGAGAACCTGTTCCTCGGCAACGAGCCCGGCAAGTTCGGCGTGATCGACTGGACCTCCGCCCAGCTCCGCGCCCAGGACCTGCTCGCGCGCGTCGGCCTGAGCGACGACCCGGACACCCAGATCAAGAGCATCGGCGTCGGCAAGCAGCAGCTCGTCGAGATCGCCAAGGCCCTGCACAAGGACGTCAAGCTCCTCATCCTCGACGAGCCGACCGCGGCGCTGAACGAGAACGACTCGCAGCACCTCCTCGACCTCATCGTCGGGCTGAAGGCCAAGGGCATCTCGAGCATCATCATCAGCCACAAGCTGAACGAGATCGAGCAGATCGCCGACGAGATCACGATCATCCGCGACGGCAAGACCATCGAGACGCTGAACGTCAAGGGCGACGGCGTCAACGAGGACCGCATCATCCGCGGCATGGTCGGCCGGTCGCTCGAGTCGCGCTTCCCGGACCGCACCCCGAAGATCGGCGAGACCTTCTTCGAGGTCCGCGACTGGACCGTGCAGCACCCGCTCGACTCGTCGCGCCTGGTCTGCAAGGGCTCGAACTTCCACGTGAAGCGCGGCGAGATCGTCGGCTTCGCCGGCCTGATGGGCGCCGGCCGTACCGAGCTCGCAATGAGCATCTTCGGTCGCTCGTACGGCACCTGGCTCGGTGGCGAGATCATCAAGGACGGCCGCCCGATCGAGGTCAAGAACGTCCAGCAGGCGATCGAGCACGGCATCGGCTACGTCTCCGAGGACCGCAAGGCGCTCGGTCTGAACCTGCTCGACACGGTCAAGCGGTCGACGGTCGCCGCCGACCTCCAGAAGATCTCGAAGGGCGGTGTCGTGGACTCCCTCGAGGAGTACAACGTCGCCGAGAAGTACCGGAAGCTGCTCCGCACCAAGGTGCCGACCGTCGAGGAGAACGTCGGGAAGCTCTCCGGCGGGAACCAGCAGAAGGTCGTCCTGTCCAAGTGGATGTTCACGGACCCGGACATCCTCATCCTCGACGAGCCGACCCGCGGCATCGACGTGGGTGCCAAGTTCGAGATCTACGGCATCATCCAGCAGCTCGCGGCGGAGGGGAAGGGCATCATCCTCATCTCGTCCGAGCTCCCCGAACTCCTCGGCCTCTCGGATCGGATCTACACGATCTTCGAGGGCGCGATCACCGCTGACCTCCCGGCCGACCAGGCCGACCCCGAAACCCTCATGCGCAGCATGACCTCCGCGCGGAAGGGCGCTACCGTCTCATGAACAACCTGAAACTGCTCTTCGGCAAGGGCAACAGCATCGGCCAGTACGGCATGATCATCGCCCTCGTCGTGATCGTCGCCTTCTTCTGGTTCACCACGGGCGGGCTCATCCTCGAGCCGACGAACGTGATCAACCTGTTCCTGCAGTACTCCTACATCCTCATCCTCGCGCTCGGCATGGTGATGGTGATCATCGCGGGCCACATCGACCTCTCGGTCGGTTCGGTCGCGGCGTTCGTCGGCATCATCGTCGCGCAGTCGATGTCCGTGTGGCACTGGCCCGCATGGGCGGCGATCATCCTCGGGCTCGCGGTGGGTGCGCTCGTCGGTGCCTGGCAGGGCTTCTGGGTGGCGTTCGTCCGGGTCCCCGCGTTCATCGTGACGCTCGCCGGTCAGCTCATCTTCCGTGGTGCGAACCAGATCATCGGTCAGTCCACCTCGGTGCCGACCCCGGACTCGTACAACACCATCGGCGCCGGCTACATCCCCGACTTCGGCCCGAACACCAACTACTCGAACGGCACGCTGCTGATCGGCCTCGTGACGATCGCAGCGCTCATCATCATCGAGGCGCGCGGCCGTGCCCGTCGCCGCAAGATGCAGGCCGAGGTCCCGCCGCTGTGGGTGTCGATCGTCCGCACCGGCATCCTCGTCGCCGTCACGCTCGTCGCGACCTACCTGTTCGGCGCCGGCCCCGTCGGCACGTCGATCCCGATCGTCGCGATCATCCTCGGTGTCCTGACGATCATCTACGGCTTCATCACGAAGAACACGATCTTCGGCCGCCAGGTCTACGCCGTGGGTGGCAACGCGAGCGCCGCGGTCCTGTCCGGCGTCAGCGCCCGCAAGGTCAACTTCTTCGTCATGGCGAACATGTCCGTCCTGGCCGCCGTCGCCGGCATGGTCTTCGTCGGCTACTCGAACGCCTCGGGCCCCGCCGACGGCACCGGCTGGGAGCTCGACGCGATCGCCGCCGTGTTCGTCGGTGGCGCAGCGGTCGCCGGTGGCATCGGCACCATCTCGGGGTCGATCATCGGTGGTCTCGTGATGGCGCTCCTGTCCAACGGTCTCCAGCTCATGGGCATCGAGTCGAACAAGGTCCAGATCATCCGTGGTCTCGTCCTCCTCGTCGCGGTCGCCTTCGACGTCTACTCGAAGTCCCAGGGTCGCCCCTCGCTGATCGGCGGCATGATGCGCCAGTTCCAGCGGAAGGACACCGAGCAGAACACGGTGGCGGCACAGCAACCGCAGTCCATCCAGGACCAGCCGGAGAAGGTCAACACCCAGTAACGACGTGGCGCCCGGGGCGACCCGGGCGCACGAACCCCTCACCACAGCACCACCCCTCAACGAAGAGAAAGCAATCACATGCGCAAGAAGCTCATCGCCGGCATCGGCCTGGCACTCGTCGCGGGCCTCGCCCTCAGCGGCTGCTCGGCTCGCGGCACCTCCGGTTCGGACTCGAGCACGGAGATCAAGAAGGGTGACCTCATCGGTGTCGCGCTCCCGGCGAAGACCTCGCAGAACTGGGTGCTCGCGGGCGCCGCGTTCGAGAAGTCGATCAAGGACGCCGGCTTCAAGGCCGACATCCAGTACGCCAACGCCGGCAACCCCGTCCCGGACCAGCAGTCGCAGATCTCGGGCATGGTCACCAAGGGCGCAAAGGTCGTCATCGTCGGTGCTGCCGACGGTTCGCAGCTCGGCTCGCAGGTCAAGGCCGCGAAGGCGAAGGGCGTCACCGTCATCGCCTGGGACCGCAACATCCTGAACACCAAGAACGTCGACTACTACGTGGCGTTCAACAACTACAAGGTCGGCCAGCTGCAGGCGCAGGCGCTCCTCGACGGCCTCAAGGCCAAGAAGGGTGACGGCCCCTACAACATCGAGCTCTTCGCCGGTTCGGCGGACGACGCCAACGCCACCGTGTTCTTCAACGGTGCGATGAACGTGCTCGAGCCGAAGATCAAGGACGGCACGGTCAAGGTGACGTCCGGCCAGGAGACCTTCCAGAAGGTGCAGACCAAGGGCTGGCTCGCGCAGAACGCCCAGTCGCGCATGACGGACCTCCTGTCGCAGTACTACTCGGGCGACACGAAGCTCGACGGCGTCCTGTCCCCGAACGACACCCTCGCCCGCGCCATCCTCACCGCGACGAAGGCTGCCGGCAAGGACAACCCCGTCGTGACCGGTCAGGACTCCGAGACCGCGTCGATCCCGCTCATCATGCAGGGCACGCAGTACTCGACGATCTACAAGAACACCACCGAAGAGGCGCAGGCCGCCATCGACCTGGTGACCGACCTGTCGAAGGGCAACAAGCCCGACACGAAGATCGACAAGACGAACAACTACAACGGCGTCAAGACGGTCCCCGCGATCGAGCTGACCCCGGTGCTCGTCACGAAGGAGAACGCGGTCGAGGCCTACAAGGGCAACGACACCCTCGAGGCACTCGCCAAGAAGGGCTGATCTCCCCCGCACCACGGACGGCCCCGTCTCGCCTCGGCGAGACGGGGCCGTCCCGCGTCCGCGAGACGCCGCGTCCGGCGCGAGGCGCCGCGTCCGGCCCGAGACGCGCGCCGTCTGCGCGAGACGCCGCGGGATCTGGCGGCGTCTCGCGCCGGCCGGGGCGTCTCGCGGGCGGTGCGGCGTATCGATGCAGCCAGACGCGGCCGTGGGGCCGGCCCACCACCGGACTGGAGGCACGGCGCGGCCCCGCCACGTGCCTCCAGTCCGGCGCGCCGCGCGTCCCGAGACACCGGCTCGGCGTCGAGACACCGCCAGATCCGGCGGTGTGTCGGCGCCGATCGCGGCGTCTCGCTGGGGCGCCGGCGTCTCGTCTCGATGAGACGAGACGCCGCCGCGACGCCGGTCAGGCGTGCGCCGCACGCAGGCGGCGCACCGCCTCGCACAGGGACGGCACGTCCACGCGCGCCGTCCCGAACACCACCGCGGGGGTGGTGTCGAAGTAGCGCCGGGTGAGCCGCTCCCCCAGCAGGGACACCCGCGACCACGGGATGCCGGGTTCGCCCGATGTCACCGCGCTCGGGAGCATCCGCACCGCCTCACCGATCTCGACCAGTCGCATCCGGACCGCGTCGTACACCAGGTCCTCCGGCAGTGCGTCGTCGTCGACGTACCGGCGGATCACCCCGCACGCCCGGATGACGTCGTCGAGCCGGTCTCCGACGTCCCGGCTCACAGCGGGACCGCATCCCGGACGGCATCCGCGCCCATCCCAGCAGCGTCGACGACGTCGACCCGGACGCCGAGGAGCTGCTCGGCAGCGTCCTGGATCCGCATGAGCGCGAAGATCCCGAGGCCCGGCTCGAGGTCCACCATGAGGTCGACGTCACTGCTCGGTCCGTCCTCGCCGCGGGCGACGCTGCCGAACAACCGTGGGTCTCGTCCGCCGAAGCGCTGCACGATCGCGGTGAGCTCCTGGCGGACCGCGGTCACCCGGTCACGGAGGGGCAGCGGCTCCTCGATCGGACGCAGGTCGATCACCGTCGTGAACCCGGCGGCGAGCAGCAGCCGCTGGAGCGCCACGAGGGACGGTTCGCGACGACCGTTCTCGTAGGTGCTGATGACGCTCTGCGTGACTCCGGCACGCACGGCGAGCTGCACCTGGGTCAGCTCGGCGCGCTGACGGGCATCGCGGATGAGCTCGGCCGCCGACACCGGTGACGTGGGCCTGGGGAGAACTGCGGACATGCTGTCACGATACACAGCATGCGAAATCTTGTATCGCAATCCTGTCCCGCGGGCTGGGATCTACGGGCGGCGGGACACGTCCGTCCGCAGGAAGTTCTGCGCCGAGCGGGACGGTGTCGGCCCACGCTGCCCCTGGTACCGCGACTGGTACTCGGCGGAGCCGTACGGCTTGTCCGCGGGGCTCGACAGCTGGAAGAAGCAGAGCTGGCCGATCTTCATGCCCGGCCAGAGCTTGATCGGCAGCGTCGCCACATTAGACAGCTCGAGGGTCACGTGCCCCGAGAAGCCCGGGTCGATGAAGCCGGCGGTCGAGTGGGTGAGGAGCCCGAGGCGTCCGAGCGAGCTCTTGCCCTCGAGCCGGGCCGCGATGTCGTCGGGCAGCGTGACGACCTCGTACGTCGAGCCGAGGACGAACTCCCCCGGGTGCAGCACGAACGCCTCGTCGGGGTCGGTCTCCACCAGACGGGTCAGGTCGGGCTGGTCCACCGCGGGGTCGATGTGCGGGTACTTGTGGTTGTCGAACAGCCGGAAGAACTTGTCGAGCCGGACGTCGATGCTCGAGGGCTGGACGAGCGAGGCGTCGTACGGGTCGAGCCCGATCCGGCCTTCGGCGAGCTGGGCGGTGATGTCGCGGTCGGAGAGCAGCACGCCCAGAAGCCTAGCGGCCCCGCGCACCACTCGATATGCTGCGAGGCTGTCCAGCGTCGGACGGCGTCACACTGCCGGGAGGAACCGACATGACCGTGTACACCGAGCCCGCCTCGACCGAGTCCGCCTACGCCGTGCACGAGCTCGACGTCCCCGCGACGATGGACGACGACCCCGCGAAGGTGCGGGACTTCTGCGAATGGCTCACGGTGTCCGATGCGGCAGAGGTCGCCGTGCACGGGTTGACCGAGCTGTCGTGGAAACCGGAGGAGTACCTCCCGATGTGCCACGAGCCCGAGGCGCCGAGCCGGCTGTTCGTGGTGCGCGATGCCTCGGGTGCCGTCGTGGCGGCGGGCTCGTACGACACCAAGCAAGCGCCGGACACCCCGAACTGCTGGCTCGCGGTCGGAGTCGCACCCTCGCACCAGGGTCGAGGAGTCGGCACGCTGCTCGCCGACCACCTCGAACGGCTCGCCCACGCCGAGGGCCGCACGCAGTGGAAGACGTACGCGGTGTCCCGGCAGGTCGGGCCCGCGTCGGGGCACGGCTTCGTCGCCGCACCCACCGGGTTCGGGGCGGTCCCCGCCGACGAGGCCGGCGTGCGGTTCCTGACCGGACGCGGTTGGCGCTTCGGGCAGGTCAACCGGATCAGCCGCCTCGCACTGCCGACCGACCACTCGGTCGTCCGGGAGCTCCACGACCGCGCGGCGACCGCCGCAGGCTCGGACTACCGCGTGCACTCGTGGACGGGGCCGACGCCCGAGCAGTGGCTCGACGGACTCGCGCTCCTCGAGACGCGGATGAGCACGGACGCCCCGAACGGCGACATGGACGAGCCGGAAGACGTCTGGACCGCCGAACGACTGCGGGAGCACGAGGCAGAGCTCGCCCGGGCACCGCGGACGATGCTCACGGTCGCGGTCGAGCACGTGCCGAGCACCACCCTGGCTGGTTTCACGCAGCTGGCGGTGCCGGACGATCCCACCCGTGCCGTGATGCAGTGGGACACCCTGGTGCTGCGGGAGCACCGCGGGCACCGGCTCGGCTGGCTCCTCAAGGTGGTCGGGATCGAGCGCGTCGAGCAGGACTTCCCGGGGCGGCCGTCGATCATCACCTTCAACGCCGAGGAGAACCGGCCGATGCTCGACGTCAACGAGGCGGTCGGGTTCGTGGGGGTCGGCAGCGAGGGGATCTGGGAGCGCCGCGTCTGACGACGCGACCCTGAGGCGGACCGCAGCCGGTTCCGGCGACACGCGCCGCTCCTCCAGTCAGGGCACCTACCATGGGACGGTCATGACCGTCACGTCACCCGAAACCCAGCCTGGAGGCGCGGCGCCGGAATCCGCGCCCGTCACCGCGCGCACGTCCACCGTCGCGACGGTCCTCGTCATCGCGATACCGCTCGCGGTCGCGTGCTCGATCCTCGGGCTGACGATCACGGGGGCGTTCACCGCGAACCAGCAGCTGGTGTCCGCGGGCGACGTCGTCGAGTACGGCCTGCCGGTCGCGCGGGTCGTGCACGACACGATGGCGGCGCTGACGATCGGGCTCCTCGTCGTCGGGGCGTTCGCGTTGCCGGCGCAGAAGAAGGACCACGGCGCGATGTCGAGCGTGCAGCACCGAGCATCGCGCTGGGCGGCCGCGACCGGTGCGGTGTGGTTCCTCGCCGCCGTCGTGAGCATCGTCTTCACGGGGGCGAACACCCTCGGCGTCCCGCTGACCAGCCCGGTGTTCGCGCGGAACTTCATGCTCTTCGCGTTCCAGGTCGAGATCGGTCAGGCGCTCGTGGTCTCCGCGGCGGCGATCCTCGTCGCGACCGTCGTCGCCGCCTTCGCCACCCGGGTCACGACGCTCGCGGTCGCGACGGTCGCCGGGCTGTTCGCGTTGCTCCCCCTCGCCCTGTCCGGGCACGCGGCCGGTTCGCTCGAACACGCGAACGCGGTGAACTCGCTCGCGGTGCACCTCGTCGCGGTGTGCGTCTGGGCGGGCGGCCTCGTCGCCGTGCTGGTCCTGCGCACCCGGACGAAGGGTGCCACCGGCCGGGTGGTCTCGCGCTACTCGACGCTCGCCGGGTGGGCGTTCGCGGCCGTTGCGTTCTCGGGCATCGTGAACGCCTCGCTCCGACTGACCGGCCCGCTCGACCTGTTCACGACGACGTACGGGTGGCTCATCACGGTGAAGGCCGTGATCCTCGTGCTGCTCGGACTCGCGGGAGTGGTGCAGCGTCGCCGACTCGTCCCGGCACTGCTCCGCTCACCGCTCGACCGGCGGTCGTTCACGCGGTTCGCCCTGGCCGAGGTGGTCTTCATGGCCGTGGCCATCGGCGTCTCGGTCGCGGTGTCGCGCTCGCAGCCACCGATCCCGCAGACGCCCGAGACCGGCGAGGACACCCGCTCCGGCCTGATCGGGTTCCCCTTCCCGCCGCCCCAGACCGTGCAGACGTACCTGACGCAGTGGCACATCGACTGGGTCTGGCTCGCACTCGCGGTCGTCGGCGCCGGCTGGTACCTGCTCGCCGTCCGGAAGCTCCGCAAGCGCGGCGACAAGTGGCCCGTGGGCCGCACGATCGCGTGGCTGCTCGGCTGCGCGCTGTTCATCTGGACGACGTCGGCGGGGCCCGCGGTCTACGGGATGATCCACTTCTCGTCGCACATGCTCCAGCACATGCTGCTGATGATGTTCGTGCCGCTGCCCCTCGTGCTCGGTGGCCCGGTGCTCCTGGCGCTGCGGACCCTGCCGGTGCGGAACGACGGCTCGCGCGGCGCCCGCGAGTGGCTCATGCTGTTCACGCACTCGCGGTACATGCAGTTCCTGGCGCGGCCGGCCGTCGCGGGTGTGATCTTCGCGGGCTCCCTCGTCGTGTTCTACTTCACGCCGGCGTACGAGTACGCCATGCAGTCGCACGAGTGGCACGTCGCGATGATCGTGCACTTCGTGTTCAGCGGGTACCTGTTCTTCTGGGTGTTCGTCGGCGTCGACCCCGGGCCCGCACGGCCGCAGTACCCGATCCTCATCATCGCGTTGCTGGCGACCCTGGCCTTCCACGCGTTCTTCGGCGTCGCGGTGATGACCTCGCAGTCGGTGTTCGCGCTCGACTGGTTCCACGCGCTCGGACAGACGAACGACGCAGCACTCCTCGACGACCAGCACACGGGCGGCGGTATCGCGTGGGGGGCCTCCGAGCTCCCGATGGTGTTCGTCGCGTTGCTCGTGGTGCGCAACTGGGTTCGTTCGGACTCCCGTGACGCCAAGCGGCTGGACCGCAAGGCCGACCGCGATGGAGACGCGGACCTCAAGGCGTACAACGAGCGGCTCGCCGCGATGCACGACCGCGACTGACGGGGGCGCGGTCGCGCCACGTCGACGTCCACACTGCCCAGCGCCGGACGCAGGACCGCGCACCGTGCGAGGGTCGCACGGTGCGCGGTTCGTGGGGCGGTGACCGATCGGTTACTCCGCGGACTCCGCGGACTCCCGGGCATCGCGGGTCCGACGGACCATCAGCAGCACGAAGCCGGCAAGGAGCAGGGCCGCGGCGAGGCCGAAGCCCGTACCCATCGCGAGCGGCGAGCCGGTGAACGCGAGCTTCCCCGCGCTCGGCGTGCCGCCGGTGGCCGACGGTGCGTGCGAGGTCGACGGGGTCGTCGGGTCGTCGGTCGGGTCGGCGCCCGGGTCCACGACGGGTGCTGCGTCGACGACGACCTCGAGCGAGGTGCTCGACGCCGCGAACGACGCATCCCCGCTGTAGGCGACCGTCACGGTGTTCGTGCCGACCGGCAGCGCATCGGTCTCACAGCTGGTCTCCGGCAGCGTGGCCGTGCACAGGACCGTGCCGTCCGCCGCGGTGAACGTCACCGTGCCGGTCGCACCCGCCGGCAGGCCGGAGGCGCTCAGGCGCACCTTCTTCCCGACGACCGTGTGGGTGGTGTCCGTGGAGGCCACGAGCTCGGTCGGCTGCGCGGTCACGACCAGGTCGAAGGGCTCGCCGTCGGCCGGCTCGTAGTTGTCGTCACCGCTGTACTTCGCGTGCACGCGGTACTTCCCACCGGCGAGGTCCGACGGGACCGCGCACGTGGTGTCCGGCAGGGTCGCCGTGCAGAGGACCGTGCCGTCGTCCGTGACGTAGTCGATGGTGCCGGTGGCGTCCTTCGGGACCTTCGGGGTGTCGAGCGTGGTCGTCTCGCCGTGCGTGACCGTCACCGTGGTGTCCGACGGGTCGGACGGACCGGACGGGTCCGTCGGGTCGGCCGGGGTGGACGGAGCCGGCGTCAGCGTGGTGGACGCCTTGCGCACCGTGAGGTCCACGGCCACCGCGGTCGACGCCGCGTACCGGCTGTCACCCGAGTAGACCGCCGTGACGGTGTGCTTCCCGGCGGACAGGCCGGTGACGTCACAGCTCGTGTCCGGGAGCGTCGCCGTGCAGAGGACCGTGTCGCCCTCGCGGAACTCGACGGTGCCGGTCGGCGCGGCCACCGCGCCGTCCTGGCCCTCGAGTCCGTCGACGCCGAGCGGCACGGTCTCGCCGTACGCCGCCGGCTCGGGGTCGGACGTCAGCGCGATCTCGGTCGGGATCTTCGAGACGACGAGCGAACCCGTGCCGCTGGCCGCGGTGTGGTCCGAGTCGCCCTGGTAGGTGGCGGTGATGCCCTTCGTGCCGACCTCGGAGGTGGCGACGGTGCAGGACGCGACCCCCGACTCGATCATCGCGGTGCACAGCGTCGCGCCGGTCGTCGTGTCGGTGAAGCTCACGGTGCCGGTCGGCGTGGTGCCGCCCTGCGCCGCGCCCGAGGTCACGGTCGCGGTCAGGGTGGCGCGGTCCCCCACTGTCGCGGATGCGTCGGGTACCGTGACGGTGCTCGACTGCGGTTCGACGGTGACGGCGCGGGTGATCGTGATCGCCTCGGCGTCCGTCGACGCGACGACGGTCGACACGGTGGCGGTACGGGCCGCGCCGGACACCGTGTACGGGATCGTCAGCTGCGGGAGGACGGTCCCCGGGGTACGGTCCGCTGCGGCCTGGTCGCACGTGACGACCTGTCCGGACGCGGTGCAGGTCCAGCCGTCGCCGGTCGCGGCCGAGGCAGCGGGTGTGATGCCCGCGGGGAAGGTGGTCGTGGTGCGCACGAGCTGCGACTCCGACCCGCCGTCGGCGGACACGGTCGGGGTGACCGTGTACGTGCCGGAGCCGGCGTGCGCGACGCTGGTCGTGCCTCCAGACTGGGCGGTCAGCACCGGCACCGGGCCGGCGGCCGTCGTGGTCTTGAGGTAGTTGACCTCGTGGATGTCGTTCTGCCCGCCGGTGCCGGCGACCCAGCCGTAGGTGAGCTTGTAGGGGTAGCCGGTTGCGGGGTCGATCCACGACGAGTCGATGTTCGCCGCGTTGCCCGACGTGCCGAGCTTGGGCAGCGCGCCCGTCACGATCTGCTGCGTCCCACCGATGGACGTGAAGATCACCGCGTACTGACCGGCCGGCACGGACACCGAGGTGTTCTCCTGTGCGGTGAGCGCTGAGGACGTCGGGTTGATGACGATCTCGACCGGGACCTTCGCCTGCGCGCGGTCGGTCACGCCGGTCTTGTTGAGCGAACCGGTGACCTTCGTCTTCGACTGCACGCAGTACCCGGTCGAGCCGTCGCCCGGACCGCGAACGGTCACGGCGTTCGCGAACAGGGTGCCGTTCGTGCCTGCGTCGGTGGTGCAGCCGGTCCCGCCGAACTGCTGGTTCGCGAAGTTGCCGTACCGGTCGAGGCCGATGCCGAGGTACGCGTGGGACAGCCCCTGCGCGTTGTTCGCGGTGCTGGCGCTGTAGCCGAGCGAGCCGCCGAGGTACCCGATCTTCGCCGGGACGGTCGGGTTGTACGGGTCGGTCGCGGCGAGGTAGAACACGATGCCGTCCGCCGAGGTGCCGTTGTACTGGTAGCTGTTGAAGACCGCGTCGATGCCCTTGGTGATCGGCACCGACTGCTTCGCGCCCACACCACCGGACTGGTTGTTCACGTTCGAGGTCAGGCGCAGCGCACCGGACCCGTCGGCGTCCGTCGTGTCCGAACAGGTCGGGATCGAACCGGTGTTCGTGCCGGACGCCGGGCGGGCGGTGAGGCACGCGACGTTCCCGCCGGACGCGGTCGTCGTCGGCAGGATGTAGCCGCTACCGGCGGTACCGCCCGTGAAGCCTTCTTGCACGAAGGTGGTCTGCTCCGGAGCGGCGGCTGACGCGCTGGTCGCGCCCGCTCCCACGAGCGCGAGACCGGCGAGACCGGCGAGCACGAAGCCGGCGAGGATGCTGCGAGCGCGCGCGACGGCACGCTTCTGGGGTTGTGTACGCACTGGAGCCCTGTTCAGTGAGAAGAGCGGTGCCGACGAGGAGCGTGCGCGCCCGGCTCGCCGGCTCGGGTGTTCACACCGTAGAACGCGTCCGGGTACTCGTGGGTCTCGAAACCGACGTTCGCACCACAACTGGGGACACGCGCGGGCGATGTGCCGCGGCGGTCACCCCCGGACGCGGGACTGGTCAGTCGCCGTGCACGATGCAGACCGCGTCGAGGTCCAGCGCGGCCTCGAGCGCAGCGGAGATGCCGGACTCGCCGTCCGCGCCCGCCGGGGTCACGGTGTCGACCCACCACAACGGCGTGGACAGGGTCGGGGCGTCCGGCAGGATCCGTTCGACCTCGTCGAGGGAGTCCACGCGCCGCACCCCGAGCACGGTGATGACCGGGTGCGTGGCGTCCCGGCAGACCTGCATCATCGGGCCGTCGTCGAGGGCCCGGACACCCCAGGTCTCGTCGTGCAGGAGCAGGGCTTCGGCGACGTCGCGCGTCTCCACTGCTTCCCTGCAGAGCAGGGTGACGTCACGGGGCACTGTGACCGCCGAACGCATGCGAACCAGGACCGCCGCTGACGTGTCCGTCGAGCGTGCCCTCGTCGTGCGCGGGGTCGAGCGGGGCGCCGCCGACGAGCTGCAGGAAGCGGTCCTCGTCGATTCGGTCCAGGAACGCCTCGAGTGCCTCCCACCCGTCGTCGAACCGCACCACGAGCCCGCCGCCGCCGAAGGTCGACGTGGTGGTGCGCGGCGGTGGCCACACGCCGTCCCGGTCGAGGAACTGCGAGGCCTCTGGTCCGACGACGACCGCGAGCGGCGTGGGCTCGCCGTGCGACGCCGCACGGACGAGGTGGTCGGCGTCGCCACGACGCTGCATCACCACGCCGAAGACCGGCTCGACGTCGTCCGCGACGCGGTGCACGGCGTCCAGCAGCTTCGTCGCGAGGGCCGGGTCCGCTCCGTCCTCCGGGATGGTCAGCACGGCGGACATCGTCTCGACGACGACCCCGTCGAGCAGGTGCGCCGTCATCGTCGCCGAGAACCCCTCGCCCACGGCGTACGAGGTCGAGATCGCCGGCGCCTCGTGCTTCGCGTACTGCGTGACGACCCAGCGGTCCCACGGCCCGGTGAGCGGCTCCGCGGTGCCCCAGCGCGTCGGGCAGGTGCCGACCGTCTCGCACAGGGCCTCGATTGCCGAGCCGATGTCGATCGCTCGCTCGGAGTGGTGCCGGAGCGTCAGGTCGATGCTGATCTGCCGCACCGAGTCACGCGCGACCGGGTGGTCCGCTGCAGGCGTCCCGACGAGTTCCGGACCACGCCGGACGAAGTCCTCGATGCCGGAGGCAGCGACCCCGGTGCGTCCGTCCCGCAGCGTGCCGTCGGGGGCGACCACGGCCCACGCAGCGCCGTGTGCTCCCAACGCGTGCCGCAGGGCGGGGGTGAGCGATGCCTCCAGGCCGGTGCGGAGCACGACCATGCGGCCGGACTCGGACGCACGTCGCAGCAGCGAGGCGAGCGCTTCGGTCAGCCACACCACCGGCGAGGCGGACTCGACCACGATGGCGGGGCCGACCACGTCGTCGATGAGGGGATGTCTGACCATCCGGGTCCTCCTCGGGGTTCGCGGGGCGCTCGATCCACCTGGACGGTACACACGAGGACGACACCTGTCCGTCAGGCGAGCGGGCTCACAGCGGAGACACGGGGAGGGCCTGGAGGCACGGATCGCGCCCGCCACGCGGCGCACGGTGGGCGCTCGGCTGGCTTCCAGCGCAGAATCCGGTAGGGTTGTCGAGTCCCGTCCGACGGGGCGCGCGAGTGTAGTTCAATGGTAGAACTCCAGCTTCCCAAGCTGGTAGCGCGGGTTCGATTCCCGTCACTCGCTCCGTCACGAAGGGCCGCCCGACCGGGCGGCCCTTCGGCGTTCCGGGCCATCCCCCGCGAGATGACGGTCGATCATCCGCTCGGATGACTTGCATCTCAATCTGGGATGCAGGCTTTGGGTCTTTGTATTTTATATGCATACTGGAAGGGCCAGCGACGATTCCGCCGCCGGCTCACCTTCCAGGAGCACATGATGAACACCCGTTTCCGCACCACCGCCGCAGCACTCGCCCTGACCGCAGCGCTCGGCCTGACCCTCTCCGCATGCTCGACGGCGTCGAAGGACGTTCCTGAGCGCCAGGACACCGCCGGCAAGTGCATCGACGGCACGGTCGTCGTCGCGAAGAACAAGACCGACGTCACCGTCGCCGAGTGCGACACGGTGATCGTCAACGGCGAGCTCAACCGGACCACGCTGACCGGCACCGTGAAGAACCTCGTGATCGAGGGTGACGGCAACATGGTCTCCGGCAAGCAGATCGACAACCTCCGCATCGAGGGCGCGAACGCCGATGTCTCGTTCACCGGCAAGAAGCCGAAGACGACGGACAACGGCAAGAACTCGATCATCGGCGGCGTGAAGCAGTGATCCTCCGTCGCTGGGTCTGGCCGTCGCTCCGGTTCGCGGTGGCGGCGGCCATCGCGGTGGCGCTCGTCCGGATCGCGTTCTTCGCGGCGGAACCGGCACCGGAACCGCCAGTGGCGACCGGCGCCGTCGAGGACACCACCGTCCAGCCGAAGCGCGGGACGGTCACGAACGACGTCTCCGTCTCCGGATCCGTCCGGCAGGTCCCCGGTCTGCCCGTGCGGTCCACGGCTGAGGGCACCGTCAACCGGGTGTTCGCGCCGAACGGCACCGCCGTCACGGCCGGCGCACCGGTCGTCGACGTCCGGGTCGAGACCGACCCGCCGGCCACCGCGGACGACGACGTTCCGGCGAAGCCGACGGTCCGGTTCGTGACGGTGACGGCTCCCGCGGACGGCACCGTCACCGGCCTCGACCTGGTCTCCGGCCAGGCGGTGTCGATCGGTGACGAGGTGGCGACCCTCGCGACCGGTCGGTTCCAGGTCACCGCTCCGATGACGGCCGCCGCGCTCTACCGGCTCGGCTCCGTCCCGGCCGCGGCGACCGTGTCGATCAAGGACGGTCCCGCACCGTTCGCGTGCTCCGGCCTGCAGCTGTCCGGCGTGACGCCGACGAACGCGGCCGCGGGTACTGCCGACAAGCCGGATCCGTCGGGCGACGACTCCGCGTCGAGCACGACGCTGCAGTGCGACGTGCCGGCCGGTGTGCGTGCGTTCCCGGGTGTCGCCGCCGACGTGACGGTGGCCGCAGGGAAGGCGGAGAACGTCATGGTCCTGCCGACCACCGCGGTGCTCGGCACGGCGGACCGCGGTCGTGTCGTCGTGGTCGGCAAGGGCGGCTCGCGAGAGGAACGCGAGATCGAGCTCGGCCTGACCGACGGCAAGCAGGTCGAGGTCCGGAAGGGGCTCGGCGAGCAGGACCAGGTCTTGCAGTTCATGCCCGACAAGGAGGTCCCGGCGGACCCCGACGGCGACGACGGCGGTCCGCAGTGAGTTCCGCGTTCGTCGAGCTGCACGGGGTCACCAAGAGCGTCCCGCTCCCCGACGGCGGACACCTCGAGATCCTCCGCGGCGTGGACCTGGCGATCGCGAACGGGGAGCGGGTCGCCATCGTCGGCCGCTCGGGGTCGGGGAAGTCGACGCTGTTGAACATCCTCGGGCTGCTCGACGCACCGACCTCCGGCACGCACGAGGTCGACGGCGTCTCGGTCGAGCGTCTCGGCTCGGGGCGCCGCGACCGGATCCGGGGCGCATCGATCGGCTTCGTCTTCCAGCAGTGCAACCTGCTGCCCGGACGGACCGCTGCCGAGAACGTCGCAGTGCCGCTCCTCTACGGATCGGGTGCGGAGTTCTGGAACCGCCGCCGCCTCGCGGTCGAGATGCTCGACCGTGTCGGACTCGCCGACCGCGCCGACACCGAGCCGCACCGGCTGTCCGGAGGCGAACAGCAACGCGTGGCCATCGCTCGCGCGCTGGTCCGCAGCCCGCGGTTGATCCTCGCCGACGAGCCGACCGGTGCGCTCGACGTGGACACCGGCGAACAGGTCATGGGCCTGCTCGAGTCCGTCGCGAGCGCGAGCGGTGCGGCCCTCGTCACCATCACCCACGACCCCGCCGTCGCGGGACGGGCGGAGACCATCCACCGGCTCGCTGACGGAGCGTTCGAGTCCACCAGAACGGAGATCGCCGCATGAGACCGCTCACCGCGCTGATCGGCACCCTCGTCGAGTCGTGGCAGGAGATCCGCGTCCACAAGGGTCGGGTCGTCCTGAGCCTGCTCGGCGTCTGCGTCGCCGTGGCCTCGCTCTCCGTCGTCGTGGGCATGGGTTCACTCGCGCAGCGGGCAACCGAAGCCTCGCTCCAGCAGTCGAACGGTCGCCCTGCCACCTACCTCGTCTTCTCGAAGAGCGAGAGCGTCAGCGACCGCGCAGTCGAACAGGCGTCGGTGGACGCGCTCCGCGCAGCTGCCGTGCGACACGGTGTCCGCTACGTGTCCGAACGGGGCGCCGTCAACCAGGCGATGCAGCTCGTCGGTGCCTCGCAGATCGTGCAGACCAGCGTGGTCGACGTGCCGTACGCGACGATCCACTCCCTGCGGATGGAGCAGGGGCGGTGGTTCGACCGAACGGACCGTGACCGGCTCGCCCCGGCCATCGTGCTCAACGCCACGGCGATGGAGCAGCTCGGGGACCCGGATCTCCGGACGCACCCGACGGTCCGCATCCAGACCGGCGAGAAGGCCATCACGGCCGTGGTGATCGGGCAGGTCGCCACGACCACGCCCGAGCTCGCGGACCGACCGATGGGCTGGATCCTCAGCGAGACGCCGACCGCCGTCGCCATGCTCGGCGTGGACGACGTCCCGCGTTCCTTCGAGGTCTGGCTCCCGACAGCGGACAGCGAGGCGCTCTTGCAGCGGTTGGTGAGTGACACTGAGCTCAGCAATCCCGACGGGCCCCGCTTCGAGACACGTCGCGCCGACGCACCGATCTCCGACGGTGTCGACGTCCTGACGGTCATGATCGCGGCGGCGTCGTCCCTGGTGCTCTTGCTCGGCGGTCTCGGCCTGCTGAGCGTGTCACTGGTCAGCGTGCGACAGCGGGTCCGCGAGATCGGGGTCCGCCGCGCCGTCGGGGCATCCGCATTCCGGGTCTTCGTGGCGGTGGTGTTCGAGAACGTGCTGGCGACACTCGTCGCCGGCGGCGTCGGCGTGGCGGTCGGCGCGATGGTCCTCGGCGCTCCGGCACTCCGGAACGCCATCACCTCCGGCACCGAGGTGGGCGGTGGGGCCTTCCCGCTCGACGCCGCGCTCATCGGCATCGGCTCCGCGGTGTTCGTCGGACTGGTGTCGGGCGTCTTCCCCGCGGTGGTCGCCACCCGGGTCAAGGTGATCGACGCCATCCGGTTCTGATCCACCGCGACAGCAGAACGGCGGGTGTCCTTCGGGGCACCCGCCGTTCTGTCGCTCTGTCGTTCGCCCGCTTCGCCGCTCCGATCGTGGCTCGGTCAGCCGACCAGTGCCGGTCGAGGCCGAAGACGTCTTCGAGGCCCGTGGCCGTCGCGGACCGGCACCGTCCTGACCGGCGACTTCGAACAGCGCCTCGAGGGCGCACGCCGCCTGCGCACGGAGCAGCGGCGGACGCGTCGACGGGACGTCGGCACGCATCGGGTCGTCGTGTTCGTGCGACGGGTCGAACCGACGCTGCTCGTTGACGACGACCAAGATCGAGACGGCGTCGTCGATGCCGCCCTCAACGGGCGGCGCCAGCGAGCGGAGCGTGGACGTGATGACCATCGTGATCACCGCAGCGTCCGCGGCGTTCCCGCTCGACGCCGCGGTCTTCGTCGGACTGGTGTCGGGTGAGTTCCCGGCCGTGGCCGCCACCCGGGTCAGGGTGATCGACGCCATCCGGTTCTGATCACCACCCCGCCGCTCAGTAGGTCGGGGCTGCGGGCAGGCCGAAGAACGACTCCAGGGTCGTCGCGCCCGCGTCGTGGTACCGCCGTGCTGCTTCGGGTCCGACGAAGCGGAAGTGCCAGGGTTCGTAGGTGTAGCCCGTCACGGCGGTCTCGGTCTCCGGGTAGCGGAGCACGAAGCCGAACCGCCAGGCGTTCGCGGCCAGCCACCGGCCTTGTGCTGTCGTGCCGAAGCAGGCTTGCAGGACGCACGTCGTCGGAGACGGTGAGATGTCGACCGCGAGCCCGGTCTGGTGTTCCGAGTGTCCGGGTCGTGCACTCTGAAGATCGGCTCGCTCGGCACCGAGGCGGGACACCCAGCCGTCGTACACGCTGACCTGCGTCGTGTAGCTGCGGTACGCACTCTGCACGAGCATCGATCCACCGCCTTCTGTCCTCGCAACGGCGAACATCTCCTCCAGCGCCCGAGCAGCCTGCGCGCGGAGCACCGGCGCGTTCGCGGATGCCACCCCCGCGATGACGAGGTCATCGGGGACGACGTCGGCCGGCCGGAGTGGCCGTTGCTTGTTGACGACCACGAAGAGTGATGCCGGGTCGTCGACGCTGCCTTCCTGCGGCGCACGGGGCGTCGGGCTGATCCGTTCCCCGGAGACCTGCGGTGCGTCGAGCGTCGGTTCCGGTGCCGGCTCGGTCTGGGGTGGCTCCGCGGCGACGGTGGCGCGGGTCTCCGGGGCCGATCCGTTCGATGGCCCGCGCACGAGTGCCGCGCAGCCGAGCACGGTGACGAGGACGAGCGCGCCGAGGAACGGCGCGGCGCGCCGAGCGCGCCTGCCATGCACTGTCATCCGGACCACCCGCCGTGGAGGTTCCCGCACGCATCCCGCAGGTGCCGCGCAAAACGCTCACCGATCCTCCTGTGCGTCGCGGTGTCCGGGTGCAACCCGTCCGGTAGTGGCATCCACTCGGCGTCGGCGGCCCCGTAGAGGGTCGTCCCATCGACGGAAGTGAGGCGCTCGTCGCGTCGATCGGTGACGACCCGCCCGAGCGCAGTACGAACCCGACGCAACGTCAACGCCCCGTCGTCGCGCGCATCGCCGTCAGCGACGAAGGCGATCCCGGTCTCGGTCCGGACCGCACTGGACGGGCCCGGGGTGTCCTCGTGCACCGGCGCGAGGATCGGCGACACCAGCAGGAGCGGAACGTCCGGATGCCCACCGCGCACGATGTCGAGGAACGCATGTGTGGCGCGCTCGAACTCGTCGAGCCGCATGCGCCCGTCGTTCACGAGGTTGATGCCGACCTTGACGCTGACGACCTCGGCCGGCGCCGCGGCGACCGTGCGGGCGATCGACTCCTGTAGGAGCATGCTCCCGCCGAAGCCGAGGTTGTGGAGTTCCACGCCGGCGAGCCGGGCGGCGGTGGCGGGCCACGTCGCGGTCGGCGACGTCGCCGCCGTGCCCTGGCTGATCGAGCTCCCTCCGTGGACCCAGCGGGGCGTTGTGACCGGCACCGGGTGCAGCGGTTCGTCGGAGCTGAGCCCGAGGAGCTCGATGGCCTCGCCGTGCGGGAGCCAGATCTCGATCGTCTTCGCGTGCCGTGGCAGGTTGCCGAAGACCACACGGAAGTCACCGCCGTCGGTCCGGATCGATGGACCGGTGTCGACCAGGTCGATGCCGAGCACGTCGCCTTCGGCGAGTCGCACGCTGCGCGCGAGGTGCCCGTCGATGACGAGGTCGACCCGACCGCGGGCTTGGGGTGCGCCGAAGTAGTCGACCCAGGTCGAGTGCACGTCCAGCGCGATGTTGCTGGCGGTGGTGCGCGCGACGATGCGCACACCCGCGGTCTGGGACTCGGCCAGCTGCAGCTGCGGCGCAGCGATGGGGGTGGATCGGTCGGCCTTGCGGAGGCGGTGCGGGCGGAGTCCGCGTCCGGTCTCCTCGAGTTCGGTGTGCCCGCGGAGCAGCCCCGCGATCGCCTGGTCTTCGAGCAGCACGGCTCGGTTCCTTCCGTTCGGGTTCGCCCGTGTCGGGCCTGGGCCCGCATCGCTGCGGACGAGCGTAGTGAGGGGGTTCAGCGCACGGTGAGCGTGATCGTGGTCTGTTCCGTCTCGCCGTTCAGTGCGTCCTGCGCAACCGTGAGGTTCTGGACGTCGCGGGTCAGGTCGACCGTGGACGTGGTGGTCCGGGTGCCGTCGTTCTGCACGATCGCGGTTGCGACGGTGCGGTTCGCGCCCGAGGCGGTGATCGTGGCGTCGGCGTCACCCTTGGGGTGAACGTCGGAGGGGGACCCACGACCGTGTGGACACTCGGTCAACGCGACGCCCGAGCGGTCAGTGTGCCGCGTCGCGTGTGTACCCGGTGCCTGGAAGTACCGTGAGGCCTGCCGCGCTGGGTCCCATGTGCACGACGGGGATCTGCCGTGATCCGTACAGTTTCGGGGCGATCGGTCGGTCCGTCGGCGCGGCGGTGTTGTCGAAGAAGTGGTCGCTGTTCGGTGTCCAGCGGAACGAGTCGTCGTCCCCGCACTGGTCGAAGATCATCGGTCCGTCTCCGCGGAGGCACCGGCCGTCGGCGGTGGTGATCTTGCGCGTCGACGCGTCGTAGGTGAGCGCGGCGGCGGCGCGTTCGGCGTCTGCCGGTGTCGATGCTTCCCGGAAGGAGCCGTACTCGCCTACCGGGGTCACCGCCAGGAAGCGGTCGTTGTCGGCTTGGAAGACGACGGTGAACGAGCCAGGTCGGGGTTCGCTCTGGTCGTTCGATCCGGCCGAGACCGCGGCGGTGGCGATCGTCGTGGCGGCGGTGATCGTGGCGAGACCTGCGGTGATGAGGATGAGGTGCCGTGGTGCGCGCATGTGTGGGTGCTCCTTCGGGTGCGCCAGGCGCCGGGTCGTGTGGGCCGAGTGTGGTTGGTGGGTGCGACGTGGCAGCGTTCGCTGCCACGTCGCACCGGGGTGGTGGGTGTGGTGTTACTTGACGGCGAACTGCACGGTCGTCTTCTCCATGTCACCGTTGGTGGCGTTCTGGGTGACGGTGAGGAGGTACTCGCCCTTCGCGAGGTCGATCGTGGACACAGCGGTCCAGGTGCCGTCCTTCCGCACGACTGCGGTCGCGACTTCCTTCGTCGTGCCCGCGACGACGATCGTGGCGCCGGGGTCGCCCTTGCCGGTGAACGTCGGTCGGGGGCCGTCGACGGTGGAGTCCGCTGCCGGCGTCTCGACGATCAGGCTCTGAGCAGCCGTGTACTTGATCGAGAAGCTGTTCGTCGCGGTCGACTGTGCAGCACCGTTGGTCGGGACCTGCACGGCGTTCAGGATGTAGTCAGTGTTCCTGAGTGCGATCTTCGACTGCACCGACCAGGTGCCGTCGACCTTGACCGTGGTGTCGGCGACCTCGGTCGTCGTGCCCTTGACGATGATCTTCGCGCCGGGCTCGCCCGTGCCGGAGAACACCGGCTTGGGGTTGTTGACGGTGCTGTCCTTCGCGGGGCCGGTGAAGGTGACCGGCTTCGCGATCGGGGTGGTGTCCTTGATATCGAAGGAGACCTCCGCCGAGGACTTCACGCCGATGCCGGTGGTCTGGAACGCGTCGACGATGTACCGCATCGCTGGGAGCTGCATGGTGGACACGGCGGTCCAGGTGCCGTCACGCTTGACCGTGGTGGTCGCCAGGAGTCGACCGGACTTGCCCTTGACCTCGACGGACGCGTCGGCAGCGCCAGTGCCCGTGAAGGTCACGATGCCCGTGTCGTCCGCGGTCGCGTCGGTCGCGACGATCGCGGCGCCGAAGTCGACCGCGATCGGCGTCGGTGTCGAGTCGTTGCCGTCGCGCCGCTCGATGACGTCGAGGTCGTGCTTGCCCGGGCCGAGCGTCGGCGGGACCGTCACCGTCCAGGAGCCGTCTTCCTCGACCGTGCCGGTGCCGACCGGGTTGCCGGCCTTGTCGCGCACGATGATCGTCGCGCCCGGCGTGCCGCCGGTGCCGATGATCACGTTCGAGCCCTCACCGATCGGGTTCACGATCGGCTGCTGCGCGCTGTCAGCGTCCGGGTTCAGCGTGACCGCGGCGGTGGTGACGTTGTTGCCCTTGCCGGTCAGGGTGGCTGCGTAGGTGGCCTTCTTGCCCGGGATGTTCGTCGTGTTGATGGTCCAGATGCCGTTCGCGAGGACATCGGCAGTACCGATCACGCCCTGCTTGCCCTGCTCGCGCAGCTCGACCTTGCCGCCAGCGACGCCACGGCCCTGGAAGCGCAGCGCGCCACCGTTGTGGACGGCGTCGTTGACCGGGGTGACGATCGACACGGCAGCACCGAAGTCCGCGGTCACGTCGACCGGGTCGGGCGCGGTCTCACCATCGAGGACCTGCTTGACGGTGTACGTCTGCACACCACCAGCGTTCGGAGCTGCGATCTCGGCCGAGAAGTGGCCCGTGACATCGGCAGCCGGGACCGTCTTGATCATCTTGTCGCCCTGGAAGATCTGCACGTCCGCGCCGGCCTGCGCCGACCCGGCGATGATCATCGACTTCGTCACATCAGGCAGGAACGTCGCCGTGGCCGAGATGTCCGCGATCGCGAGGTCCGCCTCGACACTGGTCTCACCGGTCTTGTTGCCAGCGCCCTCGTACTGCTCGAGCTTGATCGGGTTCTTCCCCAGCTTCAAACCCATCACCGTGTACGACCACTCACCCGTCACCGCATCCGCAGTCACCGACTCGGTGTCGTTGATGATCACCGTCGCACCCGGCACCGCACGACCCGACAAATCCGCCGTCCGCGCACGCACATCCACCGACTGCACCGCCGCCGTGAACGCGTGATAGCCGCTCACCAACTCGAGCGGCTTCCCAGCGCTCGTCGCCTCAAGTCCCAGGAGGCCCGGTTTTCCGCCCTGAGGGCTGGTGATCGCGGTGACCCGCCTGTCGGGGTGGCGCTCGCTGACGAAGTCGCCTCGTCCCGAGGGGACCCAAACTGGCGCAGTCACGTAGTTGCAGTCGGCGACAAAACCAAACCAGCTCTTGCCGTAAATGGCGTCGCCATCGTACAGGCACGAACCAGTGCGCGCAGACTTGATCGTCTTGGCCGCGGGATCGTAGGTCAACTCATCCGCAGCAGCCAACGCCGACGCCTCTGAGTCTGTCCGAACAGTCGAACCGACATCCCAGTAGTTGGACACTGCCACCCAGACGCTCGGGGATTCCTTGTAGACGAGCTTGAATGTCGTGCTGCCAGAAGCTTGCGGGGCGGCGTTGGCGGCGGGGCCGAAGGACAGGCCGGCGACGACGGTCGCCAGCGCGAGGGTGCCGGCGCCGAGACGCGCCGAGGTCTTCTTCATGGTCATGGGTGTGGATTCCTTCGCTTCGGGATGACGCTCGACACACAGTCGCGGCACGTCATACCAACCACGATACGTTGAATATTTTAGATGGTCAAGTTCCAAGTCCCCTGTTCTGCATCCCAGATTCGTGGTACGGTTGTGGAGAAGCAAGGAAGGGGTTCCACAGCTTCGAACCGCCGCTCCTGGAAGCCCATCGACGGAACGGCAGAGGGCGTGCGGGCTGACACCTGCACGCCCTCGCGTTCGACGTCACACCATCGGCGTGCGGAACTGCTCCACGAAGTTGTCCCGAGTCGCCTCGAACAGGCGCCGCGTGATCGCCATCGCACGATGACGATCCCCCGCCTGGATCGCCGTGTTCAACGCCGCGATCGGCTCGGCCAGCGAGTCCGGATCGACGAGCGACCCGCCAGGCTGCAGGAAACGCCCCAGCTCGTACGACATCCGCGCGAAGTGCGCCGTGATGACCGGGTTGTCGAGCGCTTCGGAGAGCACACGGAAGAACCGGTTCACCCCCTCGGCCGATCGCGTGCGGTCGCGGTCGTCGTGCGCCGACTGGACCTCGGCGCACGCGTCGTCCAGCCGCACGAGTTGCTCGTCGGACAGGTTCCCGACGACGACCGACGCGGCGTAGGTGTTGTACATGCCGCCGACCAGCAGGGTGCGGTTCGCTCGCGCCGGGTCGAGCTCGGACACGCGGGGTGCCCGCCCGTTGCCGAGCACCACGAGCCCCAGGTCGGCCAGGTGCTGCAGGGCGTAGCGGATCGGCTGGCGGGACATCTGCAACCAGTCCGACAGCTCCTGGTCGGCCAGCTCTTCGCCGGGTTCCAGGGTGCCGTCGTAGATGGCCGTGTAGATCTTGTCGAACGCGTGCTGACGGAAGGACGCGGGCTCATCCGACGGAGTCCGGTCGCCGAGGTTGTACTCGAAGGGCATCAGCGCGCGCTCTCGAGCTGCCGGTCGAACCATGCTCGCACGACGTCGGCCGCCGGACCTCCGTGGCCGCCGTCGATCGCGTCGCGCAACGCTGCTGCTTCGTCCGCGGTGAGCCCACCGGGCACGGAGGCGGGATCGAGGCCCCACATCCGGCGGACGTGCGGCACGAGGTCTTCGAACAGCCGGTACGCGCGATCGTTGCCGAGCACACGCATCACGAAGTCGAAGAAGCCGTCGGTGCGGACGAGACCAGAGGCATCCACACCCCGGCGCTCGAGTCGCGTCGACAACCCGCGGCGCTGGCGTTCGTCGGCGATGGGGACGACGATGTGCACCGACTCGACGAGCAGCGGCAGCAGCGCCTCCACCGTGTCGGTGTACCGCTGGCGGTCCAAGGGTGCGATCCGGGTCCCTCGGCGCGGGGCGACCTCGACGAGTCCGATGATCGCGAGGCGGTCCATCGCTTCGCGCACGGGACTCCGCGAGACGCCGCGATCGTCCGCGATCCGCTGTTCGCTCGCAACGGCACCGGGTTCGAGGCGCCCCTGCACGATGTCGTCGAGTAGTCCTCGGTACACGTCCTCCGCCAGGTTCGTGCGCTTCGGAGGTTCGGCGACCTTGGGAATCGGCATGGGACTCAGGATACGGCCGGACCGGCGAACACACCGTGGTCACCCGGTATGCCTTCAGGGACTCGGGCCATGGTGCCGCCATGCGCCATCCGCTCCCCCTCGTCATCGGCTCCGTCGCCGCCGCCATCGTGCTCACCGGCTGCACCGCCGGCAACGTTCCAGCAGCCACCGCCACGGTCACCACTCCGGCACCGAGCGCATCGGCCGGTCTCGACACCACTGCCGTCCGGGATGCCCACCGGAAGCTCGCTGCCCTCGAACAGGAGTACGACGCGACGGTCGGCGTCGTCGCGACCGACACCGCGACCGGCGAATCCGTCGCCTACAACCCCGACCGGCGGTTCGGCTACGCCTCGACCTTGAAGGCCTTTGCCGCGGCACAGTTCCTGGGTTCCGTCCACGGCGCGGACCGAGACGAACTCGTGCACTGGACCGAGGCCGACATCGCACGCGCCGGGTACTCGCCGGTCACCGAACAGCACGTCGCCGACGGTCTGACGTACATGCAACTCGTCGATGCGGCCGTCCGGAAGAGCGACAACACCGCGCTCAACCTCGTCCTGCAGCGCATCGGCGGCCCCAAGGGACTCGACGACGCCCTCACCGAACTCGGCGACACCACGACCGAGGTGGTCAACGACGAACCCGACCTCAACACGATCGAGCCGGGCAGCACCGAGGACACCACCACGCCGGCCGCGTTCACGGCCGACCTGGCGAAGGTGCTCGACGGGCACACGCTGAACACGGCGGACATCGCGCAGCTCCTGGACTGGATGAGCGGAAACGCCACCGGCGACACCCTCATCCGAGCAGGGGCGCCGAAGGGCTGGACCGTGGCGGACAAGTCCGGCGGCGCGGGCGGCATCCGGAACGACATCGCGCGGGTGACCCGACCGGACGGCGACGCGATCGTGATCTCCGTCCTGACCACGAAGAACGACCCCGACGAGAAGTACGACGACGCGCTCGTCGCGAAGTCCGCCGCCGCGGTGCTCGGCGTCTTCGAAACCGGTCGCTGAGCGCCGCTGCGTTCGCTGTCCGTCAGGCCGCTGCCGCGGTCAGCACCGGGTCGAGCAGCTCCTTGTACGCGGGGGCCATCTTCTCCGCGTACTGCGGCGTGACGTGCACGTCGTCGCGCTTCACGATGGTGTCGCGGACGAACGCCGGGCACAGGCCGGACTCCGTGCAGTACAGGTGCTGCGTGTCCACCGCCACCGCTCGCCCATCACTCGATGCGGCGGCCTTCGCCTCAGCTGCCTGTGCCCACCGGTAGGTCTTGCCGACGCGGCCGTGGCAGTCGGCCGGCTTGCTGAACTTCGTTCCGCAGGTCTCGATGGGCGTCCCGGCCGGCGCAGACGGCACGAACACGATTTTCGGTGCGGAAGCCGCTGTGTCGGCGATGAACTTCTCCGCACCTTCCTGCCACTCGGCCGTCGCCGCAGATCCGGTCGCTCCCGAAGTGAGTCCGGTGATGCCCGAGTAGGCGTGCGCCACGAATACGTAGTCCGGCTGCAGCTCGTTGATCTTCCGCACGACGTCCGCGCGCTGCTCGAGGCACGATGCCTTGCGGGCTTCGTCCGTGAACGTCATCTCGAGGTCGAGGAGCGTGCAGCCGGACATCGTGAACCCACGGATCGCGTGATCTGCACCGTAGGCCGCTTCCACCGTCGGCAGAAGTGTGAGCGCGACGCTGCTGCCGAGCACGACGATCGACTTGTCGGACTCCTGGTTCCCGAAGCTGCAGGATGTCGGGTCGTCGACGTCGGTTCGTTCACAGCCGGCGTTCTCGTGACGCTTCGGCCGTCCGTCCTCGAGCACCGTGTCGATCGCCGGGGTGGTGACTGCCGGCCACTCGGAGACCTTCGTCGCTGCGGTGATCTCGGCAGCGAGCGTGGCGGTGGCGGTCTGCTGTTCGGGTGTGTCGGCCTCGGCCGCACTGTCGACCAGCTCGTCGACGCGCGCTGCGATCGACGCTTCGATGGCGGCGACCTGCGACCGCTCCTTCACTTCGGCGACGACCATCACAGCCATCAGGGCGGCGATGCTGGTCGTCGCAATCAGGCCCTTCACCGCGGGACGGGTGAAGTCCGGTCGGCGGAACCAGCCGTCCTCGAGCCAGGACGAACGCCGCACCGGGGATTCGACGAGGTGGTACGAAAGCGCGGCGAGGGCGAAGGAAGCGACGAGGACGATCGTGGTGTACTGCCACGTGGCCGCGTCCATGAACACGGCGAGGTACACGATCACCGGGAAGTGCCAGAGGTACAGCGAGAACGAGATCTCGCCGATGTACTTGCTCGCCGGGTTGGCGAGGATCCACGGGGCACGCTCGCCCATGCTGCCGCCGAGGATCACGGCGCACGTCGACGCGATCGCGAGTGCCGCCCCGGGGCCGGGGAACGCGATGTCCTCGTAGCTGATGACGATGGCGACGGCGATGCCCGCCAGACCGAGCCAGGTCAGGACGATGCGGCCGGGCCGTCCGAGTACCCGGGCCACGTTCGGCAGGAGCGCCAGGGCGCTTCCGGCACCGAGTTCCCAAGCACGGGCCGCGGTGTCGAAGTACGCGAAGGACTCGTTCCGAGCGGTCTCCAGCACCGCCCAGCCGAAGGACAGCGCCATGACCGTGACGATCGCAGTCAGCAGGGCCGGTCGGAGCGTGTTCGGACGAGCACGGAGGACGAGGAACGCGACGACGCTGATCAGGACGGGCCACACCACGTAGTACTGCTCTTCGACGGCGAGCGACCAGAAGTGCTGCAGCGGTGAAGCCTGCGCCGACTCGGCCCAGTAGTCGGTGCCCGCGGCGGCGAAGTGCCAGTTCCCGAGTGACACGGCCGACCAGATCCCGTCCTGGAGCACGCCCGCGGCGGCGGCGGACCGGAGGATGAAGAAGCTCGCGACAACGGTCGTGATGAGGGTGACGAGGGCCGCCGGCAGGATGCGCCGCACACGCTTGCGGTAGAACGACGAGTACCCGACCCGACCGTCCCGCTCGACGGCGCGGACGAGCTGCCCGGTGATCAGGTAACCGGAGATGACGAAGAAGATGTCGACGCCGACGAAGCCGCCCAGCGGGTAGCCGCCCAGGTGGTTGACCACGACGGCGAGGACCGCGACGGCGCGGAGACCGTTGATGTCCGCCCGGAAGCGAGATTTATTCGCCATTTTCCGCCTTTCATATTTTAGATGCTTATTATACTAGCATCCGTTATCCATAACAGCCAGCAGCATCACTACTATCGAGTCATGCATCGCACTGACGCACCGTTCGTCGTGATCGGCGCCGGAGTCGTCGGCGCCGCGACCGCGTACGCCCTCACCGCCCGCGGCGAGCGAGTCCTGTTGGTCGAGCAGCACGAACGCGCGCACCACAACGGCTCATCGCACGGTGCAACGCGGATCTTCCGGCAGGGCTACGCTGACGCCGAGTACGTCGCCCTGACCACCCGCGCGCTCGAGCTGTGGGAAGCGCTCGAAGCCGCGGCCGGCACGACCCTGATCGACCGGACCGGCGCCGTCGACCACGGCCGGCCGGAGGTCGTCGACGCCATCGCCGCCGCGCTGTCCGACGCGGACATCCCGCACGAGACCCTCACCCCGGAGGACGCTGCGTCCCGCTGGCCCGGCATCGCCTTCGAGGGGCACGTCCTCACCCACGCCACCGCTGGGCGCATTCGCTCCGCCGAGGCGATCGAGGTCTTCCTCACCCTGGCCGAGCGCACGGGGCTCGGCGACCTCCGGTTCGGCACCAGGGTCACGGGGATCGAGGACCACGGCGACGCCGTGACCGTCACCCTGACGGCCGCCGACGGCGACACCGAGGCGGTCCGCACCTCGTCCGTGGTGGCCGCCGTGGGCTCGTGGGCCCCCACCCTGATCCGTGACCTGCTCGCGGAACGCGGGGCGCGCCTCCCGGCCATCCGCGTCACGCAGGAGCAGCCCGCCCACTTCCCCAGCCACCTGCCGGACGAGGCCTGGCCGAGCTTCGTGCACTGGGCGGACGGCGACGACGTGTACGGCCTGCTCACCCCGGGCGAGGGCGTCAAGGTCGGATTCCATGGCACCGGGCCGGTCGTCGACCCGGACCACCGCGACTTCACACCCGTGCCCGCAGAGGCCGCCCGGCTGCAGGCGTACGTCGAGCGGTTCGTGCCCGGTGTCGACGCATCGAAGCCGACCTTCATCAGTTGCCTGTACGACAACTCCCCCGACGAGGACTTCGTCATCGACCGGCGCGGGCCGATCACGGTCGCGACCGGGTTCTCCGGCCACGGCTTCAAGTTCGCGCCGGTGCTCGGCGAGATGGTCGCCGACCTCGCGACCGGCGGGGCTCCGCACCCCCGCTTCGCGCTCCCGGTGTGAGGGCGGTGACGGACTGGAGGCACGGGTCGGGTCCGTACCGCGCCTCCCGTCCGGTGGGACAACGCCCCGAAGGAATCGAGCAGGCCGGACGGCGAAGGGCCCCGACGGATACGTCGGGGCCCTTCGTGTTCAGTTGTGGCGTTCCGGGTGGTGCGGGTCCCTACTTGACGGTGAACTTCACGGTCGTCTGCTCCATGTCCCCGTTGAGGGCGTCCTGGGCGACGGTGAGGTTGTAGACGTCCTTCGCGAGGTCGATCGTGGACGTGGCGGTCCAGGTGCCGTCGTTCTGCACGACCGCGGTCGCGACCGTGCGGGTCGCGCCCTTGATCGTGATCGTCGCACCGGCGTCACCCGTGCCGGTGAACGTCGGACGAGGGCCGGCAACGGTGGAGTCCGCTGCCGGGCTCAGGACCTGGAGCTTCTCGGCCGCCTTGTAGGTGATCGTGAAGGGGTTCGTGTCGGTCGACTGCGCCGCCCCGTTCGCAGGGGTCTGCAGTGCGCGCAGTGCGTACGAGTCGTTCTCGAGCGCGACGTTGGACTTGACGGTCCAGGTGCCGTCGGCCTTGACCGTGGTCTCACCGACGGTGCGGACCGTGCCGCCGACCTTGATGTTCGCGCCGGGCTCACCGGTGCCCGAGAAGGTCGGGGTGTTGGTGAACACGGTCGAGTTGCGCGCCGGACCCGTGAACTGCACGGCCTTGGCGACGGGGGTCGTGTTCTTGACCTCGAACGAGATCTCCGACGACGACTTCACACCGATGCCGGTGCTCTGGAACGCGTCGACCGTGTAGGTCTGCGCCGGGAGCGCCATCGTGGACACGGCCGTCCAGGTGCCATCAGCCTTCACCGTGGTGGTCGCGAGGACGCGGCCGGACTTGCCCTTGACCTCGACCGTCGCACCGGCCTGACCGGTACCCGTGTAGGTGACAATGCCCTTGTCGTCGGCAACGGCGTTCGTGGCGACGATCGCAGCGCCGAAGTCGACGGTCACCTTGGTCGGGTCGGACTCGTCACCGTCGTCGTTGCGCTCAACGATCTCGAGGTCGTGCTTGCCCGGGCCGAGCGTCGGCGGGACAGTGACGGACCAGTTGCCGTGCTCGTCGACGGTGTCGCGGCCGAGCTCGTTGCCGTCCTCGTCCTTCACGATGATCGTCGAGCCCGGAGTGGCACCCGAGCCACTGACGATGTTCGAGCCCTCGGCGATCGGGGACACCACCGGAGCGGTGACGTTGCCGTCCGGGTTGAGCGTCACGGCACTGGTGGTGACGTTGTTGCCCTTGCCGGTCTGGGTGGCGACGTAGGTGGCCTTCTTGCCCGGGATGTTCGCGGCGTCGATGGTCCAGATGCCGTTCGCGAGGACGGTGGCGGTGCCGATGACACCCTGCTTGCCCTGCTCGCGGAGATCGACCTTGCCGCCGGCGACGCCACGGCCCTGGAAGCGCAGCGCGCCACCGTCGTGGATCATGTCGTTCGCCGGAGTGGTGATCGCGACCTGCGCACCGAAGTCCGCCGTGACCGTTGCCGTGTCGGCAGCCGTCTCACCGTCGATGACCTGCTTCAGCGTGTACGACTGCACGCCGCCCGCGTTCGGCGCGGCGATGTCCGCGGTGAACGCACCCGTGACGGCCGCAGCCGGAACGGTCCGCAGCTTCGTGTCGCCCTGCCAGATCTCGACGTTCGCGCCGGCCTGCGCCGTGCCCGAGATCGTCATCGGCTTCGACACGTCACCCGCGACGAACGTCGAGCTCGCGGTGATCGGCACGACCGCGAGGTCTGCCACGACTGACGTCTCGCCGGTCTTGTTGTTGTCACCCTCGTACTGCTCGAGCTTGATGTCGTTCTTGCCGAGCTTCAGCCCCGTGACCGTGTACGACCACGCACCGTCGGCGCCGACTGGAATGGACACTGTGTCGTTCAGGATGACGGTTGAGTTCGGCACCGCAAGCCCGACGAGATCCGCGGTGCGCGCGTGCAGATCGAGCGCCTGCACAGCACCCGAGAAGGTCGCGAACGTCGCGAACGTACCCTTATTGACGCCAAGCTTCCCGTCGTTGATCTTGATCGGGGAAGGACCGCTCGAGCGGACGATCTGGTGGTTCTCGTCGAGGCGCCATCCTTGCGAGGTTTCGCTCGTGTTGCAGGTGGTGACGGACGTGAAGTACGACCCGCCGTCTGCGATGCAGGAGTTCGTGCCGTTGAGGCGAAGCAGCCCGGTGGTCGTACCCGGGATGTTGAACTTCGCAGCGTTCTTGTACGCGTCACCGAACTTCGAGTACGAGGTCACGGAGCCGGTGCTCGACACTGCCCAGTACGAGCCAGCTGAGCTGAAGACCAACGGCGCAGTGGTGGGCGAGACGACCGGCGCAGCGTTGGCGGCGGCCGGACCGAACGCCAGACCGGTGGTGATGGTGGCTGCTGCGAGCCCGGCAGCGCCGAGTCGAGTGAGCATCGTGTGCTTCATCGGATTGCTGTCTTTCTGTGAGAGGGCACGCCGAATCGGGAGACGTCGGCGCAGGGGAGATCGACGCCGGAAGACAGGCGTCGGAAGCGATCCGGCGCGAGAACCGCGGCCGGAGCAGGAGGCGCTTGGTGGCGCCTGCAACCACTGTACGGAAGAAATATCGGTTGGTCAAGTACTTTGTACTTAGTTGTTGATGATGTATGATTTTCATGTGCGGAAGGGGTTCCTCACACTCAGCCCGGTGACACGGGCACGACGAAACCCCCGGTGCTGACACACCGGGGGTTCCCTCGTTCTCAGGGGATCTGCGCTCAGTCGCCCACGAGCTGCAACGCCGTGAACACCGCGGCGACCGCCCACGCCTGCGGCCGCGCGGCCTGCCGCTAGGACACCGGCACCGGGAACGCCGAGCCCTCCACCCCGCCGAACAGCTCGGGCAGGAGCCCAGCGCACGCCGCGGCGGCCGCGAAGAGTCCCTCGGCGACAGTCCGGGCCTGCGCCACGTGCCCGTACTCCGCCATCCCGACGGCGCGTCGACGCCGTCCGGACCGGTAGCGTTCCCACAGTGGACGTCACGCGGGCCCTGCACGTGCAGGAGATCCTCGACGCCGCCGTCCGTTCACTCGCCTCGTCCGGGGCGTACCAGGAGGTCTGAAGCACCGTGCACGTCGTGATCGCTCCGGACTCGTTCAAGGGGACCGCCACGGCGGCCGCCGTCGCTGCGGCGATCGGGGTCGGCTGGGCTGCTGCTCGCCCTGACGACACCGTGACGCTCGTGCCGATGGCCGACGGCGGCGAGGGCACCCTCGACGCGTTCGAGACCGCGTTCCCCGGTGCCGTGCGCGTGCCGGTCACCGTGACCGGGCCCGCCGGGACGCCCGTCGACACGTACTGGCTCCGGCTGCCCGACGGTCGTGGCGTGGTCGAGCTCGCCGCGACGAGCGGGCTGCCGCTGATGCCCTCGCTGCAGCCGGACACCGCGACCTCTCGTGGGTTCGGTGAGGCGATCGCCGCAGCGCTCGACGCCGGTGCGACCGGGCTCGTGCTCGGGATCGGCGGGAGTGCGTCGACCGACGGTGGGCGTCCCGTACTCGAGGCGCTGGGCTACGGTTCCGCCGGGCTTCGTCCGCTGCCGCCGCTCGGTGTGACCGTGCTGACGGACGTGACGTCGCCGTTGCTCGGGCCGACCGGGGCCGCTGCGGTGTACGGGCCGCAGAAGGGGATCGCACCCGATCGCGTCGCGGCGTTTGACGAACGGCTCGCTGCGTGGGCGGGGGCCTTCCCGGACGTCGACCCGTCCACGCCCGGCGCAGGTGCCGCTGGCGGCGTCGGGTTCGGCCTGCTCGTCTGGGGCGCGACGCTCGCACGCGGGGCCCCGGGTGTCGCGAACGTCCTCGGACTGCCGGAGCTGCTGGCCGACGCCGACGTGGTGATCACCGGCGAGGGGCGCTTCGACGGGCAGTCCGCCGCGGGCAAGGTGCCGACGGTGGTGCAGTCGTTGGCGGGATCCGCCCGGACGATGCTCGTCGCCGGGGCGATCGACGCTCCGCTGACCGACTTCGCGGCCGGAGCGTCGTTGACGGTCATCGCGACGCAGACCACGGGTGAGCCGTCCGACGCGCTGCGGGACCCGCTGCGGTTTGCCCGGATCGCTGGCGAGCGGCTCGCGCGGATGGCCTGACCGACCAACGACGGACAGGAGGCGCGGTGCCAGCTGGCACCGCGCCTCCTGTCGGTTACGGGTCTGGTCCTCAGACCAGGCGGATGTGGTCCTGTCGGGTCGCCGTCTGCACGACGCACTCGCTCGCGAGGCGAGGCAGGACCGCCTCGGTCTCAGCGATGGTCAAGCGGAGCCACGCGGACAGGTCGGCCAAGGGAACTTCTTCCCCAGAGCGCAGCATCCCCTCGGCACGGGCGACGCTGATGCTCTCGCGAGCGTGGCGGTACGCGATCTCGTGCCGGATCGTTGCGGCACCATCGGTGGGGAGCGGCATTCCGTGGCCTCTTCGTTCGTGGGGGACATGGGGAGGTGCGGCGGTCGGGGAAGTGGACCGTGGTGCGCTGCATGTCGCCGGTGTCGGCGCCGTCCTGGGTGACGGTCAGCGTGTACGGGTCCTTGGCGAGGTCGACCGTGGCCGGGGCGGACCAGGTGCCGTCGGCGCCGACCTTGGTCACGGCGACGGTGCGGGTCGGACCGGCGACCGTGATGGTCGCGCCGACGACACCCGTGCCGGAGAACACCGGACGCGGGCCGGCGACCGTGCTGTTCGCGGCGGGGCCGGTGACCTGCAGCGACGTGGCGGCGGCGTAGCCGATGCGGAACGGGTTCGTGTCGGTCGAGGTCGGTGCACCGTTGGTCGGGGTCTGCAGCGCACGCAGGGCGTACGAGTCGATCGCGAGGGCGACGTTCGACGTGACCGTCCAGGTGCCGTCGGCCTTGACCGTGGTCTCACCGACGGTGCGGACCGTGCCGCCGACCTTGATGTTCGCGCCGGGCTCACCGGTACCCGAGAACGTCGGGGTCTTGGTGTTCACGAGCGAACCACGGGCCGGGCTGGTGAAGGTCACCGGGGTCGCGGTGGGCGCCTTGATGGTGAAGGTCGCCTCGGCAGCGGACTGCACACCGATGCCGGTGGTCTGGAACGCGTCGACGACGTACGCCTGCGGGGCGAGGGCGATGGTCGACACGGCGGTCCACTTGCCATCGGCGCCGACGGTCGCGGTCGCGAGGGTGCGGCCGGACTTGCCCTTGACCTCGATGCTCGCACCCGGCTGACCGGTGCCGGTGTAGGTCACGACGCCCTTGGCGTCCGGGGTGGCAGTCGTCACGGCGATCGGCGCACCGAAGTCCACCGTGACCGGGGTCGAGGTCGACTCCTGGCCGTCCTTCGTCGCGATGACGTCGAAGTCGTGCTTGCCGGGGCCGTAGGTCGGCGGGACCGTGACGGTCCACTTGCCGTCCGCGCCGACCAGCGCGGAACCGACCTGGTCACCGTTCTTGTCCTTCACGATGACCGTCGAACCGGGCGTACCGGTACCGGAGAGCACGTTGTCACCCGCAGCGACCGGGTTCACCACCGGAGCCGTGACGGACGCGGTTGCAACGTAACCCAGGGCGACCTGACGGCCGGCGAGCAGGCCGGTGTTCACCCGGACGAAGCCGTCGTTGACCGTACCGCTCTGGGTCAGCGGCGTGTTCGCCTTGATGTTCGCGACGAGCTGGTGGGACCCACCGGCGTCGATACCGAACGCAGCGATGTCGCCGACGAGCTTGGTGTTGCCTTCGGAGAGGGTACCGGTGCCGACGACACCGTTGAAGATGATCTGGTTGTTGGCGAACGTGGTACCGGCCGGCGCGACGAGGGTCACGTTGGTCGAGGTGTTGGCGAGGTCGGTCGCGCTGTTGTTCTCCGCGGTGAAGACGACCTGGGCGTTCTGTCCGGCCGACAGGGTCGGCGTGGTGGTCTGCGAGATCACGATGTCGGACGCGGCCGCGGCCGCGGTGTAGCCGAGCTTGACGTTGCGTCCGGCGAGCAGGCCGGTGTTCACCTGGAGGAAGCCGTCGTTGATCGTGCCGGCCTGGGTGAGCGGCGTGTTCGCCTTGAGGTTCGCGGTGATGGCGCGGGACCCGCCGGCGTTGATGCCGAAGCCGCTCAGGTTGCCGATGAGCTTCTTGTTGCCGTCGGAGAGCACACCCGCGGCGTCGAGACCGGCGATGCTGAGCTTGTTGTCGGCGAAGGTCGTACCTGCCGGCGCGGAGAGGGTGACGCTGATGCCGCCGTTGTTGAAGTCGATCGCGGCGTCGTTCTTCGCCGTGTAGACGATCTGCCCGGACTGGCCCGCCGACAGGGTCGGCGTGGTGGTCTGCGAGATCACGACATCGGACGCGGCCGCCGATGCGAGGTAGCCGAGCTTGACGTTGCGGCCGGCGAGCAGGCCGGTGTTCACCTGGAGGAAGCCGTCGTTGATCGTGCCGGCCTGGGTGAGCGGCGTGTTCGCCTTGAGGTTCGCGGTGATGGCGCGGGACCCGCCGGCGTTGATGCCGAAGCCGCTCAGGTTGCCGATGAGCTTCTTGTTGCCGTCGGAGAGCACACCCGCGGCGTCGAGACCGGCGATGCTGAGCTTGTTGTCGGCGAAGGTCGTACCTGCCGGCGCGGAGAGGGTGACGCTGATGCCGCCGTTGTTGAAGTCGATCGCGGCGTTGTTCTTCGCCGTGTAGACGATCTGCCCGGACTGGCCCGCCGACAGGGTCGGCGTGGTGGTCTGCGAGATCACGACGTCGGACGCCGACGCGGATGCCGAGTAGCCGAGCTTGACGTTGCGGCCGGCGAGCAGGCCGGTGTTGACCTGGAGGAAGCCGTCGTTGATCGTGCCGCCCTGGGTGAGCGGCGTGTTCGCCTTGACGGACACGACGATCTCGCGGGACCCGCCGGCGTCGATACCGAATGCAGCAGTGCTTCCGATCAGCTTCTTGTTGCCGTCGGAGAGCGTGCCGGTCGTGATGACACCGTTGAAGATGACGTTGTCGTCGGCGAACGTGGTGCCCGCCGGAGCGACGAAGGTGACGCTCGTGTTGCCGTTGGCGAACGTGGACGTGCCGTTGTTCTTGAGGGTGTAGACGACCTGGGCGGTCTGCCCGGCGGCGAGCAGCGGCGTGTTCTTCTGCGAGACCACGACGTCGGCGGCGGACGTCGTACCCTCCGCGTCGTAGCCGAGCTTGACGTTGCGGCCGGCGAGCACGCCGGTGTTGACCTGCATGAAACCGTCGTTGACCGGGCCGGTCTGGGTCAGCGGCGTGTTCGCCTTGATGTTGGCCGTCACCGTGTTGGTGCTCCCCTCGGCGATGCCCCAGCCGCCGAGCGTGCCGATGAGCTTCTTGTTGCCGTCGGAGAGGACACCGGAGCCGGAGAGCGTGCCGAACGTGAAGTTCGTGTCCGCGAAGGTGGTGCCGGTCGGCGCGACGAAGGTCACGCTGAGGCCGCCGTTGTTGAAGGCCGTCGAGGCGTTGTTCTTCGCCGTGAACACGACCTGGCCCGTCTGTCCGGCGGTCAGCGTCGGCGTGGTGGTCTGGGTGATCGTGATGTCGGACGCCGTGGCGGCCCGGCCCTGAGCGGCTCGTGCGCTCGGGCTCTGGGTCTGTGTGGTGGCCTGGGAGGACTGCTCGGCGGCAACAGCGGCCGGACCGAAGGACAGGCCGGCGACGACGGTCGCGACAGCGAGGGTACCGGCGCCGATGCGCGCCGAGATCTTCTTGCTCATGGGTTGGGGTTCCTTCACGGTCTGACGGGAAGCCCGGTGCTCCCCGACCGGCGACTGGGTGGGCCGCCGTGGTGATGGATCTACTGTAACTCATTAAATGTTAGATGGTCAACTGTTAGTTGCTCAGATGTCATGTTATGCTCGATGTGTTCCGCCAGAAGGGGTTCTGGCTTCGGGAGCACCGCACCACCGCAGGCCGGCCGACACCGGCCCGCACACAGAGAAAGGCCCTCGGGACTGACATCCCGAGGGCCTTCTTCGTTGTGGTGGTTCGCGTTACCGCCGGAAACGATCCACGAAGTTCTCGATCGTGACTCCGAGCAGGGCGCGCATCACGACCACGGCGCCGTGCACATCGCCCGCCTGCGCCGCAGTGTTGAGTGCCTGCAACGGGTGCACGAGCGACGCGGGGTCGATCAGCGAGCCGCCAGGGCTGAGGATGCCCGTCAGCTCGTAGGACTGCGCGGCCATCTGCTCCTCGAGCACGGTGTTGCCCAGCGCGCCGGTGAAGATCGCGAACACGCGCTGCAACGCGTACCCCTTTGCGGCGAGGTCGTCCCCCGCAGCCCGCTCGGCGTAGTCGGCCGTCGCGGCATCGAGTTGAGCGAGCTCGTCCATCGACAGACGGCCCACCGTGCGTTCGACGGTGAACAGGTTCCACATCAGCGAGACGAGCAGCATCCGGTTCACCCGCCCCGGATCGAGCGGCGCCACCCGGGGCTGTTTGTTCGGGACCATCTCGATCAGTCCGTACTCGCTGAGACGCACGAGCGCGTGTCGGACGGGCTGTCGGGACATGTCGAGCCAGCGGGTCAGCTCAGCCTCGTCCAGGTCTTCGCCGGGGACGAGCGTGCCGTCCAGGATCGCGCCGTAGAGCATGTCGAACGCGTGGGTCCGCAGTGTCGCGGGTTCCGGGATCGGCACGCCGGGGTCCCCGTCATCAACCGCAACGCTGCGCGCAGCACGTTCGATCAAATGATCCGCGAACCAAGCGTGGACGACCTCGGCGGCGGCGTCACCATCACCGCCGCGAACAGCCGCACGCAACGAGGCGACCCCATCGGCGTCGAGGCCGGTCGGGACCAGCGAGGGCTCAAGGGTCCAGGCGCGACGCACGTGCGGCACGAGCTCGAGCCACGCACGACGAAGACGCTCGTTGCGGACCAGCACCGTCACGCGGTCGAACACGCCGTCCGGGGCGAACAGAGCCGGGGCGTCCGACGCGACCGATGCGGCCAACGCACGCCGCTCACTGACGGATCCCAGGCGCACGACCAACCGCAGCGTCTCCTCGACGACGGGACCGAGCGCCTCCAAGGGTGTCGGCGTACCGAGCCGCGTCGACGGGTGGTACCACGGTTCCTCGACGGGGAAACACCTCGACGAGGTGGATGCGCGCGAGCCGGTCGAGGGCCTCGCGCACCGGGGTGCGCGAGACACCTGCCCACTCGGCGACGCTGGCGTCGCTGAGCTTCTCGCCGGGCTGCATCTCGCCGGTCACGATCGCCGCGAGGAGCCGGTCGTACAGGACGTCGGCCAGGATCACGCGGTTGGCGGACACGGTCCCGGCGGGTATCGGCATGACTCCAGGGTAGACGACTCGGTATGTCAGGGGTCCACGCCGGGCCGACACCCGGACAACTCGGTGCTCGTCTGATATGTGTACGTCTACCAGAAAACACATCGGCGGTTCTACTCTGCCAACATGCCGATTCCGCACGCCGACCCACAGCCCCGGACCATGCTGAGCGACGAGGTGCGCGATCGCATCCGCGAGGCGATCCTCAGTGGCGCGGTCCAGCCCGGTGAACAGCTGTCCGAAGCGAAGCTCATGCGGCAGTTCGGCGTCTCGAGGACCACGCTGCGGCGGGCCCTGTCGGACCTGACCACGAACGGGCTCGTCGAAGCCCGGGCGAACCGCTCGCCGAGGGTCGCCGCCGTCCACGACGCCGATGCGCCGCACGCGCTCTTCACGCTCGGCGTCCTGATGAGCGGGGTCGTGCGGTTCGCGGTCCCGACGCTCGGGCGGGTCGACCACGCTCGTCAGCTCGACGGCATCAGTCGGACGATCGACGCCATCGAGACCGCCGACCTCGGGTACCTCGCGCGGGACACGATCGACGGCTACCACCGCTGGGCTGACTCGTGCCCGAACCCGTTCCTGGCCGAGCTGCTGCACCAGCGCGTCGACGTCCTCGGGAACGCGCTGGTGTCGAGCGAGTCCACCGTGCGGCAGGACACGGTGCTGGCGAGCCTGAACCTGCTCCGGCTCGCAGTGCACGACCACGATGCTCCGGCCGCTGCCCGCGCCATCGATGCGATGCACCGACCCGACCGACTCGTCCCGAACCGGCACCTCCGCAACCTGCGCGCTGCCGACGCCGCCCGATGGTCACCCGCGTCCCCCTCGCATTCCTGACGAGGGGGACCCCACCCGTACCTCCCACAGCTCGGAGCGCTCCAGCAGACTGGGCACGGGCCGGACTCGGCCCGAACGCACCCCACGAGGAGAACATGCGCACCGTCAACGCGTACGCGGCACCGTCTGCCACCGAGCCGCTCGTCAAGACCACCATCACCCGTCGTGACCTCGGCCCGAACGACGTCGAGATCGACATCGCCTACGCCGGCATCTGCCACTCGGACATCCACACCGTCCGCGGCGAATGGGGCGAGATCCAGTACCCACAGGTCGTCGGCCACGAGATCGTCGGCCACGTCGCCTCCGTCGGCGGGAACGTCACCAAGCACAAGGTCGGCGATCGCGTCGGCGTCGGCTGCATGGTGAACTCCTGCGGCGAGTGCGAGAACTGCCTGAAGGGCGAAGAACAGTACTGCCTCAAGGGCAACATCCAGACCTACGCGGGCATCGACCCCGCCGACGGCAGCATCACGCAGGGCGGCTACTCGCAGGCCGTCGTCGTGCACGAGGACTTCGTCCTCCGCGTGCCCGAGTCGCTCGACATCGAGAAGGTCGCGCCGCTGCTCTGCGCCGGCATCACCCTGTACTCGCCGCTGCACCACTGGAACGCCGGCCCCGGCAAGAAGGTCGCGATCGTCGGCATGGGCGGCCTCGGCCACATGGGCGTCAAGATCGCCTCCGCGCTCGGCGCCGACGTCACCGTCCTGTCGCAGACCACGTCGAAGGAAGCCGACTCGCTCCGCTTCGGTGCGTCGGCGCACTACGCGACGAAAGACCCGGAGACGTTCGAGAAGCTCGCGAACTCCTTCGACCTCATCATCAACACGGTGTCGGCGAAGATCCCGATGGGCGCGTACATCGGCCTGCTCGCGGTCGACGGCACCATCGTCAACGTCGGCGCCCCGTCGGAGCCGCTCGAAGTCCCGGCGTTCGCCCTCATCGGCTCGCGTCGCAGCTGGGCCGGTTCGGCCATCGGCGGCATCCGCGAGACCCAGGAGATGCTCGACTTCTGCGCGGAGCACGGGATCCTGCCGGAGACCGAGCTCATCAGCGCCGACCAGATCAACGAGGCCTACGAGCGCGTCCTGTCGTCGGACGTCCGGTACCGCTTCGTGATCGACGCGGCGACGCTGGCGTAGCGGCTCGCGTCCTCGACGCAACCAGGTACGGACTGGAGGCGCGGTGCCAGCTGGCACCGCGCCTCCAGTCCGTCACCCTGCGGTCCCGACCACTCAGAGCAGCAACGCCCTGTCGAGGCCCCACAGCGCGAACCCGACGGTCGCGGCGAGGAACGGGACGAGCACCGATGCCGCGGCGCGCCGATGTGTGGACATGATCGCCACGAACTCGCGCAGGAACGCGCTCGGAACGTAGTACCAGGCCGTCGGAGCACCCACCACCTGCGCGTCGACGCCCAGACGCCGCGCGAGCGACGCCGTCCGCAGCACGTGGTAGTCGCTCGTGACGAGGAGCAACGCCCCCTCCCGCCCGCGTTCATCGAGGAGCGCGACTGATCGTTCGATGTTCGAGCGGGTCGTCGTGGACTGGTCCTCGAGCACGACGTCCTCGACCGGTACACCCGCAGCGACGAGGTACTCCGCCATCGCGACGGCTTCCGGGCGCGGCTCGTCCGCGCCCTGCCCTCCTGACGGCACGAGTACGACATCAGCACCCCGAGCGAGGAGTTCGTCGTAGACAGCGATGCCCCGGTCGAGACGGCCGCGGAGCAGCGGTGGAACCTGCCCGCCGACGAGCCCGGAGCCGTGCACGACCACACTGCTGGCGTCGCTGCGGAGGCGCAGCCGCGCGTACACGACCGAGTAGAGCGCGAAGGAGACGACCGCGAACGCCGCGTACACGGCGAGGGCGCAGACGATGACGGCGATCACCCTGCCGACGGTCCCGCCCACGAGCGCCACCACCACGGCGAACGCCGGCAGCGCGACGACCGCGCCACCGGTGAGCAGGGACAGGCGGTTCCCGAGGCTCCTGCCTTCGCGGCGAAGCATGGCGAACCCGTTCACCACGAGGAGCACACCGAGGACGAGCACCAGGTAGACGACGGCAAGCAGCAGGAGGAAGACGAACTTGCCGAGGTCCGGGCTCGACCGCGCCACGAGCTCGAGCGCGCCCACCAGGAGCGCGACGAGCGCAGCCGTCAGGAAGACCCCGTTGCGGAGCATCCTCGGATCGCGGCGATGGCCGGTGAGGTAGAGGGCGGCGAACACGATGGCGACGAGGGCTGCGAGCATGATGTAATATTACATTACCAAATCCCAGATTCAAGAACAGGATCATCATGCCTCGCGCCCGAAAGCTCCCATGGTTCCCCGCCGTCGCTGGGTCGGTTGTCGTCCTCGGTCTCGGCGTCGGCGTCCTCACGGCCGGCTCAGCCTGGTGGAACAGCGAATTCGACGTCCAGAGCGACACCGAGAAGGCAACCCTTGCTCGCTGGAGCGAGCGGCCGACGTGGAAGGAGAACACCAAGGCCAAGATCGACACCACCAGGCCGATCTGGGCACCGGCGGACGCACACGACATCTCACTGCAGTACCGCATCGGCTACCAGGACCAGATCGCGGTGGTGATGCGCAGCGCGACCGGCCTCGACCTGTCGGGGTGCCGTCAGCTTCCCGCGGGCACGGACGTCGACCCAGCCGTCATGGAGTCGCCGTACCTCCCGAGCCCGATGCCGAAGCGCGTCTGGACGTGCGGCGACGGCCGAGCGGTCTGGCAGCACGGTGGACTCGTGTACGGCTGGTCGACGCAGTGGCCGCTGCCCGAGCCGACCACCGACTGACCAGTCGTCGCCGACTCCACCAGCGGTGGGTACGTCATCCGATCAGTTGATGTTTGACCCGCTGACATTTAGTAGTCTACATGTATGCAGAGAAACCGCCTTGTCGTTCCCACGGTCGGCGCCGTTGCCGCCTTGCTCACGGGCTGCAGCGCGCTGCCGTCCACCGACGTCACGTACTCGGTGACCACCACCGGTGACGCCATCGGCGAGGTCGAGTACTACGAGGTCGCCGGGTTCGACGGTGCGATGACGATGACCGACGACGTGACCACCCGACACTGGCGGAAGTCGCTCGACGGCGGCACCGCTCCGTCGATCGCGGTGCACGCACCCGTCGGCGCCGAGACGACGTGCACCATCACCGACGGCGACGACGCAGTGCTCGTCGAGCGTTCCGGGTCGGACGGCGCCGAAGTGCGGTGCGAGCTCGACCGGTCCACGCCGTGAGGGCGTCGACCACACGGACCGCGATCGCGACCCTGACGGCACTCAGCCTCGGCCTCGGCGTGCTCGGGGCACTCCACGGCGCGACCACACCGAACACCCGCACGATCGTCCGCGCAGCCGACCACCCGTACCTGGTCGACCTGCAGGTGTGGGCGGACCAGCAGTGGTCCCACCAGTGCACGGCCTCCCTCGTGTCCGACCGCGTCGTCGTGACGGCCGACCACTGCGTCGCCGGTGACTTCGATCCCGGTTCGACGCGCCTGGTGTTCGGCACCGGTTCCGGGACTGGCTCCGGCACCGCGGTGCTCGGTTCGGACCTCGCCGCGGTCGTGCAGCTGGCTCCCGGCCCCGACCACCACGACGTCGCACTGCTCGTGCTGCCCACCACGCGCACCGAGCGGCCGATCCCTCTGGGCGCCGACGCGCCCGCGCCTGGGACCACCGTCGACATGCTCACCTGGCGTGACGACGACGGCCGCGTGGCGGAGCGGACCGCCCTGACGGTGCGCCCGCAGCAGGACTGCGACGCGCGATCCGGAGGCGAGACGATCGAGCAGACCGAGGCGATCTGCGCCGGAGCGGCGGGCGACGTCCGGCACGGCGACAGCGGCGGACCGCTCGTCACCTCCGGGGCCGACCCGGTGCAGCTCGGGGTGGTGTCGAACGGCGCTGCCGGCCGCCCGACCGGGTTCACCGACCTGACCGATGCGGCGATCCGGCGAGCGCTCGTCGCAGCCACGCCGGGGACGATCCGCGGCGTCGTCACCGCCGCGCTGGACGGAGCGGACTCGTGATCGTCGTCGACCAGCTCGTGAAGCGGTACGGCCCACACACGGCGGTCGACCACGTCTCCTTCACAGCGGAGCCCGGCCAGGTCACCGGGTTCCTCGGACCGAACGGCTCCGGCAAGACCACCACGATGCGGGTGCTGCTCGGCCTTGCACGGGCGACGAGCGGCGCCGTGACGGTGAACGGTCGCGCCTACGCCGAGCTCCGCGCCCCGCTGCGGGAGGTCGGGGCGCTGCTCGACGGACCGGCGTTCCACCCTGCCCGCCCGGCAGCCGCCAGCCTGCGGATGCTCGCCGCGACGCACGACATCCCCCGCCGCCGGGTCGACGAGGTCCTCGGGCTGACCGGGCTCGCCGACGTCGGCGGGAAGCGCGTGCGCGAGTACTCGCTCGGCATGCGACAGCGGCTCGGCATCGCGTCGGCGCTGCTCGGCGACCCGGCGACGGTCGTGCTCGACGAGCCGGCGAACGGCCTCGACCCGGAGGGCATCCGCTGGCTCCGCGACCTGGTCCGGGTGCTCGCGGACGACGGGCGGACCGTCCTGTCGTCGTCGCACCTGATCGCAGAAGTCGCCCAGACGGCGGACCGCGTCGTGGTGCTCGGGCGAGGGCGGGTCGTCGCCGACGAGTCCGTCGCGTCGCTCGTCGGGCGTGCGGACTCGACCGTGCTGGTCGAGACACCCGACATCGCGGCGCTCGTCACCTGCCTCGGGGAAGCCGGCCCGTCCGGCGCCCCGACGTCGATCGAACGTCTGGGCTCGGAGCGCCTCGCCGTCCGCGGCCTCGATGCCCGCGCCGTGGGTTCGGCCGCCGCCGCAGCCGGTGTCACCCTCTGGGGGCTCCACACCGAGCAGGGTTCCCTCGAGGACGCGTACGTCGCCCTCACCCGAACGCACCTCGAGCACATCGGAGGCACGGCATGAGCGCCGGCACCCTGTCGTTCCGCGGACTCCTCCGAGCCGAGTGGATCGGCGTCGTCACCCTGCGACGAGCCTGGATCGGCCCGCTCCTCGCCGTCCTGCTCGTCATCGGCTTCGCAGTGCTCGGCGCGGTCTCGCCCGACGTGGACCCCGAAGGGCTGTCGTCGACGTCCTTCCTCGAGGTCCTCGCCGGCGGCCTCGGCACCGCGCACGTCGTGCTCGCCGTGACGGCGTCCATGGCCACGGCGTCCGGGTTCACCCTCGGTTCCGTGCGGTCAGACTTCGTCGCGGATCCGGGTCGTGTCGGACCGCTCGTCGCGAAGGCGGTCCTGCACGCCGTGCTCGCGGCCGCATCGACGGCGATCGGCCTGCTCGTCGCGCTCTGGCCGGTCAGCGCCCAGCTCGCGTCGCAGGGCGCGGCCCTGCCGCTCGGCGATCTGCACGTCTGGAGCGGGATCCTCGCAGCTGCCGCATCGAGTGGTCTCGCCTCGTTGCTGGGTTCGGCCATCGGCATCGTCGTCCGGAACCCCGCGGTGGGTGCGCTCACCGCGATCGGCCTGGTCATCGTGCTCGGGTTCGCGATGTCGATCGCGGCGGGCGTCAGCGAGCGGGACTGGCTCCGCGGGCTCGTGCACCTGACGCCTGGTGACGCGCTCTCGGCGATGTCCGGCACGCCCGAAGGCGTCGGTTCGGAACGGTCGCTCGCCCCGTGGGCGGGTGCACTCGCGTCGGTGGCGTGGATCGCCGCGTTCACCGTCCCCGGACTCCTGTCGATCCGGCGACGCGACGTCCACTGAGCGGCGCGCCCTCGTCCGACACGCGCATCTCGGAGACACCGTCGGGGCGTGCACGGCAGTCTGGGCACATGACCACTACGGCGAACGAGGGCGCCCCGCCCCTCGTCTCCGTCGCAGGCACCGACACCGATGCCGCCGTGACCGACCTCGCCGGCATGTACGCCGGCCGTTCCTGGCACTCCGGCCACTCCGACCGCGAGTACTGGTACCGCTACGTCGGCATCGGCGACGAGCGCATGAGCATCCGCCGCTCGCAGATGCACGGCTCGTTGCGCGGTGACGCCGCCGTCGAGGGCGAGGTCGTCGTGCAGTGGGTCGACTCCGGCGCGGGGAGCATCGCCGTGGGCGACGACACCGTCCGGATGCAGCCGGGCGTCCCGACGCTGTTCCCGGTCGAGCAGCGGTTCGCGATCGACTACCGCGACTGGGACCAGCGACTCGTGCACCTCGACCGCGACCTGGTGCTCGACGTCGCCGCGGAGCAGTACATCCTCGACGGCGCGCTCGACTTCGACCGCCGCACCCCACCGTCAGCCGCGTCCGTGGACCGCTGGCGCCGCTCGGTCGCCGGCTCGGTCCGGACGCTGCGCGACCACGGCACGGGGTCGCTCGCCTGGCACGAGGCGCAGCGCGAGACCGCCCGCGCGCTCCTCGGCATGTACCGGTTCCGGGCAGAGGCCGCTCCCGACGGGTGGCGTGGGCACCGTTCGGCTCGGATCCGGGCTGCCGTCGAGTACATCCACGCGCACGCGCACGAGCCGGTCACCGTCTCCGATGTGGCGACCGCCGCCGACCTCAGCGTCCGCGGGCTGCAGGAGGCCTTCCACCGGATGCTCGACCGCTCGCCGATGCAGTACCTCCGCGAGGTCCGGCTGCGCCGCACCCACGAGGACCTGCGCCGTGGGACGCTCGCTGAGGTGTCCGTCGCCGACGTCGCCCTGCGGTGGGGCTTCACCCACGTCGGCAGGTTCTCCGGCGAGTACCTGCGGCGCTTCGGCGAGTACCCGAAGCAGACCCTGCGCCGCTGACCGACCTCGTCACCCGCGCAGCGTCAGGACTTCCGGAGGCTCCTGCGCCGCCCGATCACGAGCACGCCACCGACGGCGAGCATCGCGCCCGCGACGGCGAGCGTGCTCCCGAGTCCCGGGGCGCCGGTGAAGGCGAGGTCTCCGGCGCCCGCGGACGGCGTCGTCGGCACGGGTGTCGGGGTCGGCGGAACAGGCGTCGGGCTGACCGGCGGCACGACCTCGGCCACGGTGACCGTGACGGTCGTCGGCGCCGACTCGTTCCCCGCCGCGTCCGTCGCCACGATCGTCAGCGCGGTGTCCCCGACGGGCAGCGCGGGCAGCGTGACGGACCACTTCCCGGAGCTGTCCGCGACGCCGGTGCCGATGATCGTCCCGTTCGCATCGCGGACGACCACCGTGGATCCGGGCTCCGCGGTACCGGTGATCGGACCGGTCGGGTTCGTCAGCTGCGGCGGACTCGTCACGACGGGCGGCGCGGGTGGCGTCGTGTCCGGCACCGCGACGACGACCGTGGTGGGCTCTGACGTGTTCCCGAACGCGTCCTCAGCGACGACGGTCAGTTCCGTGCGGCCCTCCGGCAACGCGGTCTCGACGGGCAACGACCAGGCGCCGGTCACCGGGTCGGCGACGGCGCGGCCGAGCTCGGTGCCGTCGGCGTCACGCACGATGACGGTGCTGCCCGGCTCGGCCGTGCCGGTCAGCGTGCCGGTCCCGTCGTCCCAAGTGCCGGGCTCGTCGGCGTCGGGTGCGGCGGGGGCCGTGGCGTCCACCGTCACGCTCCCGGTCGCCGTCGGCCCGCTGAAGCCGTTCCGCTGCTGGACGACCGAGATGCTGGCGGGGCCGTCGGGCAGCGCCTCGGTGACCGGCAACGACCACGTGCCGTCGGCGGCCACCGGCACGGTGACGGCTGCACGACCGGCGACGGCGACCGACACGGTCGTGCCGGGGGCTCCGACGATCCCGGTGCCGGTGATCGTGGGCGTCGGTCCGACGGTGCCGCTGCTCGTGACGGAGGCTGCGGGGACGGGGATCGTCGCCGTCGAGATGCCGGTCGGGTCCGGGTTGAGGTTGTTGTACGTCGAGTTCAGTTCGAGCGCCGACCGGATCGTGATGACGTCACCGGGCAGGGCGTCGGCGCTGACCTGGAACGGCAGCCGGATGTGGTTGTACTGGGTCCCGCTGCCCGGGGCCATGTCCCAGGGGTTCCCGTTCGTGCAGACCACGGTCGTCGTCCCGACCCCGGTGCACCCGGCCAGGTTCCGGGTTCCGTTGCCGGACACCGAGAACGGCACCCTCGTGCCGGTCACCGCCGGGCCGGTGACGGTGAACGTCATCGTGCCAGACCCCGCACGCACGCTCGGTCCGCCGGGCACGCGGAGGTTCACGACGTTGAGGTTCGTGACCGCCTGCCCCGGTGCGACCGCGACGTTCGACCCGGTGCCCTCCACGGCGACCGTGACGTCGGTGGCGTCCGGGTCGGGGTCGGCTGCGTTCGCCGGGGCGCCGGAGAACGCCGCGGCGAGCACGACGGCCGCCGCGCCGACGGTGAGGACGCGGGCGGCCAGGGTGGTGCGAGGGGTCACGAGGGCTCCAGACGTTCCGTTCCACGCCATCCTGCCAAGTCGTCGAGCGTTCGTCACCCCCGTGACGCTGTGGCGCTAACCGACCTCGTCGCCCGACGGCAACGCCCCGCACCAGTCCACCGACCCGGCGTCGACGCTCGCCTCGAGCGCGCCTGACGACGCGTCGACGATGCTCACGAGTCCGCTCGTCGCCGACTTCGTCGCGACCGCGACGAACTGCCCGTTCGGGGACGGGCAGACCGCGGTGACGCTCGCGTCCTCGGGGATGGTCACGGTCAGCCTGGAGGCGCGGCTCCCCTCCACCCGCACGATCCGCTGCGAGATGGTCCCGTCCGACCGCACGTCCCCCACCACACGCAGGTAGCTGTCGTCGGTCAGCGGGGCGATCCGGCCGAGGTAGGCGGCGTCGGTGCTGCCGGCCGGCGCCCGCAGCGCCGTGCGCTCGCCGTCGGTCAGGTCGAGGCGCACGATGCCGGTGCCGGTCTCGACCACGGCGGTGGTGCCGGCGCCGACGAATCCGTGCAGGTACGTGGCGCTCCCGAGACGGACGGCGTCGGTCCGGCCGCTCATGTCGACGAGCACGAGGTCGTCGCTGCCGGTCCGGACGAGGGCGCTCTCGGTCCGGGGCACGTACGCCCACTGCCCGACGGTCATCGGGACGGCACCCGTCGTCGGCTTGCCGTCCGCGGCGATCGCGGTCGGCAGGTGTGTGCCGGTCATGTCGACGACGTACAGGCCGACGTTCCGGGACTGCCCGGTCGTCGTGTCGGCGTACTCGAAGCCGAACGAGGCACCGTCGTCCGCGGCGTGCAGCGCGGTGACCCGGCCCTCGGCGGTGGGCAGGGTGAGGTGCTCGACGGGAGCGTCCTCGTCCTGCACCCCACCGGCGAGCGGCACGATGTCGACGGAGGACCCGGCGTCCGTGCCGCTCACGACCACGAGCGACCGGCCCAGGCGGACGTACTCCGAGATGCCGGTGGCCTGGTAGACGGTGGTCGCTCCCCCGGCGTCGAGGGAACGCCGCACGATGCGGTCCTTCTCGCCGGTACCCCCTGGCACGAGCGCGAGGACGTCGGTGCTCCCGGTCCGGATCGACGTCCGCAGCTCCGAGGTCGCGCGCTGCCCGGGAGCCCGGACGCCCGACACCGTGACCGTGTAGTCACGGTCGTACGCCAGGGGCCCGGCGAACTCGACCGCGATCGTGTTCCCGCTCGAGGTGACGGTGTGTGCCGCGGCAGGGCTGACCCGGACGTCCTCGGCGGACACCCGCTGCAGGGCCTGGTTCGCGGTGAGGATCACCCGCTGCGCCGGACGCGAAACGAGTCCGGTGGCGTCGTAGCTCACGTCGCGGAGTCGCGGGCCCTGCTGCGACCCGATGACCGCGGCCGCCGTGCCGACGACGACGAGCACCAGCACGGTGGCGACGAGGCGGCGGTGGAAGCAGTTCCGCGGCCGCACGCGCACGTCAGTACTCATACGGGTCCTCGGGCTGGGTGATCGTCTTCACCGTCGCGGCCTTGATGACGATCCGGGCGTCCGCCGACTGGTCCGGGTTCGCGGCGAGCGCCCCGGTGACGGTGACCCACTGGTCCTCGTCGGGGACCGTGCCGTCCGTGACGACCCCGAGTCCGACGGGCTGGGCGTCCACGGCGCAGCAGCTGATCACGAACCGGGTCAGCGTGAAGGAGCCGTCGGCGCCGGGCACCACGAACCCGGAGAGCTTCACCTGCTTGCCGACGAGCGACGAGGTGTCCGTGGTCTGCCGGATGAGGGCGGCCCAGTCCTTCACGCCGTACTCGGACGTGTCGACCGAGCCGGAGCCGAGCAGGGACACGGCGGCCTCGGATCCGGTCGCGTTCGACAGGGTCGCCGAGTCCACGCTCCGCTGTTGTGCGGTGCGGGCGGAGAGCGTCGTCGGGGGCAGGACGAGCATGGCGGCGGTGACCCCGATCGTGACGAGCGCCGCCACCCCACCGAGGGCGATCCGTGTGAGGCGACCCGCGCCTCCCGTCCGCTCGTCGTGTTCCTCGTGTTCCTCGTCGTGGGCGTGGCCGTGCCCGCGCGCCACGACCACCAGGCCGGCCACCGACGCGGGCACCGCGACCGCCGCGAGGACGATCGTGAACACCGAGTACCGCGGGTTGATGTAGAGGTCGAGGTGCCCGGCGAGCGCGAGCCACAGCGTGCAGAGCGCCACCGCGAGCACCGACCCGAGGCCGAGGTACGCGGGCAGGCGCGACTCAGACGAGGACATTCATCACCAACCCGACGGTCGCGGCGAACAGGACGCAGACGACGGCGAGCAGCACCAGGAATCGGGCGCGGAACGTCGTCCGGAGCAGGGCGATCATCTTGACGTCGATGATCGGCCCGATGATGAGGAACGCGGTGATCGACCCGGGCAGGAACGTCGAGGCGAACGACAACGCGAAGAAGGCGTCCACGTTGGAGCACAGCGACACCGTCATCGCCAGGAGCATCATCGCCGCGACGGACAGCACCGGGTTCGCGCCGATCGCGACGAGGGTGGACCGGGGGACGGCGACCTGGATCGCGGCGGCCAGCCCGGCACCGACGAACAGCGCGGGCATCATCGTGGCGGTCTCGCCGCCGAACTGCGCGGCGCTGTCCCGCCATCGGTTCCGCGAGCGCGGGGCACCGATCGCTGCGCGGCACCGGGCCTCGAACGCGGGGAGCAGCAGGTCTGCCGGGCGACGGTGTGCGGCGACGATCCAGCCGACGAGGTTCGCGATGACGAACCCGCCGACGATGCGCACCGGCAGGATCCAGCCCGACCATCCGAACGCCTGCGCGGTGCTGATGATCACGAGCGGGTTGAGGATCGGGGCGGCGACGAGGAAGGTGACCGCCTCGGCCGGGGTGAACCCGCGCATCATGAGCCCGCGGGCGAGCGGCACGTTCCCGCACTCGCACACCGGGAAGAGCATGCCGATCAGGGAGATCACGGCCCGGCGGGGGATCGGACGCTGCGGCAGGACCTTCTCGAGCGCACCGACGGGTACCCAGACCTCGACGACGATGGACAGCACGATGCCGAGCACCACGAACGGCAGGGACTCGACGACGACGCTGATCGCCAGGGTGAGGAAGTCCTGCACGACGTTCGGCAGCCCTGCGGTCCCGACGGCCGGGGACAGCAGGCGGATCCCGAGCAGCACGACGACGGCGAGCAGCACGAGCCCGGGGCCGGTGAGGGCCCGCGATCGGGAGCGCTGCTGCTGCGGCGGCCGGGTGGTCGTCGTCACCGGGCAAGGATAGGCGACGAGCGTTGCCGGCGCGGGCCGGCACGGCCGCGTCAGCCCGCGGCGACCCCGTCGAGGTGCCGGTCGAGCACGTCGATCGCCCAGTCGCCGGACTCCCCCGGAGCGAGCCGCACGACGTGCATCGCGAGGCCGTCGATCAACGCGTGCAGCCGGCGGGCCTCGTACTCCCGGTCGGCAGCGGGCACCCCGACGAGCCCGAGGATCTCCTCGCTCCACTCCCGCATCTCGTCGACGACCCGGTCGAGGGCAGGCCGGAGCTCGGCGTCGGTCAGCGCGGCGTTCCCGAGTGCGAGGTAGACGTCGAGCTCGATGACCCGTTCCTCGTCGAGGGGCAGCAGCTCGAGGACGATCCGGTGCGCGCGCTCGCGGCCCGAACGGTCCGCCGGGATCGCCGCGATCCGCTCGCGCGTGCGGTCGAACACGAGCGTGATGGTGTGCTCGCGCATGCTCGACTGCGTGGGGAACACGTAGCGCACGGTGCTCGGCGGCAGCCCCGCTTCAGCCGCGACGTTCCGGACGCTCAGCGCCCCGAGGCCGTCCCGCGCGAGGACCCGGCACGCTGCCTCGGACACGGTGCGGCGCCGTTCCTCCACGTCGATGCTCCTGGTCACGCCCCCATACTCGCACAACTGTGCTACTTTCGTACCCGTACCCGTGCCCGTACTCGCACACTCGTACGACTCATGGAAGGAGATCGTCATGGCATGGGTGATCCTCGTCCTGTCCGGCGTCCTCGAGGCCGTGTGGGCCACCGCCCTCGGCGCCTCGAACGGCTTCAAGAAGGTCGTCCCGACGATCGTGTTCGTCGCCGGCATGGCCCTCAGCATGGTCGGCCTGGCGTTCGCGATGAAGGAGATCCCGGTCGGTACCGCCTACGCCGTCTGGGTCGGCATCGGCGCATCGCTCACGGTGATCGTCGCAATCCTCCGCAAGCAGGAGGCCGCCTCGGTCGCCCGTATCGCCCTCGTGCTCGGGCTCGTCGCCTGCGTCGTCGGCCTCAAGGTGGTGAGCTGAGGTGCCGTGGGTCGTCCTGTTCGTCAGTGCCGCGCTCGAGACCGTCTGGGCCACCGCCCTCGGTGAGAGTGACGGGTTCACCGTCCCCGGCCCGACGATCGTGTTCGCGGTCACCATCGTGGTGAGCCTCGTCGCGTTCGGCTACGTCCTGAAGCACATCCCGATCAGCACGGCGTACGCGGTGTGGACGGGGACCGGTGCCGCCCTCACCGTGCTGTGGGGCATGGCCACCGGCGCCGAGCCCGTGACCGTGCTGCGCGTGCTGTTCATCGCCGGCATCGTCGGCTGCGTGGTGGGCCTCAAGCTGGTCCCCGCCCGGCCGGTCGCTGCCACGTCACCGAACCGCACGTAGGAAGCGCTTTCGCGCGTAGGGGGCAGTTTCTTCCGGCCCCCTACGCGCGGAACGGCATCCCAGGACGCGCGTGATGGGTCGGAACGCACGCCATGACGGCCTGGAGGCGCGATGCCAGCCCGCACCGCGCCTCCAGTCCGGCCGTGGTCGCGCCCACCGCGCATGGTGAGCAGAAATGGTCAGGTCGCCTTTCGGGACCCGACCATTCCTGCTCACGAAGCGCGCGCTGCGCGCATCACGTGCGTCAGACGGACGCGCCCGTCCATTCGTCCTCGGCGGCGACGTGCGCCGTGCCGGCGGCACCGGCGGCGAGCGCCGCTGCCGCACGCGCCGCGTGCGATGGCGGGTCGGACGGCACGTCCGCCGGACGCCCCTCGTCGTTGATCGTCCGGAGTGCCGGCACGATGTCCTCGGCCAGGATGTCGATCTGCTCGAGCACCGTCTTGAGCGGCAGCCCCGCGTGGTCGACGAGGAACAGCTGCCGCTGGTAGTGCCCGACGCTGTCCTTCATGGCGGCGTACCGGTCGATGACCTGCTGCGGGGAGCCCACGGTGAGCGGGGTCTGGTGGGTGAAGTCCTCCATCGAGGGACCGTGCCCGTACACCGGCGCGTTGTCGAAGTACGGGCGGAACTCGTCGATCGCGTCCTGCGAGTTCTTTCGCGCGAAGAACTGCCCGCCGAGGCCCACGATCGCCTGGTCGGCACGCCCATGGCCGTAGTGCTCGAAGCGCTGCCGGTACAGCCCGACCATCTGCGCGGTGTGCTCGATCGGCCAGAAGATGTTGTTGTGGAAGAAGCCGTCGCCGTAGTACGCGGCCTGCTCGGCGATCTCCGGCGTCCGGATGGAGCCGTGCCACACGAAGGGCGGGACGCCGTCGAGCGGACGCGGGGTCGAGGTGAAACCCTGCAGCGGCGTGCGGAACTTGCCCTGCCAGTTGACGACGTCGTTCTCCCAGAGCTGGCGGACGAGCGCGTAGTTCTCGATCGCCAGGTTGACGCCCTGCCGGATGTCCTGCCCGAACCACGGGTAGACCGGGCCGGTGTTGCCGCGGCCCATCATGAGGTCCATGCGGCCGTCGGAGATGACCTGGAGCATCGCGTACTCCTCGGCGATGCGCACCGGGTCGTTCGTGGTGATGAGGGTCGTCGAGGTCGACAGCGTGATGTTCTTCGTGCGCCCGGCGAGGTAGCCGAGCATGGTGGTCGGCGACGACGCGACGAACGGCGGGTTGTGGTGCTCGCCGGTGGCGAAGACGTCGAGGCCGGCCTGGTCGGCGTGCTCGGCGATCGTCAGGATGTCCCGGACCCGCTGGGTGTCGTCGGGGGTGTGCCCGGTGGTGGGGTCGGTCGTGACGTCACTGACCGTGAAGATGCCGAACTGCATGATGCGCCGCCTTCCGCGATTTCGATGCGTTTGCATCGACTTGCTGGGTACAACGTACCGCAGGCGGGAACATTCCCTACGCTGCGTCGTCCTCCAGGACCCGGCCGCGCAGCACCTTGGACTCACGCCAGAGCATGTAGGCCCCGGTCCACACGAACATGATCGCGACGAGCGCCAGGCAGGGGAAGAGGAAGACGAAGTCGAGCGTCGTCCCGATGGGCGGCGCTCCCGGCATCGCCGACCGCAGCGCCGGGAACGACAGCAGGGTGGCGCTCAGCCAGATGACGTTCGCGAACTCGAGCTTCCGGCGGAGGATCGCCGCGCCGATGGTCACGACCGCCATCAGGGTCGTGAACAGGATCGCGAGGATGTAGAACGACACGATCACGACGCTCAGGGTGTCGCGGTGCCCGTCGATCTGCATCGGCACGAGGGTCCGGCCGTCCTGCTGCTCACCGGCACTCCGCTCGGCGTTCATCACCCACGGGCGCGCCGAGTTCGACATGTCCACCTCGAACGGCACCGCAGCGCTGGTGTCGTCGTTCTGCACGCTCAGCTGGAAGTTCGTGAACGGCTGGTCGAACGGGTACGAGGTGTCGCCGCGGTCCAGGGTCAGCGTCAGCGAGGTCGCGTCGACCACCGACTGCCCCGGGAACGTCACCACGCTCGTCGTCACACCGCCGCTCGAGACCTCGATGCGGAGCGGCTTCGAGATCTCACCGGCCTTCTCGCCCTCGTACGTGCCGTGCGGGATCGGCAGCACGTTCGCCTGCATCACCCGGTTCGACAGGTCGACGTCCTGCACGCTCATCCGCAGCGTCATGTAGTTCCCGGTCGGGCTGTTCGACCCGGTCACCGGCACCGCCGTCGTGGTCTTCAGCGCGCCGGACAGCCCGATCACGACGTAGTACACCGCGAGGAGCACCACCGCGACGAGCAGGATGATCGGCGCGGGGTTCCTGCGGGTGCGCTTCTGGGCGGGTGCGTCGGTCGGGGCGTCGGTCGTCTGCGTCATCGGTTGCTCCCGGACGGTGGATCGGTGGTGGGACGGGGACTGGTCGGACTGGAGGCGCGGCTCGGCTCCGGCGGGCCGGACCCGGTCGGCGACGTGGTCGCCGTTGCGGCGGGGCCGGAGGTGGCGCGCCTGCCGGCGACCGTCGCGGCGAGCGCGAAGAGCAGCATCGCGAGGAGCGGCACCATCGCGCCGGGGAACTCCGTGACGTTGAACGTGCTGATCTGGTCGGCGAGCTGCGAGGCCTCGGTCTCACCCTTCGCCACCGCGGTGGTCACGGTGATCGCGTTCGCCTGTGACGCCCGGTTCGACGCGAGGGAGATCTGCTGCACCGCGGTGTCCGGCGCGTTCACGGGGTCGGCGTACACGCGGACGTCGACGTCGGCCTGCTGCCCGGGATCGAGCGGGATCATGCACGAGAACGAGGTCGTGGCGACGGTGCAGTCCAGCGGCTGGTCGCCCACCTCGACGTCCACGTTCCGGTAGACCATGCCGGTCGAGATCCGGGCCTCGAAGGTGATCGCGACCGTCCCTCCCGAGGCGTTCGGACCGAGGGTGCCGCGCATGTCGGCGGCCGTGCCGGGGATGATGCGCTGGGTGCCGAAGCGGAGGTTCATCGCCATCGGGCCGTTGTTCGTCGCCGCGTCACCGGACCCACCGGCTCCGGAGCCGCCGGACCCGGAGCCGCCGGACCCGTTGCCGGGGGCAGGGGCGGACGGCGAGCTCGGGGCAGTCGGGGGCTCCGGGGACGACGGGGTTCCCGGAGACGCCGGCGGCGACTGGCCTGCGTTGCCGTTGCCGTTGCCGTTGCCGTTGCCACTGGAACCGCCACTGCCGGAGCCTCCCGGGGCAGTACCACCGGCACCTCCTGTGGAACCGCCGCCGGTGCCGGGGGCGGGAGTCGTGCCTCCAGGCGGGGTGGTGGCGGGTGCGCGCACCGTGAAACGGGTGCTCGCGGCGTCGGACTCGACGCCTCCGAAGGTCTGCGTCGCCGTCAGTGTGACCGACCCGAGCGGGAACGTGCGGTCGGGCGTGCACGAGAACCCGGTGCTCGCCATGCCGGTGGCCGTGCAGAGCACCGTGTCGCCCTGCCGGACCGCGACCGTCGACCCGGGCAGGACACCGTTCCCGAAGACACCGACACGACGTGCGACGGTCGACGAGCCGTCCGCCGGCGCAGTGATCACCGGCGCGGTCGGGGCCGAGGTGACGAGGGTGCTGCTCGAGTCGACGGGCGAGTCCGGGTCGGTCGACGAGGACGCCCTCGTGGTGATCGGGAAGGAGGTCCCGGGCGCGGTGTCCGACGGCGCGGCGATGGTCAACCGGAACACCCGCTCACCGCCGGGCGCCATCGTGCCGAGCTGGACGCCGGACGTCAGGGTCGCGCAGTCGAACGCCGTGCCGTCGAGCTCGCACACGGGGCCCTGCAAGCCGCCGATGTCGGCGGTGAACACGACGCCGCGGGCCTCGCCGTCTCCGGCGTTCGTGACGGTGACGGTGTGCACGGCCGGGAAGCCGGCGTAGAGCTGTCGCCCACCGGTCTGCGTGATGGCGAGACCGGACTCGGCCAGCACGGTGAACGTGCTCGTCGCCGCCGGGGAGGTCTGGCCGAACCGGTCGGTCTGCGTCGCACTGATCGTGTGCGGGCCGACGGTGAGGGGCGCATCCGGCGTGCACGACCAGGCCCCGTCGGCGCTCGGGGCGACGGTGCACAGCGGGTCACCGTCGATCGTCGCCGTCAGGGTCGTGCCCGTCGTGGTCGCGGGACCCGCTGTCTTCGTGCCGGTGATGGTGGGCTGCGTTGCGATGGACTCGTCGCCTGCGGGAGGGGCGGTGATCGTGGGGGCTGCAGGGGCCGCCGGGGCGACGACGGTGATCGACATCGCGGCGCGGGGGTCCACCGGGTTGATCTCCGACCAGCCGCTGGTCGTCCCGAGCGGCGCGTCCGCGTCGATTGCGAGCACGACGTCCACCGTGTTCGGAGCACCCCAGAAGAGGTTCCCGCACGCTGCGGTGGACCCGTCGGAGGACGGAGTGCACGTGAACGGAGCGAGACCGGTGCCTGGCTTCGTCGCCGCCGCGGTGATCCGGGTGGAAGGCGGCGCACTGATCGTCCAGTTGCCCGTGCCGCCGGTCTGGTTCTGGACGGTCGCCGTCACGCTCGACCCGGGCGTTCCCTGCGGCGGCGGACCGACCTGTGTCATCGCGGACGCGGATGCCGTCGGCACGAGCGCGGCCGCGGCGACCATCAGCAGCCCGAGGGCAGCGGCGATCGCTCCACGTACTCGGCGACCTCGCGCCACGGTGTGCTGCACCCGCATGGTTCCCTGTCCGCGACGGGTCCCTAGTCCGCCGACCTCGACAACGCTAGTCGTCTTTCGGGGGCCGGTCCGGACGCGTTACAGGGCTGTAATGCTCACGCCTGCGATGTTCACCCGGTGGCCTCGGTGTCCGTCCGCGTCGCGTGGTGCATGCCGTCCGCGATCCACACGATGGTCACGACCGCGAGGACGCTCGCGCTCGACGCCATCCGCCCCGCGACGAGGATCGCCGCGTGGTCGTGTGCGCCACCCGTCACGCCGTACACGAGGGCGGCGACCCCGACCAGGAACGTCACGCCGGTCGCGACGACGAGGACCGCGGTCACGATGCGCCGCGGCCCCCGACGGCCGTCCCGATCGCCGCGCTCGCCCCGGTCCACCCGCGGCCCGAACGCCCGGACGACCCCGAGCCAGAACAGTGCGATGGCGCACGCGCCGACGATGTCGCTCACCCGGTGCCAGCCGTAGACGACGGTCTGGTTCGCGACGAACACCGCGTACGCGGCACCGATCAGGGTGACGATCGGTCGGAAGCGCCGCGGCGTCACCATCAGCACGGCGAACAGGGCGGCGAGGGCGATCGTGGCGTGGCCGGACGGGAACGAGTTGGGCGTCGTCGACTGGGCGATCTCCGGGCGCTCGGCGATACGCTTGACGAGCGTCGAGGTGGCCGCCGCCGCCAGGACCACGACACCGGCTCCGAGCCCCACCGCGAGCCGACGTCGAGCGAACGCGACGGCAGCGATCACGACCACGAGCAACAGGATCACCGGCACCGAGATGACGTTGAGCGCAGTGTCCGACCCGAACAGGTCGGACTCGCGGACCCCGCCCAGTGCGGCGTCCTCGACCCGCTGCCCCACCGGCGTCAACACCGCCGCCGCGTAGACGAGAGGCACGATCACGAACCCCAGAGCCGCCAACAGCCCCCACCGCAACCGTCGCGAGACACTCGGTCCACGCGATTCCGGTGCGTTGCGTTCGGGCGTTCGGGTCACCGGGCTGGTCCTCCTCGGGGTGCTGGTCGTCGGCCTCGTCGCGCGCCTGGCGACGCGCGTGCGATTCGGACGGTCGGGGTCCGACACGATACCGTTGGAGCGCCGGTCGGAGGCTGGGAACGCACCGGCGCACATCGCCGGACCGACGTACACCGCGTCGGCTGCGTACGAGGAGGAAACCGAAGTGGCCATCAAGGAACCGAGCATCACCGCTTCCCCGAACCGCGGACTCGCTCTGACGGTCGGCGCGATCCTCTTCGTGTGGGGCATCCTCGGCTTCTTTTTCGCTGCCGACGGCGACCCCGGGTTCTTCAGCCGCCAGGGCGGGATGCTCTGGAACGCGTTCGGCGTCAACCCGCCGCTCGCCCTGATCTGGGTGATGCTCGCCGCCGCGCTCCTCATCGTGGGCCTCGGCAACACGATCGGGTCGCGCAACGTCAACATCCTGGTCGGCGCCGTGCTCGTCGTGCTGGCGGTGTACGGCTTCGTGTTCGTGAACACCTCGGCCAACATCTTCGCCCTCAACACCACGGACAACGTGTTCCACGCGATCGTCGGTGTGATCCTGCTCCTGACGGCCTTCGGTGCCGACAAGCAGAACATCCGCGCGCTCCGGGCCGACGCCGCTCGCGCCTGAGCCCTCGCGTTCACGACGCCCCGCCCGCCCTCGTGGCCGGCGGGGCGTCGTGCGTCCGGGCGACGCTCGGCGCGGGCGTCAGTCCTCGTCGGGCTCCGGGGTCTTCGGGGCCTCGAGCTCCGTCGCCACCACGCGCGGCGCCTCGGACATGAAGCGCCGCACGTCGAGGTCCACGATGATGTCCTGCGGCCGCAGCGGCCGGGTCAGGTAGAGCCCCTCGAGCGAGGTCAGCCGCGACAACGCGACGTAGGTCTGGCCCGCGCTGAACACCCGGTTGCCCAGATCGACCACGGCGCGGTCGTACGTGCTGCCCTGCGACTTGTGGATCGTCACCGCCCACGCCAGGCGCAGCGGGAACTGCTGGAACTCCCCCACGGTGTCCTTCTTGAGTTCCTTCTTGTCCGGGTCGTAGGAGTACTTGAACTTCTCCCACACCGACGGCTGCACCTCGAAGGACTCCCCGTCGACGTCGACCCACACGGTGTCCCGGATCGTCTGCACGATGCCGAGGGTGCCGTTCACCCAGCGCTGGTCGGGGTCGTTGCGCAGGAACATCACGTGCGCTCCGGGCTTCAGCTCGAGGGCTTCGTCGGCCGGGAAGTTCCGGCCGCCGAAGTCGCCGTTCACGTCGGCCTTCGCTGTCTTCACCTTGCCCGGCAGCCGGTCGAGGGCGGCCTTGTTGATCCGCGCCACGGTGTCGTTGCGCGTCGCGAGGGTGATCGCGTCGTCGGGTGCCGGTCGCGCGCCGGCGGCGTTGAGCTGCCCCGCGACGTCGGCGGTGACCCGGCCGTGCCGCACCGCCGTCAGCATGGCCGCGAAGGCGTCATCGCGCTGCCGGTGGACGGTGGCGAGCTCGATGATGTTGAGCTCGGCCTCGAGCCACACCTTGGCGTCGAAGAACCACATCGAGCGGTAGTGGTCGGTGAAGTACGCGCGTTCGTCCCCGTCGCCCGGCACCGGCGGCAGCTGGTACGGGTCGCCGAACATGACCACCTGCACGCCGCCGAACGCCTCGAACTGGCGGCCGCGTGCCTTGCGGAGCGAGCGGTCCATCGCGTCCAGCAGGTCGGCGTTGACCATCGAGACCTCGTCGATCACGAGGGTGTCGATGGTGTTGAGGAGCTTGCGGGTGTCCGGCCCCTGTCGGAGCTCGGCGTCGGCGATGAGGCCGATCGGCAGGCGGAACAGCGAGTGGATCGTCTGACCGCCCACGTTCAGCGCGGCCACACCGGTCGGAGCGCAGATGACGACCTGCTTCTCGGTGTTCCACGACAGGTGGTTGAGGAGCGTCGACTTCCCCGTCCCCGCACGCCCGGTGATGAACACGTGGTCGCGGGTGTGCTCGATGTACTCGAAGACCGCGCGCTGCTCGGCGCTGAGTTCGACGCTCATCGGACATCCATCCCGGCGTTGACCTCACGCCGCACGCGGACGAGCACCACCGCGACGACGGTCACGAGCACTGCGGCAGCGGCGACGACGAACAGGACCCCGGCGCGCGCCTGGTCGACGAGCGGGTCCGGCCCCCACGTCCGGCCCATCGCACCGAACCACGACGCCTGCAGCAGCCCGAGCGGCCCGCGCATCGCGATGCCGAGCGAGAGCAGCCCGGCCGCGACGACGACCGCACCCGCGATCCGGACGAGTGCAGCGGGCACCGACGCACGACCCGCACCGGCCGCGATCGGCGTGAGCAGGGTCGGCACCGCGAGCAGTCCGACGAGCAGGAAGACGACGTCGAGCACCGAGCGCCCGGTGGGGTCGCTCACGGACCAGCGGAGTGCGTCGGTCGCGAAGAACGCCCACCACACGGCGGCCAGGAGCACGAACGCCGGGAACGGCTGCACGAGGTACCGCACGGCGGCGTTGTCGAGCAGCACGGTGGCCCACTCGCGCACACCGGTGCTGTCGTCGTCACGCGGGTGCACGGCCGCGCGGATCAGCCGCACCGGCGCCGCAGCCCAGAGCAGCGCCGGCACGACGAGCCCGAGGAGCAGGTGGGCGCCGACGTTCGCCGACACCAGGAACCGGTCGTACGTGTGCAGCGAGCCCGCGGTGGCCACGACGAGCGAGACGAGGGCGATGCCCAGCGCCACCGTGCGGCGGACGGGCCAGTGCTCCCCGCGTCGACGGAGCCGGACGACCCCGGCCGCGTACGTCGCCGCGACGAGCACCGCCGCCATCAGCCAGAACAGGTCGATGTTCCAGGACGTCAGCCAGCCCCAGGCACCGGGGGCGTGCGGCAACGCGTCGTCGGTCAGCAGCTCGGCCGGCGACGGGTTGGTGGTCTTGCTCAGCGCGATCTGGTCGACCGGGGTGGCCGTGCGGCCGAGTGCCGCGGCGAACCCGCTCGCGACGCCCATCACGGCGAGCTCGACGACGATCAGCAGCCAGAAGGGACGACGACGTCCGGGCGCGACGGTGAGGGACCTGATGGCGCGCTGCCGCTGCACGGCCCCGAGGACGCCGATCGCGACGATGGCCCCGATCTTCACGAGCACCAGGACCCCGTAGGCGGTGAACAGGTTCGAGAGCGCGCCGACGCGGATCTGCGCCGAGGCGACGCCGGACACCGCGACGAGCACGAAGCAGCCGAGGGCGATGCTCGAGTACCGTCCGACGACCACGGCGAGACGATCACCGTCGATCACGGGCCGGAGCAGCACGAGCATCACGAGCCCGCCGACCCAGAGCGCGGCGCCGACGAGGTGCAGGCCGAGCGCGGTGACCGCGGCGTCGTGGCTGGCGGTGCCTGCGGCGTGCCCCTGCTGCGCGAGCGGGATGAGCCCGATCATCGAGACCCCGGCGGTGAGGGCGACCATCCCGCGGGACCGGACGGCGAAGCACAGCACGGTGACGGCCGCCGCGACGAGGACGGTCACGAGCCAGGCGAGCCCGAGGTCCGTGCCGGTGAGGAACACACCCATCGACTGGCCGAACTGCTCGTCGAGGCTGACCTTCGAACCGGCGACGCTGAGGAACGTGAAGAACGTCGTGACCGCGGACGCAACGGTCCAGATGCCCGCGGCACCGGCGGCGACGTCGATCGCACGGTTCCACTCCGGAGCCGTGCGGGACAGCCCGACGGTCGCGAGGGCCAGACCACCGATCGTGGCCGCGGCCGAGAGGTCGACGACCAGCCGCGCGATCGGGAGGCCGAAGCGCACGACCGCGCCCGGGTCGGCGATGAGCGCAGCGTTCGCCCCGCCCCCGATGACGAGGGCGACCAGGAGGGAGACGAACCCGACGAGCAGCAGCACGGCGGGGCCGGCGATGCGCGCGATCCGGTTCACCCGTCAAGCCTAGGCGCTGCCCCACCCGGCCACGGAATCGAGTGGGCCGAGCTGTGGGCGGCGATCCGCGCCTCCAGGCTGTGGAGGAGCAACCACACGACAGTCGCGACCCGGACGCCGGGAACGACGAAAGGGACGGCCGAAGCCGTCCCTTTCGTACCGCGGAAGCAGTCCTACTTGACCGCAGCCTTCAGCTTCGAGCCGGCGCTGACCTTGACCGAGTCGCTCGCGGCGATCTCGATGGCCTCGCCCGTCTGCGGGTTGCGGCCGGTGCGCGCGGCACGGTGGGTCTTCTCGAAGGCGATCCAACCGGGGATCGTGACCTTGGTGCCGTCGGCAACCGAGCCAGAGACGACGGAGAAGAGTGCGTCGACGACGCCGTTGA